>WFLX010176089.1_pt1 | contig 38459 bp, 51 predicted proteins | sample 4967041 | NCBI WGS metagenome assembly WFLX01 (sample SAMN12857096, study PRJNA449069) | gut metagenome | isolation source: stool from male and female vole | host: Microtus ochrogaster | place: USA:Florida | collected 2017
AATGGCAATAATACCACAATGATTCCGGTGCCGCAGGAGGCGTTACAGAAGAATGCCTATCCTGCTGTCAATGAACTTGTGGCGCGTTATTTTGATGCAAGGCAGACCAATGATATTGAGGTTCTGCGCACAACAAAGAATTATGTAGATGATATGGAGATAGCAAAGGTCAATGCATTTTATGAGTATGTGGAAAGCTACGATAATATTACCTGCTATACCAAGACAGGACCGATAGAAAGCTCTTATATTGTCTATGTTTCCTATGATGTAAAGATGCGGTATTGGGACGTGATTTTGCCTAGTCTGTTGACTTTGTTTGTGTGTACCAATGAGGATGGAAGTTTATATATTTACGTGGGTGACTTTGACGAAAATATATGGAACTATATTGTTGCCATTACTTCGCAGGAGGACGTGCTTGATCTGGCGCAGATGGTACAGACCACATACAAGGAAACGATGGATGCCAATCCGGATTTTTCGACTTATATGTCAACTATAAATGATATTATTAGGCGCGAGATGGCTGAACATCTGGCAGATGCCAATTATCTTGATAATGATTTGGGGAATATCACCGGAAACGATGTGGGAGAGAATATGGCGGTGACCGGTAACGGTGCCGGAGGAGAGACGGATACGGGAGATTTTGAAGTTCAGGCGATCACGACCGTTAATGTGAGGGCGTCTGACAGTGAAGTGGCGGATCGTCTGGGAAAGGTTGAGGCCGGTACGGTGCTTGTCTGTCAGGAACATCAGATCAATGGATGGAGCAGAATCATCTATGAAGGTAATGTAGGCTATATCAAGACAGAATATCTTCATACGGTTGGCGAAGGCGTGGATGAGACTGCGGCAAACGGAACCATCACTGTATCGGAAACCGTCAATGTCAGAAAAACTGCCAATATAGGGGGAGAACAGATCGGTGTTGCTTATGCCGGTGAATCATTCCCTTTGATTGGCGGTACGGATGAGGAATGGACCAAGATTATTTATAATGGTCAGGTTGGATTTGTCAAGTCAGAATTTGTCTTGGAACGATAAAAGAACTAGCTTGTCATGTATTGCTTATAAAAGATTGCAAAATGGGGCTCTTGGGGTGGTCAAAGACTTCTTCGGGAGTCCCTTCTTCTTCAATAATGCCATGAGCCATAAAGATTACTTTGTCAGCTACATTTCTGGCAAAATCCATTTCATGCGTAACAACGATCATTGTAGTGTCGCTGGATTTCAAGCTGCGTATGACTCCCATTACTTCTTTAGTAAGTTCCGGATCCAGGGCGCTGGTGGGCTCGTCAAAGCAGAGAATATCAGGTGTAAGCATCAGAGCGCGTGCAATCGCAACGCGCTGCTGCTGACCTCCGGAAAGCTCGCAGGGGTAGGAGGAGACTTTTTCAGATAATCCGACCCGTGCCAACAGTTCCATTGCCTGTTGGTCAAGTTCACGGCGAATCTCAGCTTTTGTCCGCCGCTTAGACTTAGGCAGGGATTTATTGTCTTTGCATGCTTTCAGATACGCGGACAGCGTCAGGTTCTGCAGGACAGTATATTGTGGAAACAGGTGAAAGGATTGAAATACCAGCCCAAAATAAAGCCTGTTTTTGCGGATCTGCTTTGGACTTCTCAGTGCTGCAGCCACAGCCTCATCCTCTCCGCCAAATATCAAGTGATTTTCCACCTGAATAGATCCGGAATCGGCTGTTTCCAGAAAATTCAGACAGCGCAGAAGCGTCGTCTTGCCGCTTCCGGACGAACCGATGATGGCAAGGACTTCGCCCTTTTCAAGTGAAAAGCTGATGCCCTTTAAAACATCAGTTTCCTGAAATGATTTTTTTAGATTATTAACTTCCAGAAGCGCCATATGACAGGTATCCTTTCTTTACTTGTAATAACGTGAAAGCTTCTTCTCTGCAAGCCCGAAAAGCCATGTCAGTGCCGCGTTGAATACCAGATAAAATAAACCGGTATAAAAGAGCGGCCAGATGATTGCGTCAACCTTTAAAAATTCGTATGCGCAGAAAAGAATCTCCGTAACAGCTACGGTTCTTGCCAGAGCAGTATCTTTGACAAGAGTGATGATCTCATTGCTCATCGGAGCAAGGATATTGCGTATGACCTGCAGAAGGATAACTTTGAAGAAGGCTTCGGATCTTGTCATACCCAAAACATCACATGCCTCATATTGCCCCTTTGGTATATTTTCAATGCCGCCACGGAAGATTTCCGAAAAATAGCAGGCATAGTTGATGACAAATGCAAAAAGCGCGCCAAAAAAGTAGGCAGTTGCCACATTGCCGCCAAACATTGACCATTTTGTGATCGGGGCATGAAACGCGATTCCGGGGATGTAGATTACGATCATCAGCTGGAGTAAAAGCGGCGTGCCGCGGATCACATAGACAAATGCCCGAAACGGAAGCTTAAGCGGGAGAAAAGTACTTCTGGTACAAAATGCAAAGATAAGTCCCAAAGGGATTGCCAGAATAAGCGTCAGGAAAAAAAGGGAAAGCGTTACACCGAAGCCCCTCCATAATTGTCCGGTGACACGTATAAAATCATCATTGATATAACTGTTTGCATAGTTGAAAATAGGATACATATGTTATTCTTTCTTCATAATTACTAATAGAAAATTGGTATCTTACATGTTATTTTTCATAGCCGATAGAAAATTTGTTTTTAATAGGTTGTTTTAATTCCTGTTTATAATTATTTTAAATATTATGATGCAGCATAGACAATATCTCGGCAGGATATGCTGCTTTTGATATTGTCTATATTGCATGATGATTCAGCAGTAAATTGAATCCGCGGTTATTTGTTGAGAGCTCCCTCGTAGAGCTCTGTCATATCGTATTTTTCTGCAAGGGAAGCAAGCGTTCCGTCATTGATTAATTCCTGGATGATTGCGTTGACCTTGGCTGTCATGTCGCTGCCAAGGCGGAAGCCGATGGCATATTCTTCATCAGCAAGCTGGACGCCGTCAACGATCATCAGTTCGGCATAGTCGCCGGAGCCAACGCTTGCTGATGCCAGCGTATAATCAATGACGATCGCATCATAATTGCCGGATTTCAGTGCAAGAAGCGCTGACGCCTGGGAATCAGATGCGGTATANGATGCCTGGGAAAGATTNGCATCTGANGAAACAGCGTCNTCACCTGCGGAGCCGCCNTCNGCNGANAGCATNGCGGAAGCTAAGCTNGCNGTNTCTGTATATGTGCCGGCATTGCTGCTGTTAATTACCANACATTGNTTGTTNGTTANATAGGACGTGGAAAAATCCATNTTTTCCCGGCGTTCTTCGGTAACAGTAAGACCGTTCCAAATACAGTCGATATTCCGCGAGCTTAATTCACTTTCTTTCATATCCCAGTCGATGACCTGGAATTCCGGTGCCAGACCAAGCTTTTCACAGACAGCCTGTGCAAATTCCGTATCAAATCCGGTCAGCTCGCCGTTTTCGTCGTTATAGTTCATCGGCTCATAGAGCGTAATACCGATGACCAGCTTGCCGTTGGCGGCAATATAATCATAATCGGAAGCGCCGTCTGCGCCGTCGGTTGTCTTCCCTGCCGAACATGCCGCCAGAGAAAAGATACATAACAGGGATAACATCATTGCAAGTAATTTTTTCATTTTCATCCTCCTTTAAAATCTCTCATTAGGTATATTATCAGGCATGGTTAAATGCACTGTAATACAGATATTCTTACGGTAATAAAGAAACAAGATAGTCCGATAATTTTTCCTGTATCAGGTACTCCTTCACTGTTTCTTCATCTATTATTGACAGAAGAGTTGCTGTATCGGGATATCCGTATTCAACAGCAAATGCGTTAATATCCTCGTCAGTGACACTGAGTCCGTTCTCCGCAGCGACTGTATCGCAGATGGAAGACAGGACAGCCGTATAGGCGGCATCCTCGATTACGTTCTGTTTCAGATCATCGACTGTCATTCCATAAATAGTAAGCAGATCTTCTACTGACATCCCATACTGGGCAGCCGTCTGTTCCTGGGATGCCATGCTTTCATTATAATAACGATAGACGGTATCTGCCGGAACAGAAGTAATATAATAATTTTCCGTAACAAAGTTCCATACATTATTTTCTGTCATAAGCTCTTTGATCAGATCGCGGCATTCCGCTGCGGTAGTATAGGAACCGTCATAAAAGATCGTCTGCACTATTTCATCAGTCAATTCTTCAGGATAGACAATTGTGCCGAGGATCTCATTGACCGTAAAAGTAAATACGACATCCTTGCCTGCCAGTTCCGTATTGCCATAATTTTCCGGGAAAGTAATGGGAACATCTTTTGTTTCACCGACCGCCATTCCGATAAAGCCATCTTCAAAACCGGGGATATATCCGCCCGCGCCGACCGTGATCTCTACATTCTCGGCAGTACCGCCGTCAAACGCGACTCCATCCAGTTTTCCGACAAAATTGGCGCTGATTACATCATCCTTACTTACAACTGTGTGATCCGTTTCTGTAAACTCGCCAAAATCAGGCAGGATGGTTTCGGAAATAAAATCATCAATATCTTCTTCGCTGACGGATGTTTCGCTGATAAAATATTCCTGATTGGTATAATTGCCAACATACAGGGTTGCGCCGTCTGCTGTAGTAAATACCAGCATTGTATTATCTTCAACGGCGGCTTTGGCTTCTTCTTCCGTCATCTGATTCAGCTTTGCCATATCAGGGACAGCCGGAATATTTTCATATAATATAGAATTATCAAAGGCTGTGACTCCGGTATCCGGAACGGTATAGCCCGCGTCGTCGGCGCTGTTATTGCCTGATAGGGCGGTATTGTCGGAAAGGGAATCCTGTCCTGTGTTGTTTTTGAATAAGGCAAAAATGATAAAGCCGATCGCCGCAACAGCAATCAAGATCTCGGCAATCAATATCTTGGGACCGCCGGACGGCTTTTCCTCATCCTCTGACGCATCGTTATCCGTTGCATCATCAGAAGATGCTGACGCATCGTCATCCGCTGCTTCATCAGAAGATGCTGATGCATCGTTATCCAATGTTTCATCATCATTTTCAATGACCTGAGCGTCTTCTTTTTCCTGCTCTAAAGCGTCATTATTTTCTTTGCTCACAATATATTCCTCCTAAATAAAAAATAAAAACCTTTTGCATTATACCACGTCCGGCAATAAAATGCACGAAAATTTTGTGAATTTGTATGATGCCAATAGATGATGTATATTGATACTGATAAAATAATGAAATATTTATGAAACGCCAATGTATTTTTTTGCGTCTAATGATCAGAACGAGATGAACAGGAAAGGAGATGCAAAATGGATCATTTGATACTGGAGGCGAAACGGGGGAACCCTGATGCGTTTAGCGCGCTTATGCAGTTGCAGATGCAGAATATGTATAAAGCTGCGAGAGCGATCCTTAACAGTGACGAGGACGCAGCGGATGCCATAGCAGATACGATACTGCTCTGCTGGGAAAAATTGGATCAGTTGAAGAAGCCGGAATTTTTCCGCACATGGATGACACGCATCCTTATTAACAAATGTAAGGATATCATCAGAAAGCGGAAAAGATATTCCTTTATGGAGGAAGTTCCTGATGTGTCGGTGCAGGAAGAAGGATTTGAAAATGTGGAGTGGAAGGACGCATTAAATTGTTTGGAAGAAAAGTACAGGCTGGTTACGGTGCTGTACTATGTAGAGGGATTTTCGACGGTTGAAATCGGTGAAATGCTTGGCATGCCGGATAGCACGGTGCGGAGCAGGCTTTCAAGGGCGCGCCGGAAACTCGCGCAGGAAGTTATATAAGGAGGGATGGAATATGAGCGAACGGGATATCATTAAGATATTACAGTCGGATATCGCATTGCCGCAGGTGGTGCAGGAAAGGGCGGACGAGGCATTTGAGCAGATACGGGGCAAAAGCGTGGATCCCAAAAGGCGGAAAGCGCATTTTTCCAAAAAGAAGCTGTTGATGCTGGCAGTAGCGGCGGTGCTTGCACTGGGAAGCATTACTGTGTATGCGGCATGCAGGAACTGGAGTAAGAGCCTGACGGAAGGAATGGGTGCGACAGCAGAACAGCAGGCGCAGCTGGAAGAACAGGGCGCGGTAGTATTCCCGGTGCAGGAACAGGCGCAGGGGAATACCGCGATAACGCCGCAAAGCCAGACATGTAACGGTGTTACGATTACGGCGGTGCAGAGTATTACGGATTATTACGCGTCCCATCTTATTTTTAAAATTGAAGGATACGAATTGCCGGAGGGCGCGGAGCCTGCTTTTGAGAATTTTATTGTGACAATTGACGGCGGTATGGATTATAATTCGTTTTCAAGTTTTTATGACGGACTTGTGGTTGGAGAAGACGGCAGGGCTGAATATGCGGACGGTTCGCCCATCAATTATGAGGAATTTTATCCGCGTTACATTCAGGATGACGGCAGTATGGAGTATATGATTACACTATATCATGAGGAAAAAGGACATTTTATAGGAAAAGATGTTCATGTAGAATTTGAAAATCTGGGGACGGCAGGAAAAGCGGCCTATTTAAGCGACAATGAAGTGCAGGGGAAATGGAGCTTTGACTGGAACCTGCAGGGAACGGACAGTATGTGTGAATATACCTTTGAGGAACCGCTTGGCGATACGGGAGCTGTTTTGACACGGGTGGAAATTTCTCCGATTACCATGCATGTGGAATTTCAGTTCCCATATCAGACGCAGACGGTACAGGGCTTAGATGAAAATGGCAACCCGATAACTACCACGGATTTTGCGGAAGCGCCGCCGCTTACGGGCGTGCGTCTGAAAGACGGTACGGTTTATCCGTATCTGTGCGGCGGAGGGATAGAAGGATATCTTGGGAATGTTTCCAGCGGAATCTATGAAGAAATCTATATCAATCAAAAGGTCATTACTCCCGACCAGGTGGAATGTCTTTTGTTCAGGAAGCATGTTGAAGGACAGTATGACGTTTATTTGATGGATGAATATTATGAAGTGCCGGTGAACCGGTAAACCTTCAAATTGAACTGTTCAATGTTTCAAGATGAACGGTTAAACCTTTCATAGATAGGGAATCTATCCTAAGAAAAAAATAAAGACCTGATAAATCTGCAGATTTGTCAGGTCTTTTTCTGCGCTCGACGGCGCGAAAGCTGAACCTTCCGCGCCAGAAATAGCGCCCTCGACAAGCTGCAAATTGACTTTGCAATGCTCTCCCGAGTAATTCATCACCAAAACGAGGTGATCGTCGTCGTACAGATACACCGAATTGAGAAACGTATCAACGAGCGCGATCCGGTACTCCTCGTCGTGAATATCCCCGGAGCGAAACCTCTCCAAAAAATAGACAATTTGATCCCGCTCAAACTCTGGCTCTGCCAATAGCTCGCGGGCTATTCCTTTTTCAATGTCCGCGCGATCGGCCTCTAGCTCCATGAGCCTTGTCTTTGTGCTGGGCGTAATGATCCCGGCCTCGATAGCCGCCAGCATGTTGCTGAGTGCCTTCTCGTTTTCTTTCTTTCTAATCTCCAGAGCATGAAGCCCGGAGTTGTCCTTCTCTCGGTTCTGGTACTCCATAACGCGATCGGCAATCTCCTCGATCAGCTCGTCATTGTGCAATATNCTCACCAGCTCGCCCACGACGAGATCCTCGATCCATTCNTTTGCNACCGTCTCTTTGCGGCAGCTCCTCGTCTTTTTNCGCGTCGTGCACGAGTAATAGGCGTATGCTCTGCCGGTGTGGCTNGTGCCGCCGTCTCCGACCATAGGAGCCCCACAGAGCCCGCAAAATAATTTTGTTGTGAGAAGGAAATTTTGCGCNTTGCCNCTAGCCGGCGNGTCGTGGTTTATCCTTANCATTTTTTGCACCTTGTCGAAAAGCTCCCGATNGGTAATTATTGCCGGGATCCCGTTNTCGACTCTTATATCCTCANACTCATATACGCCGATGTATTTAACTCATTTGAAAGAATACGCCGCAGGCTATTCTTGTTAAATTTGCCGCCGCGGCTCGTGCGGTACCCCTCGTCATTGAGCCTCATGTAAATATCTTTTGCACGCTCGCCTGCTGCATATTCCTCGAATATCCGGCGCACGATTGCCGCCTCTGCCGGATCCACCATGTACCGGCCGTCTGGTCCCGTTTTCAGTCCGAGGCATGTTTTACCGAGAGTTTTGAGCTCTAGGGCGCTATCATAATAACCCCGCTTGACGTTCTGGCTCAGGTTTTCGCTGTAATACTCAGCATAGCCTTCCATTACTGACTCGAGGATAATGCCCTCGGGCCCCTCTGGGATCGTCTCTTTTGCGTAGAATATCCGCACGCCGTTCTTTTTGAGCTTATACTTATACATTGCGGAGTCGTAGCGGTTCCGGGCGAAACGGTCCATTTTCCACATGAGAACACAGTTAAAACGGCCCTTTTCTGAGTCCCGGATCATTCTCTGGAAGTCTGGCCGCTGATCTACTCGCCCAGTCATAGCCTTGTCGATGTACTCGCCGATCACAATTATGCCGTGCTTTTTTGCGAAGTCGTAACACTCCCGGAGCTGGCCCTCGATTGACTCCTCACGCTGGCCGCTGCTGGAGTATCTGGCGTATATCACCGCTCGTAATGCCTCTACGCCGTCGGTATTGCTGCCGGCGGCGCGTTTTTTCTTTGCTGCCATTATTCAGATCCCCCAGACTCAACCTTCAGACCGAGCACGGCGCCGCTCTTGTCGGTAAATTTGTTACAGCATATCATAATGAGATCATNCACCCAGCCAAAANCNANACCGCCGACCGTGAAGATCCAGAGAACGCCGGTACCNGTTTTNCCAACATAGAANCGGTGAGCCCCAAAGAAGCCNAGGAACACACAGAGGCANAGNGCCACGCCCTTGCTTTTCTCTGACCGGACCGGAGCCGCAGCGGGAGCCTCTGAGGAGCTGCCGGCAGCAGGCGCCCCGGTCCTTTTTGTCGTGGAATACGAAAGCCCGGTGCCCGGGATCCTGACCGTTGTTGTCGTGCGGCCGCTGGTGCTGAAGGTTTTCTTGAAACCCTTCGGCCCGACTGATATGCTCGCACTTTTCGCGCTCAGGTTTAGGCGAACACCCGGCGCGATTTTCTTGCTTTTCCTAAATCTCATACCCATAAACAAATCACTCCTTCTTAAAAGTCTGTAAAATCTCGCAAATTCGATCAATATCCTCGTTACTCATATTGTCGAGATCTTCGAGCTGGCGCAACACAAGGCCGAGAACCTCGTCTCTATGCGTCGGCTTTTCTGCTTTTAGATTAAGAAAAAATGAGGTGATCGTGCTTGTCAAAGTACCTAATAAACCAATGCCAGTAATCATTAAAACAATAGCGATTGCGCGCCCAGCTCCGGTGCTGGGCGAAATATCTCCATAGCCTACCGTTGTTGTGGTGACGAAAGCCCACCAGAGACCGTCTGACAGCCCCCATGCCCTCGGCAAAATGAATTAAAACACCACCAACAGCCACGAGCACGCAACTCAGAGCGAGAACATACTTAAAGCCGTTTGTATCAAAAAACACCTTTGCTCTGTTTACCAGTCTAAGGCTATAAGCTGCCAGCCTCGAAACTTTTGAAATTTTTGTAATTTTCGCCAATCTGGCAAGACGCGCAATTCTGAAAGCCCTGAAAAACGAGCTAAACGGAATTATTGCAATAAGGTCAAAAATATTATGTTTTACAAAGTCTCGCTTNTTGCNAGANNCNAACAGCCTNACAATATAGTCAATAATGAAAACGGCGAGCACTATATTGTCNGCTATACGCTGCCACTGATTAAGGCCNCGAGTCATATCGAGAACAGCCAGAGACACCGCAAACAAAGCAAGTGCCCCGGTTGCAATNTCATAGCCCGCTTTTAGTCTTTCTTTCATTGTATCACCCCGTTTTGTCTCTCCTTCCTCGCTTTTTATTTTTGAAATGCCCCGGCCGTTATTCTGGGCCGCGNCCGGGGCCACTTCCTTTTACTCCAAAGTCAACAACAATNACATTTCCCTTTTTTATGAAATTTCTGCAATGTTTTCGCTGTCCCCTTTTTCGTCCATTTTCAGAGCTCGTAATACAATTTGCTGATCTATCGTGTCGCTTTTTCTAAATCTGAGAATAAGCTCGCGCTCAAAATCAGTTATATGTATATCGGCCCGCTTTACTACGGCGCCGCTCTCGCCGAACTCCTCGAGAATGTTATCTACTCCATAAAGCCGGCACAATTTCAAAAATGTAAATGCGTCCGGCTCAGANTTTCCAACTTCCCAAGATCCNAGNGTGCTNTTNTTTTTTAANCCTAANNGATCGGCGACNTGNTGCTGAGTAAAGCCCTTGTTATTTCTCAACTCTCTAAGTCTGGCCCCAAGCTCTTTGCTTGCCATTCGTTGTTCACCCCCTTTCCTATTAACAATATACCATGCCGCTAGTCGCTAGTCAATTAAAAAGTTGAAAAATTCAATCAAAAAATGTTGACAAACGAATTTTTCAATTATATAATGGGCTCAGGGTTGAAAAATTCAATCTAAGGAGGTGAACACATGAACGAATACATTGCCAAATATCTGAAGGGCAAAATCGAAGAAACCGGCGTTACTTACAAAAACATTTCCAAAAAGACCGGTATCGAGTACCAGCGTTTAATGAGAATTTTCAACCAAAACGCGACGATCTCCGCGTCCGAGCTCATTGCATTATGCAACACGCTGAGTATCGAGCCGACCGTTTTCTATACGGTAATGAAGGAGCAGGTTGCTGTATAGGAGGTGAAACAAGTGCATAACAAACAATTTTACCCGTCATATATTCCGGGAAAGTGGATCCACTACACCCGCCACAAGAAAAAGAGGATCCGCAAGAAATACCAGAACCGGATCCGGCGAGAGGTACGGCGCCACAAGGTAGACGCTCAAACGTTCTCTTTTCTGCTGGCAGACGCGGCCACGAAATACTCAGGCCGGATCGGCTACAANCAGCCGGAGCTCTCGAGGTTTNCNCNACTGGGCGGGAGCTGGTGCAGCGGATCGGCGGCNGGGCTTTTCGCNCTCACANTGCCACAAATAGCNATACCGCCACTCCNTCGGCTNGCNCTNCCNCAAATTACNACGCCNGAGCTCAGNNTCCCNGAGATTGAGATCCCGGAAATACCAGAGACNACGCAGGACGCTCTGGAGAGAGCTCNGNAANGCNNTNGNANANGTGAAGGCGANCANCTCGTCGAAGNNNTCCNGCCGNTNNTNGANTNNNTCACGANAGTTATCAAAAAACTTTTCAANTGGGCGGGCGACTTTTGGGATCACCTCTGGTGNNAAAANAANCNCTGGTGGTACATGGCAGAGCACCACAAAAAGCGCCGGATCCGCAAGAAATACAGAAACAAAATCAAGCGCGAGGCCACACGCCGAGCCGGNGAGCTGCTGGAGCTTTTAGCGACAGACGACTCAGAGGACGACGAGACGGCCAGCGACGACGAGGAGGGACCATAGCAATGAAATGGCCTTATGAATGTGAAAAATGCGGCGCCGTGCTGGACGCCGGCGAGCGTTGCGATTGTGAGNGCTCTCAGAGNGACGAAGGGAGGCAGCAGGACAATGAGACGGAGGCGCGAGCCAAACAGAACAGCGACCTGCCGGCTATGCGGTAAAGAGTGGCAGATCAGCGCTCTCGCCGTGATACCGCCAGAGGGCTATATTTGCCCCGTGTGCGAAACATCACAGAGGAAGGAGCGATCACATGACAAACTACAAACAAGTAGGAACCAGAACCCCGGAAAAAATCAATATCGACCTCGGCGCTATTCCTGAGAATGAAAGCGACGCCCTATGTCGGGCCGTGCTTCACGGAATGGCCGCACTATTCGAGGATCCGATCGTCCGGGCAGATTATGAGAAGTGGAAAAACGAGAGGAAACTCAGAAAGGAGGCAGCAGCTACATGAAGTANATGGGNAGTAAGGCGAAAGTTGCCCGCTACATAGTGCCGATTATTCAGGACTACATCGACCGGAGCGGCTTCGAGACATACCTCGATCCGTTTTGTGGCGGTTGCAACATCATCGACAANATCAGAGCCCCGCAGCGAATAGCCAGCGATTGCAANAAATACCTGATCGCTCTGCTGCAATACACTCAGGACGGCGGCGAGCTGCCGGGCTACATAGAGCGCGAGGAATATGCAGCAGTACGCGCGAACCGGGACGCATACCCCGAGTGGTATGCNGGTTATGTCGGTTTTGTGTGTTCATATAACGGCNGATTTTTCGACGGCGGCTACTCAGGAAAGACACAGACGACCGGAGGGCTCCGGGACTATCAGGACGAGGGCCGGCGAAACATCGAGGCACAGCGCAAGGATCTGGAGGGGGTTATTTTTCTTCACAAAGATTACAGAGCATGGCAGCCGAGCCGTTGCGTCATTTATCTGGATCCGCCGTATGAGGGCACAAAGCAATATAAAGCGCTCGAGCCCTTTAATCACTCGGAGCTCTGGCAGGTGGCGAGGATCTGGAGCCGCGACAATATTGTGCTCGTGAGTGAGCAGCAGGCGCCAGAGGACTTCGTGCCGGTGTGGATCCATGAAGTAAGCCGGACCATGAACCAAAACAAGACCGTACCGGCCACGGAAAAGCTATACATTGCGAAGGAGGTGCTGGAGCGTGAAGGCATTACTCCGTCGGTTTAGGAAAATTGTATTTTTTGATACAGAGACGACCGGCCTCAATTCTGAAAAGGATCAGATCATCGAGCTGGCCGCGGTGCTGGTAACTGAAAAAGGCATAGAGGGAAAACTTGACGCATTTTGCAAGCTGCCGGAGGGCGAAAAGCTCCCGGAGAAGATCGTCGAGCTGACTCACATCACCGACGACATGCTCAAAGAGAACGGGATCCCCTACTCCGAAGCCTGCCGGGCATTTTGTGACATGATACACAGCGACAGCGAGGTGCTGCTGGTGGCCCACAATATACAATTTGACCTGCTTTTCACGCTGGAAATGTTCAGGCGTTGCCGTATGGTACCAAAAGCGCCGAAATTGAGGGCTCTCGACTCTCTGACGGTGTACAAGGACCGCGCAGCATATCCGCACAAGCTAGAGGCAGCTATCGAGCATTACGGGCTCTCTGAGCGCGTACAGAACAGCCACAGAGCGATCGACGACGTGCTGGCGCTTTATGAAGTGACAAAGGCAATGGCCGCGGAGCGCGACGATCTGGAGGAATACATTGATCTAATAGGCTACAACCCAAAGTACGGCATAGCCGGCCGGAAACTGAGGCAGCTCACATATTTGCCCCAGTCGTACCACCTCGGCTGCCGGCTCCCGGAATGAATGAGGAATACAGCCGCGAGGCGGTTTTTGAGAAACTGGGCCAGACAATCCCAGAGGCAGAAATGCAGAGAGCCGAGTCCTATGCAGACTTAAAGCTCCGGCGCGCGGAGGAAATGCAGCCAGAAAACGCCGAGACATACCGCTCCGGCTGGTACCGCGTTCTTTTGGTTGCGGATCTGGTGAGACAGCTCGCCTTCTCCGACTTCACGATCGCGCTATGCCAATTATCAAAATATGAGCCAGAAGGAGGCATAAAAGAAAATGCTATTCAGAACTAAAACGGGCCGGACGCCCAGAACGCCCAGCCCAGTGACCGCGAAGAAGGAGACGTTTCTCTCGCCTGAGTACGTCTCAAAACACGGGGATCACAAAGCAATTATAGCACGGAAACAAAGAAAAAGAAAGCGCAAAAAGCAGCAGATCCCGGAAATAAACCCGAAAATTGCCTGCGCCGTCGCTCTCGCCATCGTGCTTCTCGTTGTTATAGTTGCGGTTGTTATCTCCCGGAGCGGGAAAAAGACCATAAATGCAGCACCAGAAACAGAGGCGACAACATCGACGCCGGCGGCAATATCAACACCGGCACCGGAGGCAGCAAATGAACAGATTTTTGCATACCTCACAAGCACCGGAGAGCCGCAGCTCATTGACATGGAGGGACTCGCAAAAGCGTGGGCGGCAGAGGCCGGCTTTGAGATACGGTACCAGCTCACAGACATGGAGCGCTACGAGGTGGCCCAGATAGTCACCGCGGAGGCAGCAGGCGAGCCTCTCGCCGGGAAAATAGCAATTTGTCAATGTATTTTGCAAGCATGTGAGGACGACGGGATCAGACCTGCAGAGGCCGCGGAGCGTTACCTCTACTCTACCCGGAGGCCAGAGCCAACAGACGAGGCTCTGTTGGCCGTTACTTATGTTTTCGACTTCGGGATCGTGGCTACGACTGAGCCGATCAAATACTTTTATAACCCGGATATGGTAGAGAGCCCCTTCCACGAGTCACAGCGCTATATATTAACCATTAACAAACACCGCTTTTATGCAGAAATCAGGGGAAAGGAGTGAGGAAATGCAACCACTTGTAAATGACTTCTTTTGTGGGTGCGGAGGCATGGGCGTCGGTTTTATGTCTGCAGGCTATAAAATAGCCGGGGCGTGGGACTTTGACAAGTATGCCGTGCAGAGCTATCAGCATAATGTCGGCGACCATGTAAAGCAGGCAGATATTAGAGAAATGAAGTGGAACGATGTACCATTTGCACATGTTTGGGCTTTTGGGTTCCCTTGCCAAGATCTGAGCGTCGCCGGAAAGCAGGCCGGGCTCCTCTTAAAATGTCAAAACTGCAACCATGAATTTGCTATTGATCCCGAAAATTTTCAGGGCCACGCACAATGCCCGGAGTGCGGATCTACAAAATACAAGGCAGCAAGCCGAAGCGGCTGCTTTTATGAAATAATGCGGCTTATTGATGAAACAAGAGAAAACCAGCCGGACAAACTGCCGGCCGTGCTCGTGGCTGAAAATGTGAAAGGGCTCTCCCCGTACATTCCTATATTGACGGCAGAGCTAAAACAAAGAGGCTACAATGCACACATAAAGCTCTATAATTCAAAGTTTTGGACTGTAGCACAGAACCGGGAGCGCTACTACATAGCGGCGACACGCGAAGATCTGCCGGATATTCTGGAAATGCCGGAACAAAACGAGGATCCTGAGCTGGTACCCCGACTGTCTGAGTTTTTAGACGATGAAGTGCCAGAAAAATTTTATATACCAGACGATAAAGCCCGGAAAATAATCGAGCAGGCACTCCAGAAATTGAGCGAGCTCGGGAAAGTACATGCAACCATTACGCCCGATCGCATAGAAAAGAGGCAAAACGGCCGGCGGGCTAAAGAGGACGAGGAGCCAATGTTTACTCTGACAGCTCAGGATCTCCACGGCGTAATAATACAGACAGAGGAGGACGACGAAAACGGCGTGCTTGTGTCTGAGATATGCACAGAGTCCGGTCTGCTGGATCCTAACGGTTGCGGGAAAACGCTCCGCGTTGGCGGGGGGGGAGTTTGACCAAAAAGCACAATTACCAGCATGTAATAACAACCACATTGGCGCCGTAGTTACGGATTACGCGACAAAACTAAATCATTTTACAGACATTGCGACATGCCTGCAAGCAAGGGACTACAAAGGCTTCGGGCGTCAAAGAATGACGGCGATCATTGAAATATCAAAGGAGGGCGAAAATGGCTGAAAGTCCAAAATTAGAAATGCTGGGGCTTCTCGACATGAAAGGGCTCGACTCTATTCGCAGAGTATATGATCCCGACGGGATCGCCCCAACTCTCACAACTTGCGGGGGGGGGTAATAGACAAGTGAAGATTTTAGACAAAAAGCGGTACCGGGTTAGAAAATTAACGCCTACCGAATACGGACGCCTTCAGGCGTTCCCGATGAATGACTGGGAGCAGGTTGTCTCCGACTCTCAGGCATATAAACAGTTTGGAAATGCGGTTACAACGACAGTAGCCGCCGGAGTTGCTACATCAATAGTGGTATATCTTCAAAAATGCGGAATTTTAGAAAAGGAGGAACGGGAACCAATGACAGAACCGACCACAGCAGCACCTGCGGAGGAGCCTCGAACTGAGGCCAAGACAGAAAACCCGGCGATCGTGCAGATTATGGCTATTATACAGCCAAAAAGGGAACGCCTCGAGCTTTTGCGGAAAGAAAGCGACCAGATCAAAACAGAGATCGAGGCTTTAGAGCTGGCTATCTCGACAATAAAAAATAATTGAGGAGGATCACATCATGGCAAAGTTAGTACAGACAACAGTCAAAGAAACAGAAATCACATGGAAAGGGCTCGCAAGCCTGATTAAAGGAGGCGGCGGCACCCTGAAAGTCGGCGACATTATCACGGAACGGACAAAGGACGGCGAGGAGCTGGATCTCGTCGTCGTAGACATGGGCCCGGGCTGGGCGCGCTTCGAGAGTAAGGATTGCCTGCCGTTGGAGGTTCCATACAATCAGAACGGCAGAAACGCCGGCGGCTTCGCTGAGTCTGGCGTTAAGTGGCATTTAGACAACACTGTTTTCCCTAGTCTGCCGGAGGAACTGCAGGCGGTTATTTCAGAGATCGAGAGGACTCAGGAGGGCGGCAAGACATACCGCTGCCGGCTTTTCCTTCCTACCGAGTCGGAAGTGTTCGGAGATTGCAACTATTCAGGAGACGACACATACCAGCAGATCGAATATTACAAAGACCGCCGGCACCGTATCAAATGCAACAAAAAAGGCGGGACGCCTGACTGGTGGTGGCTGGCTTCGGTGGCGAGCGGCTCCTCGTCTGATTGCGTGGGTGTGACCATCGGCGGGCACTCGGGCTACTGGGACGGCGCCAGCTGCGAGCTTTGCGTGCCGGTCTGCTTCGTAATTCAGTAATTTATAAAATCCCGCCGCCTTGTGCGGCGCGGTGAGGAGGAAACATGGCAGACGACAAAAAGAAAGACGCGACGGCCGGCTCCCCGGTTGCCTCATTCCAGACAAGACGGGATAAGCCGATCGAGGTAATGAGCCTGCAAGAGAAATTTATCGAGCTGAGGCGCCAGATCCCCCGGATTGAAAAAGAACAGCACAGCGAGGAGGTTCCGTACAAATTCGCCAAAATTGACGACGTGTGGCGGGCTATTACTCCGACGATGAACGAGCTCGGCGTAAACTTCGACATTGTGAAAGAAGAAAATGCCAGCATTAAGACCATGAACACGCAACGCGGCGGGGCTATGTTTTTGTATGAGTCCGACCTGACGATCCAATGGACCAACGCAGACAACGAGGATGACACGGACACGGCCCAAACTCATGCGATCGCATGGAATGACGATCCGGCAAAGGCAAAAGGGAGTGCGTGGACCTATGCNATAAAATATTANCTTTTNGAGAAATTCAGCATTGACATGGGCGAGACAGATCCAGACATGCGCGGAGCGCCTAAGCAGACCGCCGGAAACGCCTCACAGACGCTTGAAACGGGNTCAGGCAATAAACAGCAAGGCCAGAGCCAGAAACCGNCCCAGAACNGCCAGAAAGAGGCNGAGAAACNCCCCACAAGCTCACAGCTNCACCGNTTATANCGGAAAGCTGAGGACGCNGGCTTCACAAAAGAACAGACAGACGGCCGGNTCAATTATTTGTATCANAAAACGCCGGANACTCTCNCCATGCCNGAGTATGAAGATTTTTGCAAGCGCATGGACGAAACAGCCAAAGAACTGAGAAACGGAGGAAATAGACAGTGAATAAAGTCATACTTATGGGACGCTTAACGAGAGATCCCGAAGTGCGGTACACTCAGGGCGCCGAGCCTATGGCGGTTGCGCGCTATACTCTGGCCGTGGACCGCAGAGGACGCCGGCGACGGCTTTATGAACATTCCCGACGGAATAGACGAGGAGCTGCCCTTCAACTAGCCGCTTCGCTCTCTGTCCGACGTGCGACCGGTGGACGACCGCCGGACGACCGGAAGGACGACCAGAGGACGACCAAAAAGCGACCAATCAAAAAAGCATAGCCAAGAAAAAGGACGACCAAAAAAGGAAGGAGGAAACGCCGTGGCGTGGTTGAAAATTTATCAATCAATTAGAGAGCATAGGAAGATTTTAGACGCCGCCGACGATCTCGAAATCGAACCGCCTCACATGATCGGGCTCCTGACATCGTTCTGGCTCTGGGCTCTCGACAACGCTCCAGACGGCAACGTCTCGAACATAAGCGCCCGGAATATAGCCCGGGCGTCACAATGGAAAGGCGACGCCGACAAGCTGCTGGAGGCCCTTATTTCCGCGGGTTTGCTGGATTGCCACGACTCCGAAACAGAGCAAAGCACGATCCTGATCCACGACTGGGAGGAATACGCCGGGGGCTTAATTCAGGAGCGGGAAAAAGAAAGAGAACGCTCTCGAGCTCGGCGTCGCGCTGCTAAAAAAGCGACCGAAGGACGACCGGAGGACGACCAGCAAACGACCGCCGGCAGAGTAGATAAGAGTAGAGTAGATAAGAGTAGAGATAATAAAGATCCTTTAAGTGCTCCAGAGGAGCAGGCGCCTGCTGCCGTCTCGACAGAAAAAGCAGATCCCACTCCATACACGAGGATCATGCAGCTATACAACGAGATTTGTCTGAGTTTTCCGAAGATACAGAAAATTGACGGAGCCAGACGCAAGGCCGTGGCTGCCAGATTTAAGACATACCCGGATATACAGATCTTTGAGCAGCTTTTCAGGAAAACCGAAGCAAGCGACTTTATGAAAGGCGCGAACGATCGGAACTGGAGCGCAGACTTTGACTGGATAATCAAAGCGACAAACATGTGCAAAGTGCTGGAGGGTAAATACGACAATAAAGGAGGCCCGGATAATGGAGGACCAGAAAACAGCGGCGACCGCTATCGCCTCACCGGCTTCACAAGAGCAGGACAATGAGTGGATATACAGCAATGAGGCCCGCCAGTGGCCGGAGCCACCGCCTGAGCCGGTGAAATGTCAATATTGTGGAAAGCTCCGGTACCACAAAGGGAAAGAGCTCGGCGCGCTGGGTAATCGTATCTTTTGGATCCCCGCTGCTATCCCGTGCAAGTGCCCGGAGGCCGTCGAAGCTGCTGCCAGAGAAAAGGCAGAGGCAGAGGAAACGGAACGGCGCCGGAAGGAGGAGGAAACCCGCCAGAAAATTGCGAGGCTCCGAGGCGACTCTGGTATGAGGGGCCGCTTTTTGGAGAGGACCTTCGAAAATTTCCAGACACCGGACGACCAGACGGCCCGGGCAAAGGAGACGGCCGAAAAGTACGCCGACAGCTTCGGAAATCTGGAGCGAAAGAAAAACGGGCTTTTCATTCTCGGCGACATAGGCGTCGGAAAGACTCACCTCTCTGCCGCTATCGCTAATCGCCTAATACAGAACGGCCGGCCGGTAATATGTATGACAATGATCGACATGCTGGCCCGGATCAAGGCGACATACGACAAGAGGGAAATCTCAGAGGGTGAGATCCTGAAAGTTTACGAGTCGATCCCTCTCCTCATTATCGACGACATGGGGAAAGAGCCAGCGACTGAGTGGGGCGTCTCAAAGATATACGCGATTATAAACGCCAGATACGAAGGCTACAAGCCGACGATCGTCACAAGCAACTATACAGACACGGAGCTCGAGAGGCGGCTCACACCGCCGGGAGGCGACGACACGACCGCCCGGGCAACCGTGGACCGCTTGCGCGAAATGTGCGAGGCTCTCGTCATGGAGGGCCAGAGCTGGCGCGGCAGATAGGAGGAAAAATGAAAACATGCGAATATTGCCAGACGCCCGGTAAATATATAGCCGTCGAGCGCTTCGGAGATACAAGGCTATTTCTCAGCGTCTCCGGTGAATACCTTCAGATTTTCGACGAGGAATACCCCGGGCGCATTACAAACATAAAGATCAATAACTGCCCTATGTGCGGCCGACCGCTCAGGGCCGAGGAGATCATCATCAAAACAAACAGAGTCCTGCGCGGCCTACTGCTGCCGCCTCTGCCGCCCGGAGAATACCCGGCGGGCTGCAATAAAAACGGGGCCGTACATGTGAAACTACCAGAGGGCAAAACTCTGGGAGTAAAACCGGGAGAATTTGAGTTTATAAAGGCGCCGGCGTGGCTGCTGGAGCTATGGAAGGAGGCAGACAATGAGCGCGACGAATAGAGGAACCAAAAGACGCCCGCACGACTTCTACCCTACGCCGATCCCGTCAATAGAGGCATTTCTCGACGTTTTCCCTCTCAGGGGGGGGGGGATCGAGGTGCTGGAACCGGGAGCAGGCAGCGGTAATATCATCAAAACATTGCAAAAATATGGCGATTTTTCGATCGACGCGGTGGAAATAAGGCCGGAGGAGACAGCAAACCTGCAGCAGCTCGGCGCAAATGTGATTATAGGCGACTATCTGAGCATGAACATCGGGAAAAAGTATGATCTCATTATCGGAAACCCGCCTTTTAATCAGGCGATCGAGTTTGTGGAGAGGAGCCTCGAGCTATTAAAGCCGGGCGGTATGCTCGTTTTCCTGCTCCGTACCGCATTTATGGAGAGCGACCGGCGCTTTTCATTCTGGCAGAAACCAGAGCACCAGATCTCAGGGCTCTACACATTGCACGCCCGGCCGAGCTTCACGGGGCACGGGACCGACGCCACGAGCTACTCGTGGTTTATATGGCAGCCCGGCAGCAGGCGCCAGACAATAAAAATTATTTAGGAGGTGCAGCTCATTGGATAGAGAGGACGCAAGGAAAGTTATAAAAAGTTTATCAGAAAAGCCGTTTATTTGCGCTGACGACTGGATCGAGGTAGCGGGCGGCTATCTGCTGACAACGAAGGAACACTTCAAAAATCTGGAAAAGGCAGCAGCCAGAGGAAAGGGGGCAAAACCATGAAAATGACTTATATATGCTCACCGTGCCGCGGTGACTATGAGAAAAACATCATAAAAGCGCAGGAATACTGCCGGGAGGCACTTCTCGAGGGGCTGCTGCCGATCGCTCCGCATGTATATTTTACTCAGTTTGTGGACGACGAGAAGCCGGAGGAAAGAGATCGCGGCCTCTTTGCGGGGCTCCAGCTCCTCAGACATTGCCAGCTAATAAGAGTTTACGGCTGCCGCGTGAGCGCCGGCATGTATAACGAGATACAGTTCGCCGGCGTTCTGGGGATTGAGCTCGAAGTCTACGACCCGCCGGCGTTTGTCGAGCGTGTGCAGGAAATATACAACAATGCAACGGTGACACAAAAGGCACCGACTCTCAGAAGAAAAGGGCGATCCGCTGGCGTATCTGCAGGAGCTCCCGCTGCCGCTCCGCTGACTAAAGAGCCGGACATAAACCCAGCGGCCGGCGTAGCTTTTCACACTGTCAACATTGAGGATCTCAACCTGAGCGGCGAACAGCGGGAAAAGCTACAAAAAGAGCTTGACATGCAGCTCAAAGCGACGAAAAACCTCGCTAATTTGTTTATGGGAGGTGCTTAATATTGACGGATAGCAGAAAAAACGCGGAAGGCTACTCAGATCCGACGCCGTACCTCGCAGAGAGAAATATCGAGGCAGAACGCCGGCAGCAAGGCCGCCGCTCCAAGTATGCCGGGGAACGCTTCGAGAGCATGATCTCGGCAGCCTGCGACTACTATCGCGGCGAGAATATCGCAGACATTGAAAAGACGCCGGAGCCTATGCGCCCGATCAAACCATACGGAGACCGGAGGCGCGGCCAGTATATAGCGGTATTTGTGAAAAAGGCCCAGAACGATTATAAGGGCATACTCAACGGGGGCCGGTGCATTGCCTTCGAGGCAAAACACACGGACGCCGAAAAGATCGAGGGCTCTGCCGTAACAGAGAGGCAAGCCGACCTGCTCGAGAATTACGAGAAAATGGGCGCGAGCTGCTTCGTGCTGGTGAGCTTCAAATTTGAGCAATTTTTCCGGATCCCGTGGAGCGTCTGGCGTGACATGAAGGAAATATACGGGCACAAGCACTTGAAACGCAGCGAGATCTCGGAATATGAGATCGGCCTCAATCATTTAGGAGTGCTCGAGTTTTTGAAAAAGACAAAGGGAGGAAATGCCAATGCTTGAAAGAGCTCTCAACGACCTAAAGAACCCAAAAACAAAAACCGCATATCTCCAGATACTTGCAACCTTTACCGGAGCCGACGGCTCTATGGGCTTTACTACCGGCCAGCGGTATGAGCTTATTGTGCGATATATCAGGAGCCGCGGTACATTCGAGGCGAGGACAAAAGACGGCCGGCTCTACTGCCCTTATCAAAGCGCCGGATCCTTTGCAAAAAACTGGAGCGCCTCAGCTATTCAGAAGGGGGCATGAACATGAAAGCAATAACAATATGGCAGCCGTGGGGCTCTGCTATCGCAATAGAGGCCAAAGGCTACGAGACAAGAGGCTGGGCCACATCATACCGGGGACCGATTGCGATCCATGCAGCGAAGCGGCCGTATATGAATATTATCAAAACATTGCCGGCAGACACTCAGCGGCTCCTGCAGCAGCTCCTCAACTATGAGGGCGAAGCTCTACCGACCGGCGCCGTAATATGTACGGCCGAGCTCGTGAACGTCTGGCACATAGTTTACAACCCCGGTACCGACGTAGACGTGGCGAAAAATATCCCGATCGGGGCCGAGAGCCTGAGCAAAGACAAACACGCGCCAGATTTTCACGACTATATTGTGCCGACGGCTCAGGAGATCGCTCTCGGAGACTGGACGCCCGGGCGCTATGCGTGGGAGCTCAAAAACATCAAATTATTGCCGGAGCCGATACCGGCCAAAGGGCAGCAAGGGCTCTGGAACTGGGAGCCGCCCGAGGAGGTGCTGGCGTGAATGTAAAAATAACACCGTGGAAACCGGGAGACGGCGGCCTCTTGTGTCTGCCTCTCCGTTCCAATATACCGGACGCAAGCAAGCACCCAGACTGGAAACCGGTAAAATGCCCGAAATGCGGCCGGGATTGCTGGGAGCCAGAGCTCGCTCGTCTGGCAATGGCAGCGGGAGCCTCTGGAGTATGTACCGAGTGTGCTATCCGCGCCGGACTATCTCAACCGGGAGGAGGTGACAAAAAGCAATGACCGCGGAGGCGTTCACCGGAGCGGAAAGCTCCAGAAACAAAACAAAATTCAAGAAGGGAGATCAGAACCATGCCGAAACANACAGTANAAANCAACATTAACCNCNNGAGTCTCGCGGGCGGNGCTTTNGCCNAGAAGCTCAANNAGGCGCTCANGCAGGTGGCTGAGAACATTCAGAACCCCAACACGGAGGCAACCACAAAGAGACAGATCCAGATCTTAATCAAATTTGCACCCAACAAGACGAGGCAACTCGTGAGCACTCAAATCTCAGTAACGACAAAACTCGCCGCTACTGAGGCGATCGACACTCAAATGATTATGGGCGTAAACATGAGAACCGGCCAGATCGAGATCGCGGAGTATGACGGCCAAATCAGAGGGCAAATGTCTCTCTCGGACCTTCAGAAACCGGCAGAAGAACAGCCCGAGCCGGTGCAGCAGGCCCACTTATCCCGGGTAAAGACTTCGATCCCCAAACTGGCGAAGTGTGGGAGAATGGGCGACCGGTGGACGACCGCCGGACGACCGGCAAACAACCGGAGGACGGAAACGGTAAAATTGTAGCGCTCGGCCAGAGAGCCGCGCAAGGATAAGAAGGAGGAAAAATCAATGGATAACATCAAAGAAGCAATCGCCTATATTGCACAATTAGCCGTAGAGGCAGAAAAACCCGAACAGATCCAGATCAACGGAAGGACCTATTGCACGAAGAACCTCACCCGCTACGATCGCCCCGATATGGCCGAACCTATCAAGGCGACAACACTCACCGCTTTAATTGAGTACATCAAAGAAAGCCGGGAGGAGCTTCGGGATCGCATGATAATTCAGGTAGTAAACCCGACAAAGGTGCTGCTTTATTCTGGATTGCTGGCCGAGCGCAACCGCGAGACGCTTTTCGAGGTAAATGCACTACTCCCCCGCTTTAGATATGGCGAAGAATACGAGCAGGAGGCTTTTCTCATTTCTATGCAATCATGCTTTAAGGAAAGCGAGGACCGGGAAACCGTGACTTTATTCGCTGGAAACATTGTCAACACTCAGGAGGCGGCTTTTTCCGACAATGGCGTCACTCAGCAGGCCACTATGAAAACGGGGATCACGACAAAAGAAAATGTGCTTGTGCCTAACCCGGTGCACCTGATCCCGTATCGCACATTTTTGGAGGTTGAGCAGCCCGGCAGCGACTTCGTTTTCAGAGTTAGCGAGGGACGCGGCGGCGCTCCCGTATTCAAGCTCGTGGCGGCCGACGGCGGCGTCTGGGAGTCTCAGGCTCTCGAGAATGTGAGGAGCTATCTCATTGAGGCGCTCAAAGACATACCGGACCGCGAAAAGCTCACAATCATTGCATAAGGCGTAAAGCTATAAAATCAGGGAGGGCCGGCAGAGTGCTGAGCTCTCCCACATAAGGAGGCAGACACATCATGGAATTATTGAAAAGCCCGTTTTTGAACGATCCGAGCGCCCTCGTCGCTCTGGCTTTTGAGACGGAATACCCCGGGAAAGAATACGAGGCAATACTGGTTGAAAAGATAGAGGACGCCGGAGGCGTAGAAATGGTGGGTTGTACTACCTACCCGGACGACGGGAGCCTTCCGCTCATAGAAGTGGCCGCACATATACCAGCGGGCGCCGTTCCTGAAATTCTGGCGCATGAGCTCGCGCATGTTGTAACACCCGGAGACGACCACGGCCCGGAGTGGAAAGCTGCTTTTGAGAGAATTTACTCCAAATATAACGAGCTGGCCCTTGCACGCTTCGGAAATCAGGAGACGGAGGCACCGGCATGAGGGCGGCCGTAATATGTGCCGGCGTTCTGCTATTTGTCGTCGTAGCGCTTGCGCTACTGCTGCCGATCGCTACGCTGGGCGCATGGCAAAAGAAAGAGCTCGAGAAGGGAGGCGTCTAAACCGTGGGAAAGAAAAAACTTGAAATCACTCAGACGAGGACAAAGGCCAACCGCCAAGAGATACAGATCAATGACATGGACTACACAACCGAAGCAGAGCCAAAGGCACACGCCGACGGCTGCCCGGTTTTTTGCGCGCATGACAAGATCGTGCCGATAAAGGACCTCAGAGAGAACCCTCTAAACCCGAATAAACACCCGGACGACCAGATCAGGGCCCTCGCTGCTATCATCAAGGCGGCCGGCTGGAGACAGCCGATCACAGTGAGTAAACGCTCCGGCCTCATAGTAAAAGGCCACGGCCGGCTCATGGCCGCGAAGTACGCAAAGCTCAAAGAGGCGCCCGTTGACTATCAGAATTATGCAAACGAGGAGGAGGAGCTCGCCGACCTCATGGCAGACAACCGGATCGCGGAGCTGGCAGAGATTGACAGCGTAAAACTGGCCGAAGCCTTCGAGGCGGTAGACACTGGAGCGATCCCCTTTGAAATGACCGGCTACGAGGAGTCTTTTTATCAGGAACTTGCGACGGCTCTTTGCGAGTCGGACCACAGCGACAAGGAAGAAAACGAGGACGTACTGCCGCCACCACCAGAGGCGCCCTTCTCAAAGCTGGGCGACGTGTGGATCCTCGGCCGGCATAGAGTAATGTGCGGCAATTCTACAAACCCAAAGGACCGGGAGGAGCTGCTGGCAGGTGCCGAGCCTGAGCTCATGCTCACAGATCCACCATATTGCAGCGGAGGACACCAAGAGAGCGGAAAATCTACCGGCAGCATTGGAACCGTGCGAAAAGGACAGACAGACGCTCCGAAGATTGCCAACGATATATTGAGCACTCGCGGCTATATCAAATTATTAACCGCGGCTTTTGAGGGTATTACTCCTCTATTTGCCTATGTTTTCACCGACTGGCGCATGTGGATCTATTTGTATGACATTATAGAAAAATCTGGCTTCGGTGTGCGCTCTATGCTTGTATGGGATAAAGAGTCGCCGGGAATGGGCGTAGGCTGGAGGAGCCAGCACGAGCTCTGTATTTTCGGGAGCCGAGGAAAAGCAAATTTTGACGGCCACAAGGGTTACGGCAATGTTTTGAGGTGCAGCCGCTCCGGGAATAAATTGCACCCGACACAAAAGCCCGTCGAATTGTTTGAGCAAATTCTCGACAATATGGACTTTGTAAAAACCGTCTACGATCCCTTCGGAGGCAGCGGGACCACTCTCGCGGCAGCAGAGAAAACCGGCCACACGGCCTACATAATGGAATTAACACCGGAATATACCGACGTAATTGTAAAAAGGTATTTCAGGATAGCAGGAAAAGACCAGATCAAGCTCATACGCGACGGCGAGGAAATGCCGCCGGAGTATTACGCCGAAGTTTTCGAGGATCTGGGGATAAGCCCGGAATATCAGGAAGGAGAATATGAGTAAATGGGAAAGCCAAAAAAGACACAACTCCCGCCGGACGTAAAGGCATATATTGACGCGACCGCGAAAATGACGGCCGAGGCGGTAAAAGAAGCATGCGGGCCTCTCCAGAAGCCACAGAACGCCAAAACAGCCTTCAAAAGCACAGAGGCCAGACTGTACGCTCTGCCGGTCCTGAAGGTGAAGATAAAGGACGACACCGAGAAGATCGAGCAGCTTCGGACCTACGGAGCGCCGGAGCGTAGCAAGTCAATCACGCGATTTTCAAAAAACAGCGTGCGCCTCGATCCAGAGGAGGCTCTGGAGGCTATCATCAAAGACCAAGAGGCAGCTATCGCAGCGGATCAGCATGAAGTCGATATTTTAGAGACGGCTCTCGACTATATACGCGACGATCCATATTATGAAACTGTTTCCGGCCGGTATTTTGACGGGCTCGACAATGAAGCGATCGGCGAAAAAGTCGGTTGCGACGGGACGACGGTCTGGAGGAACCGCCAGAGACTTGTCAAGAGTCTGGCCGTGAGACTGTACGGGACGGCCGCTATTGACTAGTCGGAGCCGGCAGCAGGCCCTCTCCTCTGCCGTGCAATTTACCGGTGCAAAAAAGATGCAATTTACTTCAAAAAAAGAGTCGTGTTATACTGTTTACAATGCAATAATTAGATGAAAAACCGCGCGAGGCAAATCGGGCGGTTTTTTTGNGNANAAAAGGAGGNGATCGCATGGGNGCAACCAGAGGGACCTCGACTTGTATGCTTGCNAATTANGAGCGNCTCGTCAAGACGCTGNATAATATCGCAGGCATTGANGCNGAAAAGGTAATAAAAAAATGCACGNCAGACGCAAAGAGCCGGGCTGGAGGCTGGGTGTCTGCTGCCGTCCGCGAAGTTTATAATATAAGCCCGTCGGACATGAAATCGGCACTTGAAGGAAAAGGNCGGGGAAACGGACAGCTCCAGATTGAGGGCAATCTCGTCGAGAGCGTCGTGCTCACATACAAGGGCCGCGTGCTCACGCCGACACATTTCAAAATGAAGCCAGCGCAAAGAAAGCCGAAGCCCTACCGAGTAAGTCAAGAAGTATTTAAGGGCCAAAGGAAGAACCTGCCGGCCGGCGTGTTTCTNGCNTCGTCTGGAGGTGAGGGCTCAAAACAGATACCATTCCAGAGGGAGAGCTCAGAGCGCACACCTATTAAAAGCATTAAAACATTGAGNATACCGCAAATGATTGAAAACGAAAAAGTGCAGCCCCTCATACAAGAGAAAATAGACGAGGGGCTCAGTAAAAGGCTAGAGCATAATGTCAACAGAATGTTGGAAAAGGCAAAGGCATAATAAGGGACACAACGCCAGAAAAAAGAGGGGGCACTCCACCAGAAAAAAAGGGGGCACTCCACCAGAAAAAAGGGGGCACCACACCGCGCAAAAGCGGGCCCTCTACATTATCTCAGGGAATAAGAGGCAGGCACTCAGCAGCAACTCGAGAGCCGGCCTCTTTCTATATGCCCGGCACAATAGCCGGGGCTCATATCACAGAGCAAAGGCGGGCCACAAACAAGGGACCAGCCACCAGAAAAAAGAGGGGCCACACGCCGGAGGGAAAGAGGGGACGCCCAGCACAGAAAGAAAGGGGGCACCCCACACCACAACAAAGGCGGGCCGAGGCAAGCCGACAGCTCGAGCGCCAGCTCGGCGCAAATGCACNCAGCGAAAAAAATATTNACACGGGCACCCCGCCCGNGGGANAAATAAAATAAAAANTTTNCAANNGGTNCTTNCAGTGAAAAAAACGCCTGCGGTGCTTGCGAGCCCAAAAACTTGCTAGACACAAAAAATTTTTTTCAGGCCGTTTCGTTACGCCGGGAAGGAGGGCAAGGCAATGGCGACACCGAAAAAAGAAAAGCCGGCCGANACTCCGGGCTACTGGCCGACAAGCAAAATGGCCGAATTGTTTGAGCTCAGCGCTCGGAGGATCCAGCAGCTCACACAAGACGGAATACTCAAAACCCACGACACGCCGGCGGGCCGGCGCTACAATGTGGGCGAGGCAACAAAGGACTACATCAAATACCTGCGCCAGCAGCTCGACAAGAAACAAGGGAGCCAAAACAACAAGCTCGAGACCGACAAGCTGCAGGCAGAGGTTGACATCAAAAACGCAAAGGCTCGAGTTGCTGAGCTCCAGCTCGCAGAGCTCGAGGGNACCATGCACAGAGCCGAGGACGTGGAGGCAATGACGACCGACCTCGTTTTCAGCATACGCAGCGCGCTCATGGCTATGCCCGGGCGCCTCGCGGTTGACACCGCAGAGCTTGAAACGCCGGCAGAAACATCGGCCAGAATACAAGAGGAGGTCAACGAGGTGCTTCTCTCCCTCTCTCAATACCAGTACGATCCCGAGGAGTATAAAAAGCGGGTAAAGGATCGGCAAGGCTGGGCGAGCGTTGAGGAGATCGAGGACGATGTACAAACCGATTGACGCCGCCGCGCATGTCGTAAANCTTAACAACACGATCGCGCGGAGNGTTAAAAATTTCAAACCGCCCGAGCGGCTCACCGTTTCGCAATGGGCTGAGAAAAACCGCCGCTTATCTCCTGAAAGCTCAGCAGAGGCCGGACCGTGGCGAAACACAAGGACGCCTTATCTTGTCGAGATAATGGACGCCTTCACAGATCCAAAAGTCAAAAAGGAAACAGTCGTGGCAGCGTCCCAAGTCGGAAAATCAGAGGTAGAGCTCAACATGATCGGCTACATCATAGATCAGGATCCGGGCTCTACTCTTTATGTGCAGCCGACACTCGACGNNGCNCGNAAATTTTCGCGNCTGAGGATNGCGCCGATGATTAGAGACTCGAAGCCGCTGAGGAAAAAAGTCTCAGACGTAAAAAGCCGGGACTCCGGGAACACGATTTTGCANAAATCNTTCCCGGGCGGCATGTTGACGATCACNGGCTCAAACAGCCCGAGCGCCCTCGCTTCTACTCCGGCCCGCTACATCATAGGCGACGAGCGGGACCGCTGGGCCAGCAGCGCCGGCACAGAGGGCGATCCGTGGGCTCTGGCAGAGGCNCGNCAAGCGACCTTTTACAANGCNAAATCGGTAGAAGTATCAACGCCGACGATTAANGGCGCCAGCAATATTGAAAACGGTTTTTATGCCGGCACGCAGGAGCGCTGGTGTCACCAGTGCCCGGATTGCGGAGAGTATCACAATATTGTTTTTGATAATATCCACTTTGATCACGAAGTCAAGAAAATACGCAACAAAAAGGCGTACACGGTCAAAAATATAACATGGTGCTGCCCCGGGTGTGGTTGTATAAGCACAGAGGCGACCATGCGAAAGCAGCCGGCGAAGTGGATTGCGGAGAACCCGGACGCATACGAAAAAAAGGGGCACCGCTCTTTTTGGTTGAACGCCTTTTCCTCTCCGTGGACTCCGTGGGAAAAAATAATCACGAAATTCCTCGAGGCTCAGGGAGACAGCGAGAAATTAAAGGTTGTTTTCAATACATTGCTGGGCGAATTGTGGGAGGACCGGGGAGACCTCGAGGACGAGGACACAATGCTCGCGCGCCGGGAGGAATACGACGCAGAGCTGCCGGAGGGCACTCTCGTTTTGACCGTCGGAGTTGATACTCAGGACAACCGGCTCGAGTATGAAGTTGTAGGCCACGGCTTCTACGGTGAAACATGGGGGATAAAAAAGGGAATAATCAACGGCCGGCCAGATACAGCCGAAGTCTGGGAGAAGCTCGACGACGTGATCGACCATGTGTACCGGTTCAAAAATGGAAAGGGCTTGAAAATTTCCTTTACTTGCGTAGACTCCGGCGGCCACTTCACACAGGAAGTTTATGCAGAGTGCAAAAAACGCCAGCACAAGCGGGTTTTTGCAATCAAAGGAAAAGGCGGCGACGGCATACCATACACGGCCCCGCCGTCGAAAGTGAAAATTGTAATTGACGGGAAAGTGATCGGCCAGTGCTGGCTCTACACGCTCGGAGTTGACGCTGGAAAAAGCAAGATAATGAGCTCGATCAAGGTGCAAGAAAAAGGCGCCAAATACTGCCACTTCCCACGGGGCGAGGATCGAGGATATGACTCGCTTTTCTTTTCTGGCCTATTGTCTGAAAAGCTCTCACTCGTAAAAACACGCCGCGGCGACAAGTGGCAATGGGAAAAGCTGCCCGGGCACAATCGAAACGAAGCGCTCGACTGCCGCAATTATGCAATGGCAGCCTTCAGAATTTTGGATCCCGTTCTCGAAGCAGTCGAGAGGAGGCTAAAAGGCCAGGAGCTCAAAACCCCAGAAAAGAAAGAGAAGAAAAAAAGAACCAGCTCCAAAAAGATATATGACGACTGGTAAGGAGGCAGACAATGACAAAACAACAGAAAGAGGAAAAAATCGCCCAGTTGAGGAAACGCCTCGAGCTCTATTATAAGCGCGAGGAGGAAATGCTCAACGGAGGCGTGCAGTCTTATGGACTAGGCACAAGAAGTGCGACGCGCTACCAGACAGACCTCTCCACAATCCGAAAGGCGATCAAGGAGCTGGAGGACGAGATCGCGTCGCTAGAAAGTAAATCACAGCGTAGGGCCGTTGGAGTTATCCCCCGCGACTGGTAAAGGAGGCGACAAAAATGCAGACAGCTCCACAAAATAAACCGCCGGCAATAGAAAAGCCAGCGGATCCGGCCAATACACGGCCAAAGACAACAGCTCCCGGAATGTCAAACTATGGGTATGCAGAGGCCGGCGCGAGCTGGAAAAAGAAAGCCCTGAAAAGTTTTAACGCCGCGAGCTCCTCTCCCCAATGGGATATAGACCACAGCAACGACACGCTGAGACAGCGGGCCCGTATGCTCTACATGGCCGCACCGATCGCAACATCGGCAATAAAAACAAACCGCACAAATGTTATCGGGTGCGGGCTCAGACTGAAAAGCAGCATAGACNNCGACCGTCTGGGACTATCCAAAGAGGCCGCAAAAGAATGGCAAAACAAAACCGAGGCAGAGTTTAANCTCTGGGCCGAGAAAAAGAACGCCTGCGACGCTACGGGCGTAAATGANTATTACGCAATGCAGCAGCTCGCNCTTATGAGCTGGCTAATGAGCGGCGACGTNTTCGGGCTTGTCAAGCAAGNAGAGCCGACGCCTATGTGCCCTTATTCNCTCAGGATCCAGCTTGTCGAAGCCGACNGGTGCAGCACTCCACTGATTAACGCCGGGCACTACTGCTTTTCTACTGAAGGAAAGGCGGCNAACGGGAACCGCATTTTNGACGGCGTAGAGATTGACAGCGCGGGAATGATAAAGGCGTANNATTTCCGAAATACATATCCGCACATAGTAGCAACCGCGGCGACCGAATGGACCAGAGTCGAAGCNTACGGAGAAAAAACCGGGNTGCCNAATGTGCTTCANGTTATGGAGTCGGAGCGCCCCGAGCAATATCGAGGCGTTACTTATTTAGCGCAGATTATCGAGCCNCTTTTGCAAATGCGGAGATACACAGAGGGCGAGCTCATGGCGGCNCTTGTCGAGAGCTTTTTTACCGCNTTTATTACAACANACACCGGAGCCGACCAAATGCCGTACAACCAAGTGAACGGCGACGANGTTGAGCCGTCGGATCCTGACGACTACGAAATGGGNCCCGGCACTATTAACGTAATGAAGCCCGGNGAAGATATAAAGTTCGCAACACCTACACGGCCNGCGAGCGGCTTCTCTGCTTTTGTTCGCGCATTATGCGAGCAATGCGGCGCGGCTTTAGAGATCCCGGCCGACTTGCTTCTAAAATCTTTTAACGCCTCATACTCAGCGAGCCGGGCNGCTCTTTTNGAGGCGTGGAAAGCCTTCAAAATGCGGCGAGAATGGTTTGCAAATGATTTTTGCAAGCCAATNTATGAGATATGGCTCGCCGAGGCGGTAGCTCGTGGGCGTATTCAGGCCNCGGGCTTTTTCTCTGATCCGTTGATCCGGGCGGCGTGGCTCGGTAGCGAGTGGATCGGCCCGTCTCAGGGACAGCTCGATCCTACAAAGGAAATAAGCGCCGAGATACTTGCAAACCAGCACGGGTACAGCACGCACGAACAGAGCACGATCCGACTCAATGGCGGCCAATGGGAGGCAAACATGGGCCAGCTAAAGCGCGAAAATGAAATCATAGCAGACGCAAACGGCACCACTCCAGAGGCTCAGGCGGCGGCAACGCAGGCGCTGGCCTCTTTAATTTTTCAAAATTCTATAAAGGAGGACACGAACAATGGAAAAACAAACAATCCCGCGGATAATTAACGGGCCGGCAGCTCCACAAGATCCCGCGGTACCTAAGTTCTGGAACATAGTCGAGGTAAACGACGAGGAGGCCGAGATCACCATGTACGGCGAAGTTGTGAGCCAGAGGCCGACAGACTGGTGGACCGGGGAACCGATCGAGGGGCTTTTCATTACGCCGGAGGGCTTTTTGGAGGATCTGGCTCAGGTGAAAGACAAGGCAAAAATCACGGTACGCATTAACTCCGTGGGCGGCGACTTATACACAGCGATCGGAATTTGCAACCGGCTCAAAGAATTAAACGGCGATACGGTTGCCGTCATTGACGGGATCGCAGCAAGCGCGGCCACTATCATTGCTATGGGCTGCAAAGAGAGGGAGATCCCGGAGGGCGCTCTCTTTATGGTACACGAGGCCCTTCTGACACTGATCGGAAATTATAACCACAAGGCCCTTCTCGAAGTCAATAAAAGGCTGGAGGCTGCAAANAAGGCAGCGGCCGAGATTTACGACGGAGCGACACACCTCGGCACAGAAAAGATCCGCAACATTATGGCCCGGGAGACATGGTACACCGGCCGCGAGGCGGTGGAAAATGGTTTTTGTACTTCGCTTCGCGCCGGGTGCGAAACAAGCATGTGCATGAGCTCGGTCAAAGATGAAATTATCGTAAACGGAGTGCGGCACTCAATAAAAGGGTTCCGTAATTTCCCCGGGAATATCCCGATCATAAACAGTGTTCAAACGCCAACAGAACCGAAGCCGGCGGCTCCGAGTNAAGGCGTTTCCACAAATACAAAAAAAGAAGGAGGAAACACAATCATGACACCAGAAGAATTAAGAGCCAAATATCCCGAAGTAGTGGCACAGATCGAAGCTGCTGCAAGGGAGGCGGCCAGCGCTGAGGCAACCGCAGCGGAGCGCTCCAGACTGAAGGAGATCGAGGCAATCGAGAAAACCGTCGGAGACGCTGAGCTCATAGCGGCGGCCAAGTACGGAGACAATGCCTGCACAGCTCAGGAGCTTGCTTTTAATGCTATGAAAAAGCAGGCNCAGCTCGGCGAGCAGCATATCCAGAACANNNNGGCAGACTTCGCGGCGTCNAATGCTGCCGGCGTCGGATCAGTTCCTAACTCCGGGGCACCNGCTCCGAAAGATCAGGCACCGGACGAAAACGCTCAGATCGCACAGCTCGCCGCTATGATTGCAAACGGCGGCACAGTACCTGCGGCACCCGCAGAAACAGAAAAAAAATAAGGAGGTAACAACCATGAGAGCAGATCGACAGATCGGAACATGTGAAGCTGATAACCTCATTATCAGCGGAAAATTTCAGAGGGACGCCGTGAGCGTGACGATNGCAAGCGGCGAAGGCGTTCTCTCCCGCGGTACCGTCGTTGCAATGAGCAGCGAGTCGGGAAAATGCGTAATTCTCGGCACCGAGGCCGGCAAGGACGAGACGCTGACACCGTATGGCATTATTTGTGACGAGGTGGACGCGACAAGCGCCGACGCCGTTACAACGGCATACAGAACGGGNCATTTTAACAAAGAGGCCCTTATCGTAGACGACAACTACACAATGACAGACGCAGACGAGGCGGCGCTCCGNAATGGCGGCATNTACCTCGACTCTGCAATGTAAAGAAAAGGAGGAAAGAGAAAAATGCCTACACCGTTGATTTATAGAACNNTCACCATGCTGGCGGCTATTCAGGCAATGCCTACACANAGAACATTTTTAAGGGATCGNTATTTCCCTACTACCGCNCCGGTAAATGGAGTTTCTGACGATGTTTTCCCGGGCGAGGAGGTNCTCGTTGAGTANAGAAACGGCAGCAAAAAGATCGCTCCGTGCGTNATGCCGAGNAAAGGCGGCATNACAATCGAGCGCGAGGGCTACAAAACCTTCACATATACGCCGCCCTTTATCGCTCCCCAGAGACCGCTCACCATTGACGACCTGAATAAAAAGGGCTTCGGTGAGCAGCTTTTCCAGAATGTAACACCGCAGCAGCGGCAGGCCCAGATCCTCAACAGAGACTTGACAGAGTTCGACCAGATGATCTCCGGCCGCGAGGAGTACATGGCGGCTCAGTGCATGATTAACAACGGCTATATTTTGAGNCACTACGCTGACAAGTACGGTAGCGGAGAATATGAGGAGTATGAGATCCGCTTCTATGACGAAGCAGCAAACCCGGCCCAGTANGTNCCNGCNNNAAAATGGGGCGAGCCCGGCGCGGATATTTACGGCGATATTTCCGAAATGATTTATATGCTCACACAGAACGGCCTGCCGGCGTCTGAGCTTGTAATGGCTCGCGGAGTTTCCAAGATCGTGCTGAAAGATAAAACTATTCAGGAGTATCTCGACAACAAAGGGATCTCGATCGGAAGTATCGCGCCGCTGAATTTGCCGGAGGGAGCTTGCTGCTTTGCTGTCCTGAATGTTGACGGCCACACCGTAAAGCTCATTACCTACGACGAGACATACGAGGACGAGGCCGGAAACATTGTGCCGTATATCCCGGCTGGTACCGTTGTATTATCTCACCCGGCAGCAGGCCGCGGCATTTACGGAGCCGTGACACAGCTCGAGCAGGACGATATGGAGTTTCACACCTACACCGGCCGCCGTATTCCTAAATACACGGCAGACGTAAAGGGAGAGACACGCGATATCAAGGTAACAAGCCGCCCGCTCCTGATCCCGAGAAGTAAAAACCCGTGGATCTCTGCAAAAGTGCTTTAATTATGCGAAGAAAGGAGACACAAAATGATTAAAATGATCGCCGGAGTGTACGGCTATAGAGAAGGCGGGATCATCATGCCGAAAGACAAAAACTCGGAGCCCTTCTCTCTCGATTCTGAGAGAGAGGCCGAGCTTGTTGCGCGTGGGGTTGCTGTATATGCAAATTTAATCATACCGGAGGCAGAACCGAAGCCCGCCGACCAGAACGGCGACGGCTCTCAGGACAACGAGGACGGCCAGGACGGCGACGACTCCCAGAATGACGAGGACAACGAGGACGGCCAGGACGGCGACGACTCCCAGAATGACGAGGACAACGAGGACGGCCAGNACGGCGACGGCTCTCAGGACGNCGAGGACGGCCAGNACGGCGACGNCTCNCAGNANGACGAGGACGGCCAGAAACAGAAGCCGGAATACAGCGAAAAAATGAAGNTGCCNGAGCTGCAGGCTCTCGCTGCTTCGTATGGACTTGACGCTCAGAAAATGCGCGCTAAAGCTGANGTGATCAAGCTGCTGGACGATTACTTTAAGGACGACAACGAACAGCCGCCGTCCTTCGGGGCAATGGATCCGGTTGAGTAATACACTGAAAGAGCTCATAGCTTCGGACATTGATCTGNTATTCATGCAGCTCGACGACTTCGGGGAAANCCACAGAGTCGAGGGCAAGGAGATNACTATTGTTGCCGACAGCGACACCCTTGCAAGCATGAAAAACGGCAATATTTTGGAGGTTGCCGAGTCCGACATGCTATTTTTTGCCAGAACCGAAGATCTGCCGGGTAAAAAAGCCCCGGGCTCAGCTATNAACATAGACGGCCGGGAGTGNACCGTTGANTTGTGGANCGAAAATCTCGGGATCTCACAAGTCACCGTNCACCATNCCNGCATGATTTAAGGAGGGCGCGCGATATGGCAATAACAACAGATCTTGACAATATTGTCGAATGGTTCAAAAAGGAAGTATGCCCGGGCATAACCCTGAANGTACCGGACGACGAAAAAAACGACGGCGGCTACAGCGTGAAAACAACCACGCCGGCCGCTTTTGCTATGTATATTCCAACTCAGGACAGAAAGCCGCCAGANGTTGCGGCTCCTATACCGTCGGTGTGCGTGCAACTCNTGAAAGGGAAACACTCTCCCGCTCAACACATGGGGCAAATGACGATACAGCTCGCGCTTGCTGCATGGAACCCGGGCGAGCACTCGGGAGAGATACGAACACCGGTAGAAAACCCCGACGCTCTGGGGGGCTATTCATACAAAGCAGAGCAAAGCGGAGGTTTTAAGAGAAGCCTCGAGGGCTGGCGCGACGTTTGGACCTTTACGGACAAAGTGCTGGCAGTTCTGGAGAATACCGAGTACATTGCGGGCATGAGACTTGTCAAAGAGAGCAATATCGAGTACGGACCTTTTACAGAGGACGGCGCTCTCGTGAGTTATTACCCGTACTGGTTTTGCTGGGTACAGTTCACCCTCGAGCACGGGCTGGCTCGGAAAATTCCCGCCGAATATGAAAATTTTTTATAAAGGAGTGATTACAGAATGAGCTATCAACACGGAGCTTACGGCAAGATCGGCGACGACAAAGTAAAAAGCGCCGTTCAGGTTGACACCGTTGTCGCGTACATCGGAACCGCCCCGATCAACCTCGTTTTCGGGTACAAAGAAAAGGGCCTTGTCAACACACCGATCAAGCTGGAGAACATGCCAAAGACGCAGGCGACAGTCGGCTACTCGGATAACTGGGATAAATTCACATTATGCGAGGCTTTTGATTGCCACTTTGCGAACACGATCGAAAACGTGGGGCCGATTTACGTCATTAACGTACTGGATCCGGCCACACACCAGAAAGACACAAAAACAACCGTAGAGCTGACCTTCAAAAACGGCCGGGCCGAATATGCCAGCGATACGATCATACTCGACACTTTTGCCCTCGCTGACAAAGTGCTGGGCTCCGATTACTCAATCGACTACAACTACACAAAAGGGACCGTAGTCATTGAGTCATTGAATGACGAGGATCCTCTGACCGGAGCGCTGGAGGCGTCATTCTCGGAAGTAGATCCGACTCAGGTTACAAAGGCCGACGTTATCGGATCTGTAACGACCGGCGGGAAACGCACGGGCCTTCAGGCGCTTTATAAACTTTACACCATGCACAACGCGGTGCTCAATCTGCTGGCGGCTCCGTTCTGGAGCGAGGATCCCGACGTTTACAAGGCAATGATCGCAATCGTGCAAAAATTAAACGGGCACTGGGACGGTTTTGTCAATGCAGATCTCCCGCTCTATGACAAAAAGACGAGCAAAGCGATCGACACAATCGCAAAGGCTGAGGAGTGGGCCGAGGCTAACGGCTACACNAGCGGCTTTTCGAAGGTGTACTGGCCGCAGGTNAAATANGGGGATCGNGTGTANCACCTGAGCACGCACGCNACCGCCACNATGCAGCGGGTTGACAANNGTCANGACGGCATACCTATGGAGAGCCCGTCAAANAAAGAGATCATGTGTACCGCTCAATACTTCGGTAAAGACTCGGAAAANGAGGGCTTCGACCAGCAGGACGGAAACGAGCTCAACTCAAAGGGAATTACTACCGCGGTATTTTGGGGCGGGCTCTGGGTGCTCTGGGGACCTCATACGGCATACTTCGAGTANGGCAGCGACGGAGTTGCCCGCTATATTTTCGAGGTAAATATCCGTATGCTCATGTATATTACAAACGGTTTTCAACGCAGGCACGGCACGCAGATCGACGGCCCTATGGACTTGAACCTGCAGCAGAGCATATTGATCGACGAACAGGAGGAGCTCGACAGCCTGAAAGGCCGCGGCGCCCTTATCGGAGATCCGGTAATTGAATTTTTGGAGACAGCGAACCCGACAAGCGACCTGATGAACGGCGATTTTGTGTGGGACGTGAGCGCGACACCGACGCCGCCCTTCAAGAGTGGCACGGCCAGAGTCTCCTATACTGACGAGGGCTTTGCGGCTTATTTTGGGGGAGGTGAATAATCATGTGGC
>WFLX010381708.1_pt1 | contig 38396 bp, 38 predicted proteins | sample 4967041 | NCBI WGS metagenome assembly WFLX01 (sample SAMN12857096, study PRJNA449069) | gut metagenome | isolation source: stool from male and female vole | host: Microtus ochrogaster | place: USA:Florida | collected 2017
AAATTAGGCATAAAGTTTTTGCCGGAATTTGCCGATAATTTTATTAACTATGTAAGAAAACTCTTTGACAAAGAATTTCTATCGGTTATAATAGGTTGGGAAGATTCGGGTAAAATGAATAGTGGGAGCTTCACAGGCTGATAGAAAGGCATGGTTTAAGGTATGAATTACACAGACATAGGAATTGATCTCGGTACGGCCAGTATCTTGGTATATATCAGGGGAAAAGGCGTTGTATTAAAGGAACCGTCCGTTGTGGCATTTGACCGCGATACGAATAAGATCAAGGCGATCGGAGAAGATGCCAGACTGATGATCGGACGTACGCCGGGCAATATCGTAGCGATAAGACCGCTGCGGCAGGGCGTTATCTCAGATTATAATGTAACGGAAAAGATGATGAAGTATTTCATTGCAAAGGCGCTGGGAAAACGGATGTTCCGTAAACCGAGGATTGCGGTCTGTGTACCGAGCGGCGTTACCGAGGTAGAGAAAAAAGCGGTAGAAGACGCAACTTATCAGGCAGGCGCCAGAGAGGTTGCCATCATTGAGGAGCCGATCGCGGCTGCTATCGGGGCAGGGATTGACATTGGAAAACCGCAGGGCAATATGATCGTGGATATCGGCGGCGGTACGACGGATGTTGCCGTGATCTCATTGGGGGGCACAGTGGAAAGCGCTTCCATCAAGATTGCGGGAGATGATTTTGATGAGGCGATTGTCCGTTATATGAGAAGAAAGTATAACCTTCTGATTGGCGACCGTACGGCAGAGGATATCAAGATCAATGTCGGTACGGCATTTAAGCCGGCAGAAGTTGAGTATATGGATGTCAGGGGACGAAATCTGATCACCGGACTTCCGGAGACGATCCGCGTATCCTCTGATGAGACGCAGGAAGCATTGAAGGAAGCGACGACGCAGATTCTGGATACAATCTGTGCGGTATTGGAGAAGACACCGCCGGAGCTGGCAGGCGATATTGTGGACAGGGGCATCGTACTGACAGGAGGCGGAGCGATGCTGCGCGGACTGGAGGAGCTGATCGAGGAACGTACCCATATCAATACGATGACAGCGGAGGAACCGATGACCTGCGTGGCGATCGGAACAGGAAGATACATTGAATTTTTAACGGATTATAACGGGGAAGCATAGAAGGACGGATAAAAGATAACAACATATTTTGGATCAAAATGCGGGGAGGATAACTGCTGATATGTTAAAGGGGTTATATACGGCATATACGGGAATGATCAACGAACAGAACAGGATGGATGTTCTGACCAATAATCTTGCCAATGTTGATACGATTGGATATAAGAAGGAGGGAGCGACCAGCCAGTCCTTCAATTCTGTATTCGTAGATAAGATTAGAGATGATTCGGAATGTTCGAATTTTGCAAGGCGTATCGGATCGGCCAATCCGGGTGTTAAGATCGGAGAAGGATATACGGATTATTCTCAGGGTCCGCTGCAGGTGACGGATAATGATTACGATCTTGCTTTGGGCAGAGAGGGATTTTTCACGGTAGAGTTTACCAACAAAGCAGGAGAAACCTCCACGATGTACACCAGAGACGGTAATTTTCAGGTGACAAGGGAAGGATATCTGGTGACGACTGATGGAGATTATGTGCTTGCAAGAGCGAACAATAATACGACTCAGAGGATCCGGCTGAATCCGGATCTTCCGATGACAGTAGATGAACAGGGACGTATCTACCAGAATGATAGGATGGTTGCGCAGCTTAAGATTACGGATTTTGCGGATTACAATTATCTGAGGCATTATGGAGAGAGTTATTATACACCGGTAGAAGGAGCGGAGCCGGCGGATGCAACGGATTGCGTAGTATTTCAAGGATATTTGGAGACATCGAATGTCAGCGTTGTATCGGAGATGGTCAATATGATCACGGTTTCGCGCCAGTATGAGGCCAATCAAAAAGTCATCCAGACATACGATTCTTCCTTAGATCAGGCAGTCAATCAGATAGGTAAGATATAGGCTAGCGTACTGATACGTTGATAAAAAAGGAGGATATTATTATGGTACGTTCATTATGGTCGGCAGCTACCGGCATGATTGCACAACAGACGGCAGTTGATACGATTGCGAACAACATATCTAATGTGAATACGGTNGNTTATAAGACCNGCCAGAATGAGNTTAAGTCGNTNCTTTATCAGGAGCTTCAGACAAAGACCACAACGGCGAATGGGGATACAAAGCCAATTGATTCACAGGTTGGTCTGGGCGTCAGACCTTCCTCGATTACAACGATCTTCAGGCAGGGAAACTTTTACGAGGCAGATGGCAATAATAATTTCGCCATTGACGGAGAAGGCTTCTTTGCAGTCCGTGGAGCAGATGGTACGATCTATTACACCAGAAATGGTAATTTTAATTTATCCAGAGGGAATAACGGCGGTCTGGTTTTGTCCACGTCGGCAGGAGAGCCGGTTCTGGATTCCAAAGGACAGCCGATCACGTTTAATGCCGATCTTCATTCCAGTCAGATTGTAGCTACTACAGACGGTGAATTTGGAACGCTTGATGAAAAAAATAATATGCAGTCTCTCGGAATCAGGATTGGGTTATTCCAGTTTAATNATNNNGAAGGGCTNGAGAAGCTGGACGGCAGCCGGTATCGTCAGACGGCATCCAGCGGCAATGCGATGNATGAGGCGACNACAAATAACATNGTTAAGAGTTCCGTNAAGCAGGGATATCTGGAAGGCTCCAANGTGCAGCTCGCTGNCNAGATGGTCAATCTGATCGTGGCGCAGANAGCATATGAAGCCAACTCCAAAGCGATTACGACTTCAGATACGATGATGGAGCAGGCGAACCAGCTGAAGAGATAGGTTGAAAATCACACTGATGTGCTGATTTTTTAACCGCGAATTTGTGCTTGCGACATCAGCACTAAAGTGCGCTAAAGCGTATTAAAGTTCGCAGGTTATTGAAAAGGCATGGTTATTTGTGCCGCCGAAGGCGGCGGAATGGAGGACAATATGGATATTGCAGGAATCGGCGGATATAAGGATTACGCGTCACAGCTTGCGTCAAAGGTTGACTCACAGGAGATGACCAATAAGGCAAAAAATGCACAGACAGACGATGAACTTTTAGAGGCGTGTAAGGAATTTGAGAACTATCTTTGGGAACAGGTGATCAAATCCATGAAAGAAACCGTGAATATTACGGGAGAGGACGACAGCTCTTCCAGTATGGTGGATACCTTTATGGATACGGCGATCAGCGATGTTGCAAAGAGCCTGACAGATCAGAACTTAGGACCTAATAGTCTGGCGATGCAGATGTATGAACAGATGAAACGAACTCAGACGATTGATGTGGAGGCGCTTCTGGCGCAGGGGCAGATCGCACAGTCCGAGGAAGCATAATACATAAAGATATGAAACGCCGCGATAAACGCGGCGTTCTTTTTTAAGGAGAGGCTGATGATGGAAATACTAAAAGGCTATATCGGACGTTTTATATTTCAAAATGAGGATAACGGCTATACGGTTGCGGAAGTGGTTGTAGAGGGAGAGCCACACGTCTGCGTAGGTCTTATGCGCGGTTTTTCGGAGGGAGAAACCGTGGAAATGGAGGGAGAATATATCGTCCATCCAAGATATCTGGAACAGTTTAAGATATCGGCGATCAGGGCAGTGCCGCCGGAAGATAAAGCAGCACTGATGCGTTATCTGGGTTCCGGAGCGATCAAAGGAATTGGGAATGCGCTTGCGCAGAGGATCGTGGATCATTTTGAGGAAGATACCTTCCGTATCATTGAGGAAGAACCGGAGAGGCTGGCGGAAATCAAGGGGATCAGTCAGAAAAAGGCGCGGGAGATTGCGGAACAGCTTGTGGAAAAAAGGGAGATGCGCAATGCTGCTATTTTTCTGCAGCAGTACGGAATCGGTCAGAATCTGGCAGATAAGATATACCGGCAGTACGGAAATGAAGTATATCAGGTCATCAGGGAAAATCCTTATCGGATGGTAGAGGATATTCAGGGAGTGGGATTTAAGATTGCGGATGCGATCGCGTCCCATGCAGGGATCCGGGTGGATTCGGATTATCGTATCAGGTGCGGCATCATATATGAGCTGTACCAGCAGACGGCGGAAGGAAATTGTTATTATCCCAGAGAGCTTCTTATGGATAAGACGGCGCAGCTGCTTGGACTGGAGCCGGAACATATTGAAGGACAGATGATGTCCCTCGCGATGGATCAGCAGATCATATTAAAGAAGATACGGGAGGAGGCACGGGTATATCCGGCATCTTATTACAAAGAGGAGATAGCCTGTGCAAGAAAGCTTCTGGAACTGCGGGACAGCTATGAATATCCGGCAGTTAAGAGCTTGGATGGGAAGATGATGGAACGCATTGCCGGTATAGAGGCATCCATGGATATGAAGCTGGACGATCTGCAGCGGGAGGCGGTGGCAGAATGTATTAACAACGGTGTATTTATCTTGTCGGGAGGACCGGGAACAGGTAAGACTACAACAATCAATGCGATCTTAAAATATCTGGAAACGGAGCAGATGGACTTTGTGCTTGCAGCGCCGACGGGAAGGGCGGCCAAACGGATGACAGAGACGACGGGATATGAAGCGAAGACCCTTCACAGACTTCTGGAGATCAGTGGCGAACTGGCGGAAGGGGAACGCAGGATTAATTTTGAACGCAATGAGGACAATCCGCTGGAAGTAGATGCAGTTGTTATCGATGAGGTCAGCATGGTAGATATTCATCTGCTGCGGGCGCTTTTGGCGGCGCTGATACCGGGGACAAAATTGATTCTGATAGGAGATGTGAACCAGCTTCCGTCGGTGGGACCGGGACAAATCCTGAAGGATATCATTGATAGTGGGAGATTTGCCTGTGTGATGCTGGAAAAAATATTCCGTCAGGCAGAGGAGAGCCATATCGTATCTTATGCACACAGGATCAATAAAGGGGAAACGATAGACTTTTCACAAAAATACAGGGATTTTTTTCTGCTTGCCAAGGATAGTCCTGAAGTGATCTATCAGTATATTGAAGCGTTGGTTAAGGAGAAGGTGCCGAAGGAATTTCGGATAGATCCATTAGAGGCGCAGATCCTTACTCCCATGCGAAAAGGTCCGCTGGGGTCGGAGGCATTGAACAGGATTTTTCAGGCGAGGCTCAATCCCGCTTCACCTCAAAAAAAAGAATATCAGTATGGAGATACACTTTTCCGCGTGAAGGATAAGATCATGCAGATCAAAAATAATTATGATAAGGAATGGGAGATTGTCGGGAAATATAATATTGCCATTTCAGAGGGAATGGGAGTATTTAACGGGGATATCGGAACGATACAGGATATTGATGATTTCAGCAGGATGGTAAAGGTGCGTTTTGATGATGGAAAGCTGGCAGAGTATTCTTTTCAGGAGCTGGATGAGCTGGAGCATGCGTATGCCATTACCATACATAAATCTCAGGGAAGCGAGTACCCGGTTGTCATCCTGCCGCTCCTAAACGGACCGAAAATGCTTTTAAACAGAAATTTATTATATACCGGCGTGACCAGAGCCAAAGATTGTGTTATAATATTAGGAAGTCCGGATACCGTATCGGAGATGATCCGTGCCGATCTGGTTCAAAGACGCTATACGTCACTTGGAGAAAGACTGACAGAGATCGATATTGGGATGGTATAGATATAGACAGAGTTTGGGGGTGTGATTGAATCAATAAGAGAAAAGAAAGAGGAATTTTGGATTGGTTATATCCGGCAAGATGTCCTGTGTGCGATGGTGTGCTTCTGCCCGGAGAGGAGATCTGTGAGGAGTGTATTCCGAGACTGCGCTACGTGACGGAACCAAGATGCTGTAAGTGTGGCAAGCCGTTACAGAGTGAGGAGGCGGAATACTGCTATGACTGCATGAGAGGGAACCATATCTATGACAGCGGTCTGGCGCTCTATGAATACGAGTCAATCAAGGATTCCTTATACCGGTTTAAATATAAGGGAAGATGTGAATATGCCGGCTTCTATGGAAGGGAGATCGCCGGGCGGCTGGGAGACAGGATCGCCGGCTGGCATCCGGATGCGCTGCTGCCGGTGCCGATGTATAAAAGAAAAGAACGGATGCGTGGCTATAATCAGGCGGGGCTTCTGGCAGATGCGCTAGGAGCGGCGCTTCATATCCCTGTCAGACAGGATCTGATGATCCGGCAGAGGCAGACAGTTCCCATGAAGGAGCTGGATCCGGTGCGGCGACAAATAAATTTGAAAAAAGCTTTTATTATCGGTCAATTTGATGTAAAATTAAAGTGTATCATTATCATTGATGATATTTATACCACAGGAAGCACTATGGACGAGATGGCAAAGGTACTTAGGACTGCGGGAGTCAGTCGTATTCATTTCCTTACGCTTGCCATTGGCAGACTGTGAAAATTTCATAAGGAGGATGGTATAGGTATGAATGTTAAAAATTGCAGAAAATGTGGAAAGATGTTTAATTATATCGGTGGGATGCCGGTCTGTCCTGCATGCAGAGAGAGTGCAGAAGCGCAATTCCAGGCGGTAAAAAAATATGTACAGGAACATAAGACTGCTACGATACCGGAGATTGTGGAAGATTGTGGCGTGGATGCAAAACAGATACAGCAGTGGGTTCGTGAGGAAAGACTGTTTTTTACGGAAGATTCTCCTGTGAAAATCAACTGCGAGATCTGCGGGGCGACAATCAACACAGGCAGATATTGCGATAAATGTAAAAAGGATACTGCGCATAATCTTAAGGATTCCATTACGCCTGCCCATGTGGAAGCTCCCAAAATGGCGCCTAATCTGGGTAAGCAGAGTTCCAAAATGTATACATATAAAAAATAAAGACGTAGGAACAAATCATGCTTAATGAATCAAGAATAAAATTAATGACGAAGATGGCAGTGTATGAGGAACGGGAAGGCAGGAAAAGTATGTCCATAGGGACTTATTTCCGTGGTGATTATATTGGGAAAGAAGTTATCAAATCAATCATCTATGCTACAGCTGCGTATCTGATCATCATCGGCGTTTATGTGTGTTATAATTTTCAAATGCTTGTACAGGATATCTACCATATGGATCTGATACAGTTCGGGATAGAGATCTTGAAAGATTATCTGAAGCTGGTGGTTGTTTATGCCATTATTACGTATATCTATTATGCGATGCGCTACCAGTCGGCGCGAAGAAGTTTGAGAAGCTATTATAATAATCTCCGCAGACTTAATTCCATGTATCGTAAGGAAGATGCTGAGACTAAATAAAGGGAAAAGACTATGGCACAGTTATTGTTGATTAGAGAACAAATAAAAAGTATTTACAGCCGGTATGAGGCGTTTGTTGTACCGGTTTTGAAATTTCTTTTGGCGTTGATCACGATGATCTTTATCAACGACAATGTAGGATATGCAGAGCGTCTTTCCGGTGCTGCGGTTACTGTTCTGATTGCGTTGTTCTGTTCTTTTCTGCCGCTGAATTTTATCGTAATTATCAGCGGGATGCTTATTCTGCTGCATTTGTATGCACTTTCTCTGGAAGCGGTTCTTGTGGTCGGTGCGTTGGCTTTTTTGATGTTTTTGTTGTATTTTCGTTTTGCGCCTAAGGATACGGTGCTTCTTCTTTTGACGCCGATCCTCTTTGCTATGAAGATTCCGTATGTCATTCCATTGTCCGCCGGACTTATGGGAACGCCGGCATCTGTAATTTCTGTAGGCTGCGGGGTAGTGATTTATTATGCATTGTCTTATGTGTCGTCAATTGCGCCTGTTTTGGCTGCATCGGATTCAGAGGGGATATTTGAAAGGATCAGGATGCTGATTGATGCTATTATACAAAATAAAGAATTGTTGATGGTGATTGTTGCCTTTTCTGCAACGATTTTGACAGTATATCTGATACGCAGGCTTCCCGTAGATCATTCCTGGACGATAGCGATCATTACAGGTACCTTGATGAATATTTTGATCATATTGATCGGAGATCTGAAATATAATACTTATATTTCCATTGCCGGTCTGATCTTTGGAAGCATAGTCAGCGTACTGGTCAGTATTGTACTTAAATTTTTTGTATTCAATGTGGATTATGGCAGGACGGAACGGGTACAATTTGAAGATGATGAGTATTATTATTATGTGAAGGCGGTGCCGAAGAATACTGTCGCAATTCCCAATAAAAAGGTGAAAAAGATCAAGGGTCAATCCGGCAATGTGCATCGTTCCGGCAGCGTAAACCATACATCCGGAAGAAGCAGATCGGAATCAGATGTTCCGGAGTACCGTATGAGACGTTCTGCCACAAAGGGAAGCCAGAGTGAGGAATCGCAGATTACATCCAGAAGCAAGGGCAATAAAAACGGCACGAAACGAATTATATTACCGGATGAAGAAGTAAAAGATATCGATTTGGCGGAGCAGTCCCGGGCGATCCGCAGTACGGATGGAAGCGGCATGACTGGGATTGAGCGCGCTGCGGCGGCGAAGGCGAGACAGGAAAGAGAAGAACGCAGAAGACACGAACAATCATAGGGTTATCTATTACAGACAGGAAAGTAAGTGAGTATGCTGGAAAGAATCAATGCATATATTGAAGAATATTTATCGGTATTAGACAGGTTAAATTTCCGTATTACGGATATTGTGGAAATCATAGTGATTTCTTTTATTGTCTATCAGATCTTAGCATGGGTCAGCCAGACAAGGGCATGGTCTCTGCTGAAAGGTCTGATCATTATTCTGGGTTTTGTTCTTCTTGCGGCTATTTTCCATATGAATACGATCCTCTGGATTGTGGAAAAATGTTTATCAATCGTAGTTATTGCCGTCGTTGTAGTTCTGCAGCCGGAGCTAAGGCGTGCGTTGGAGCAGTTGGGAAGAAAGAATATCTTTGCGTCTCTCATAACGCCGGATGCAGGTAAGCAGTCCGGCAGATATTCTGACCGTACCATTGATGAGATTGTCAAGGCGTCGTTTGCAATGGGAAGGGTCAGGACGGGAGCGCTGATGGTATTGGAACGCAACGAGCCGCTGGTGGAATATGAAAAGACAGGAATCACGGTGGATGCAGTCGTATCCAGCCAGCTTTTGATCAATATTTTTGAACACAATACGCCGTTGCATGACGGAGCGGTGATCTTTCGGGATAACAGGGTGGTATCGGCGACCTGTTATCTTCCGTTGTCAGATAACAGGAACTTAAGTAAGTCATTGGGAACAAGGCACAGGGCGGCAGTCGGAATCTCCGAATCCACCGATTCCTTGACCATAGTGGTATCTGAGGAAAACGGAAAAGTCAGCGTTGCTTACGGCGGGGAATTGTTCAGCGGTCTGAATCAGGAAGGACTCAGGGAAAAATTGGAAATGATTCAGGATAAGCCGCAGGAGGAGACCCGCAGAGGATGGCGCTGGGCAAAGGAGGCTAAGATTGAAAAATAAATTGACATATAATCTTGGGCTGAAGATGATGTCCGTATTTATCGCTTTTGCACTTTGGCTGATTGTTGTGAATTATGACGATCCGACGATTTCCAATACTTATAGCGGTATTCAGGTAGAAATTGTTAATCAGGATTCATTGACTGAACAGGGAAAGGTTTATGAGATTTTAAATAATTCGGATATCATTAATGTGACGGTTACAGGACCCAGATCGGTGATCGATTCGCTCAGAAAGGAAAACATCCGGGCAATTGCAGACATGCAGGAGCTGACATTGATGGATACGGTAGGTATCCGGCTTTCCACGGATAAGAATTTTGATCAGTTGGATGTGATTAAGGGAGATCATATTGCGGTTGAATTAAATATTGAAAATCTTAAGTCCTCCCATTTCCCTATCAATCTGGTGCAGAACGGACAGCCGGCAGATGGCTATATCGTAGGGGATATAACCTCTAATCAGAATACGGTACGTGTATCGGGTGCGGAGTCCGTTGTATCCTCTGTTGTCAGGGCGGAATGCGTAGTCAACGTAAACGGCAGATCTTCAGATATAACGACAAGCTCAGAGATCCGCCTTTATGACGATAACAATCAGTTGGTTGAGCATCCCAGTCTGCAGTTCAACATCTATAGTGTAAATATCAATGCGGAGATCTTACAGACGAAGGAGGTGCCGGTCGTTTATCAATATTCCGGAATTCCGCTTGCGGGATATGTGGTAGAAGAACCGCTGACGGCAGATTATGAAACGGTAGTGATTGCCGGAAAGGCAAATGTGCTGGAGGGGATTTCCTCGATAGAAGTGCCTGCAACTGCCATTAATGTCATGGATAAAGATGAAAGTTATATTGAATCCGTAGATCTTGGCAGATGCCTTCCGGATGGTGTCAGATTTGCTGATCCTTCCTTTGACGGAATGAGTGCGGTCAATGTAAATCTGATCAAGCTGATCATGAGATCATTAAATGTACCTTTCAGTAATCTTTCTGTTATCAATCTGCCGGGGGGATACCACGCAGAGATTTTGACGGGCGATGCGGAAGGAACGCANAATGCCANCCTTCATATCATTACTGANGGTGTANCGGAAGNTTATGAGGGCATCAATGGCGCCGGGGTGCATGGGACGATGGATATTACGTCATACCTTGATCAGGAGGACGGAGAGAAGATTGCATCCGGCACATACCGGATGGAAATTGTATTCGATTTGCCTGAAAATATCAGGACAACAACGACATATTATGCTGATGTCAGGATTACGGAAGTGACAGATTGAAATAAGAGAGAGGATTGATATGGCAAGATTATTTGGAACGGACGGAGTAAGAGGAGTTGCCAATGAGGAGCTGACGCCGCTGCTTGCAATGCAGCTGGGGCAGGCAGGAGCAACGGTTTTGACGAAAGAGAAAGCGCACAAGCCGACGATCATGGTAGGCTGCGATACGAGAATATCAGGAGATATGCTTGCAAATGCGCTGATGGCGGGGGTATGCTCGGTAGGCGCCAATGCCGTTTATGTAGGTGTGGTGCCGACTCCGGCGATTGCCTATCTGACCAGAAGGTATCGCGTAGATGCGGGAGTTGTGATTTCGGCTTCGCATAATCCGGTGGAATTTAACGGGATCAAGTTCTTTGATGGAGACGGTTATAAACTGCCTGACCAGTTGGAGGATGAGATCGAAGGTTATATCCGCAATGATATGAAGGGTATTAAATTTGTTACAGGTTCCCGTGTCGGAAAGATCAAGTACCGGAGCGATGCCAGAGAAGAATATATCAATCATGCGGTCAAAGCGGTTTCCGTGGAGCTGACCGGTATGAAGATCGTTGTAGATTGTGCGGAAGGAGCTTCCTATTATACTTCCGTTGAAGCTTTGAAAGAGCTTGGCGCAGAAGTGATCGCGATTCACAACAATCCGGATGGAACCAATATCAACGCAAACTGCGGTTCCACGCATATGGAGGAGCTGCAGGCAAGAGTCGTGTATGAAAAGGCACAGGTAGGGCTGGCATTTGACGGGGATGCGGATCGTCTTCTGGCAGTGGATGAGAACGGCAAGATCGTGGATGGGGATCAGATCATGGCGATTGTCGGTAATCATATGAAGAATAAAGGAACTCTGAAGCAGAATAAGATCATTGTAACAGTGATGAGTAATCTGGGATTTTCTCTGATGTCAAAGGAACGTCAGATCGATATTGAACAGACGAAGGTGGGCGACCGGTATGTGCTGGAGAGGATGAAAGAAGTCGGAGCCAATCTTGGCGGGGAACAGTCCGGTCACATCATCTTTCTGGATGAAAATACGACCGGTGACGGTCTGTTGTCGGCATTGCATCTTTTGGAGGTCATGGCGGAGACAGGCAGAAAGCTTTCTGATCTGGCATCCATTATGGAGGTGCTGCCGCAGGCTCTGGTTAATGCCAGGGTGCCAAATCATAAGAAAGAAAGCTATATGGAGTATCCTGAAATTGCCGATGCAATCGATCAGCTTACAAAGAAGTTTGACGGACAGGGCAGAGTCTTGATCCGTCCGTCCGGAACGGAACCGCTGGTGCGTGTTATGATCGAGGGGAAGGATCAGAAGATGATCGAGGAGGAAGCCAGAAAGCTGGCGGATTTGATTACCAATACAGTGCTTTAAATCATGGACTTGTGGATTTTAAGGAAAGATGCTATACTTACTTTTAGGGGTAATCGCAGCAAGCTGCTCTGACATGGGGGATTAGGTCGAGAAAACAGCTTTACTGCAGGGGGACAGGAACAATAAAATAGATCAGAGGGGGTTTGGCTATGGTAAGTCGGAAGGTTACAATCAAGAATCCAACAGGGCTGCACCTACGCCCGGCAGGTAACCTATGTAAGGAAGCGATGAAGTTTCGCTCGCTTATAACATTTAATTTTAAAGATAATACAGCGAATGCAAAGAGTGTGCTAAGCGTGCTGGGGGCGTGCGTTAAGTGCGGTGATGAGGTCGAGTTTGTTTGTGAAGGCGAGGATGAGGTGGAAGCATTAAAAAGCCTGATTGATGCGGTAGAAAACGGCCTTGGAGAATAGAAACCACAAGGATTGAGAAAGGAAGCATGCAGTACACGGTCAAGTGTCCTGCATGTCTTTAATTTCTAAGAAAGTGATGATTAAATGACCAAGACCTTAAAAATAATGTCCCAGTTCGTTTTATTGTTGCCGGAGAAATGTGTGTATAACTATATATAAAATCTGAATTATTACAGGAGATAAATTATAATATGGAAAAAATAATTGAAAGTGTTGGATTAACACTTCATAGCGTGGATGGAAAGATTAAAGAGATTCCTCTTGAAATATGGCAAGTTGATATCATTTGCCGAATACTTGGTCTCATTGTAAGATTTCCTAATTTGGATGACTATGAAATGTTATCAAAAGATAGAGTAGACGAATATATGAAAATTTATAACAATGCAATTAAAAGTATGAATTTGAAAAATCGAGAGAAAGAAAAAATCCAGCAACACTAAAACGAACTGGACAAAATAATAAAATGATAGTGAGGTATAAAAACATGTTAAACTTCAAACGATACCAAAAGAATCCGGTAGACCGTTATGCGGAGAGAACCTGGCCGGATAAAGAGATTAGCAAGGCACCGGTGTGGTGCAGCGTAGATCTTAGGGATGGCAATCAGGCGTTGATCGACCCGATGGTGGTTTCCGAAAAGATTGAGATGTTCCAGTATCTGGTCAAACTGGGATTTAAGGAAATTGAAGTCGGATTTCCTGCGGCAAGCCAGATCGAATATGATTTTTTACGTCAGCTGATCGAGCGTAAGCTGATTCCCGATGATGTAAAAGTACAGGTATTGACACAATGCAGGGAGGAACTGATTGACCGTACCTTTGAGTCAATACAGGGCTGCAAACAGGCAATTGTACATATTTATAATTCCACATCCAGTTTACAGCGTGATGTGGTGTTCCATATGGATAAGGAACAGATCAAAGAGATTGCGGTCAAAGGAACTGAGATGGTCAAGGAGCGTGCGGCGAAATTTGACGGAAAGATCATTCTGGAGTATTCGCCGGAAAGCTTTACCGGAACGGAACTGGATTATGCGTTGGAGGTATGTACGGCAGTACAGGAGGTCTGGGGCCCGACCAAAGAGGATCCAATCATCATCAATCTTCCTTCCACTGTTGAGATGACGACGCCGAATGTATTCGCGGACCGGATCGAATGGATGAGCAATCATTTTAAAGACCGTGAGTCCATCATTTTAAGCGTGCATCCGCATAATGACCGGGGTACCGGCGTGGCAACCGCGGAGCTTTCCCTGCTTGCAGGTGCGGACCGTATAGAAGGAACTCTGTTTGGCAATGGAGAGCGTACGGGTAATGTGGATATTGTAAATATTGCATATAATATGTTTTCGCAGGGTATTGATCCGGAGCTGGAGATGGATAATGTTAATGAGATCATTGAAATCTATGAGAGATGCTGTAAGATTCCTATCCATCCGAGGCATCCGTATGCGGGTAAGCTGGTGTTTACCGCATTTTCCGGTTCCCATCAGGATGCGATCAACAAAGGCGTCAAAGCGATGCAGGAACGCGGCAGCGAGATCTGGCAGGTTCCGTATCTGCCCATTGATCCTTCTGATATCGGAAGGGAATATGAGCCGATCGTCAGGATTAACTCCCAGTCCGGCAAGGGCGGCGTAGCCTTTATCATGGACACCTACTTTGGCTTCAAGCTTCCGAAAGGCATGCAGCGTGAGTTTGCAGATGTGATCCAGGCGATCTCCGAGAAGCAGGGCGAGGTTTCTCCGGATGTGATCATGGAAAAATTCCGTGAAGAATATCTGCAGAAGAAAGAGCCGATCCATTTCAGAAAGTTAAAAGTAGATGATTTTTCGGGAGAGACAAACTCAGAATTTGATACCAAGGTATCGGTGACTTATACAAATAAAGATAAGGAAAGAAGCTTTACCGCTGTGGGTAATGGTCCTCTGGATGCAGTGCAGCGCGGTATGATGGAGACTTTCCATATCAGGATTAAAATCCTTGATTATGAGGAGCATGCACTGCAGAGTGGTTCCAATTCGCAGGCAGCTGCATATATCCATATGCTGGATGTCGAAAGCGGCAAGGTGACATATGGCGTGGGTGTCAGCTCCAATATCACGCGTGCATCAGTCAGGGCAATCTTCTCAGCGCTGAACCGGCTTGGACTTGGGATGGAAGAATAAAATAAGATGCGGCATGCTGATTCATATGCAAATAAAAAAAGAGGGCTGACACCCTCTTTTTTTATTGATTTTATGAATTGGGATGGATCGCATTGCCCTGTTTATCAAGAAAGATTGCGTCAATAGATGCGCCGCCGCCATCCTGAAGAACACAGATCATTGTCTTGCCGGTACTGAGCTGGATCTCATTGCCATTGTCGTCATAATACCTTGTTGCGCCGTAATCGGTAGTTTTTTCCCAAGTGACATGGATCGCATGACCGTTGGTAATAAACCATCCGTCTCTGGTGGTATCGTGGCACTGGTAGATGCGGTAATCTTTGGCATCTCTGCTCTCGCCATAGGTATTCTGGAGAATGATATTTGAGAAAGCCAGCTGTTGATTGGTTGCCGCGTCCATATGCGGTTCTCCGTAAATATAACGGTAATAAAGGTTCTTATCGGGATCATACTCAAATGTTGAGTCGGTGATCGGATAGCATTTGGAAAGATCGACGGTGTAAACCTCTACCGCGTCACTGTAATTAGCTGTCAGGTCAGTCTGTCCGCCGTTTGGCGCAAAGTTAAAATGTTTTTCATCCCAGACTTCCGTACGATGCCACGGTGTATAGTTATAGGACTCAATATACTGGTTGACAATGTCTGCACTGTAATATTCATTGTGCGGCGCGCTGCGTGAAGAATCACGGAATCCCCTGCCGCTGATGTTGTCGGTGGTCGATTGCGCAATCAAATCGTTAATATAGAACGGACCTCCGTCATGAAGCAGGATGGCATCCCATTCAAACATCCAGTAAATAAAATAGTCTCTTGCGCTTCTGACATTACCGATCTTATCAAGACCCTGCCAGTCTTCAATGACGCACATGGTACGTGTGATGCTGCCTTCTACAAGACATTCATATACGATGCCGGCTTTGCTGATATTATATTGCGGCTGTGCGACCTTATCCATCGGAACCATGATAGCCACCGGACGATGCAGATAGACGTTTTCTGTAACAAGCTCGTTGGTCAGAGAACTTCTGACATACCCAGCCGGGAGTTGTTCGTCTTCAGGAGCTGTTGTTTCACTCGGACTTACAGTATCTGTCTGCGAAGAACCAAATATATCATCCACATTGACTACTTGATTCGGCGCAGCTGATACGTTGGAATTTCCACCGCTGGAGTCTTTCCCGCACCCGGTCAGTAAAGAAATGCCGGTCAGGACTGTGAGAAAAAGAATTGTTAGCCTTTTCATAATTACCTCCCAAAAAAGATTATGTTTACATAACTCATTATAGCATACTGTAAAATTTTTTTCACTAATTCTTGAAAAAAATATTAAGAAAAATATGCCATAAAAAGCTTTGCAATTAAATAATGCTTATGAGGTTATGATTATTGCAGTATTTTGACGGAATTATGGAGAGGCGTCAGCTGCATTGCGCCGTGTTACATTGCGCCGCATACAGCCACCGCAAGGCCAAAACCGATAATGGCGCCGACAATGACCTGAAAGGGAGTATGTCCTACGAATTCCTTCAGACGGTCTTCCGTACTCATCTTTGTACCCATATTATTAAATATTCCTATCATTTCATTGAGGATTCTTGCCTGTTTGCCTGTTTCGCGTCTGACGCCGAGAGCATCATACATTACGATAATAGCAAAGGTACATGCCAGAGCAAATTCAATACCGCTTGTCCCGTAATTGATTCCGACCGCAGTTGCCAGACCACAGACGGTTGCCGAATGGGAACTGGGCATACCGCCGGTTCCGACCAGACGCTCGGGATCAAAGGATTTGGTGACAAGTACGTGGATAATGGTTTTCAACACCTGCGCTACAAACCAGCCGGCGACAGCAGACAAAAGGATTTCATTTTTTGTTATTCCAATAAGATAATTCATAAACAGCCTCGATTCCTATGTTTGGGATTGCAACAAATTTGAATATACGTTATCATTATATGGGTATATTAAAAAAAACGCAAGGAAAAAATAGGTTAAAACTATTTCCAGAAAAAGGAGGAAACAAAAATGGATATACAAAAATCGGATAAGATATATGTTGCCGGGCACAGAGGACTGGTGGGAAGCGCTATCGTGCGCTCGCTCGAAAGGCAGGGATATCACAATGTGATCGGGCGTACCCATAAGGAGCTGGATCTTTTGGATCAGGCGGCGGTCAGAGCGTTTTTTGAACAGGAAAAACCCGATGTAGTCGTTCTTGCAGCGGCGAAGGTGGGAGGCATCAATGCCAATAATACTGCGCCGGCTGATTTTGCTTATGATAATATGCAGATCCAGTGCAATGTTATTAAATGCAGTCATGATTATCAGGTAAAGAAGCTTTTGTTTTTAGGAAGCACCTGTATCTATCCAAAGCTGGCGCCGCAGCCGATTCCGGAGGATGCGCTGCTGACCGGACCGTTGGAGGAGACAAATGAAGCGTATGCAATCGCAAAGATAGCGGGACTTGAGATGTGTAAGTTCTTTAAGCGGCAGTATGGGGATCGTTTTATCAGCTGTATGCCCACCAATCTTTACGGACCGTATGATAACTATGACCTGCAGGGGTCACATGTGCTTCCTGCAATGATCCGGAAATTTCATGAGGCGAAGGTAAACGGGGCTGAGCAGGTAGAACTCTGGGGAACGGGAACGCCGCTTCGTGAATTCCTTTATGTGGATGATATGGCGGATGCCTGCGTATATCTGCTGGAACATTATGACGGGGAACAGCATGTTAATATCGGCACAGGTAAGGAAATTACGATTAAGGAATTGGCGGAGCTGGTGCAGCGCGCGGTCGGTTATGAAGGTAAAGTTGTATGGAACAGCAGCATGCCGGATGGAACGCCAAGAAAGCTGACAGATGTGACAAAGCTTCATGAGATGGGCTTTATGCATAAGGTAGAGCTGGAAGAGGGCATAAAGATGGCCTATGACTGGTTTAAAGAGAATGTATCTGAGGCAAGGATGTAAGCGGAAGATATATCCGATATGCGTTTTAAGGTGACATAAAATTTAAAGTAGTATATTTATCGTTGTTTACAAAACAAAAAATCATCTTTGCTAAAGTATAAAAGTTTTTTGCGTTTTTGCGAAAAACTCTGCGTTTTAGTGTAGCGCGCGATGCAATTTGCTTTCTATGCTGTCTGGTTTATGGTACGTTAAGTTATGTAACCTGATTGTTTAGTTTTTCTAAATCAATCCTTGGGAAATGATCAACATACTGTGCTGCCAGAAAGGAGGGAAAGTGGATGCAGCAGCAGGACGCTTGTAGAAATTGCAATATCGCAAAAGTTACCATCCTTTTACACAGGATGGGAGTTCCCGCTCACTTAAAGGGTTATTATTACCTGAGAAGCGCGATTATGATCTCGCTGCAGGAAAATAATATGGTCAGCAGTGTGACAAAATTATTATATCCGAAGATCGCTAAAGAATACTTTACAACGGAGCAGAAAGTGGAACGCGGTATCCGTAATGCCATCGAAGTGGCATGGAAGAATGGTAATCCGGATTTCTTTGAGACGGAGTTCGGATACAGTGTTGTTGACGGAGGTGAGAGACCGTCTAATAGTGAATGCATTGCAAGGGTTGTGGATCACATTCGGATAGAAGGCATGCTGGAAGAAGAAATACTGGCATAAAACGGAATAGGATGAGCATGAGTAAGGGGCAGGCTGGGACTTGCCCCTTTTTCGTGGTTTATGGTATAATTTAACAGAGGATGAAAAAATGGTTTGGTTTCTGCCTGCTTTCCTGGTGTTTATATCTTATCTGATGGGAAGTCTGATAAAAAAAATAATACACGATTCTGAACAAAACGCTTTGGAGACGGTTCTGATAGGGACGTTTCTGATATTTTTGTTATGGGAATTTCTTGTGCTGCCCGCCATAAAGCTTGTTGCATCTTTTGCTGTAGTTTCCAGAATATATAGTGGACTTTTGCTGGCGCTTTCTGGTCTTTCGTTCCTTTTTTGCGGTAAAGAAATGCGAAAACAGTGGAAAACGGCGTCTTTTCATTTTTCGGGACTGACATTTGCGCTGATTTTGTTGTTTTTGATACAGACCGGGAGATTTTTTGTGCTGATGCCGGATGTATCCGGAGATTTTACCGTGGAAACGGTTAATACGACGCTTCAGTCGGATCTGATCTATGAGAACCATCCCGGGATGGGAGATACATTTGCTTATGGTATTACCTTTCGCGGCAAGCTGGTCAGTCTGCCTTTGTTTTATGCATATCTGAAAGATTTATTTTCCGGCGGGGAACTGTTCCCCTGCCATGCGGCGGTTCTGGTGTACCGCATCATACCGATATGGGGTCTGCTGTTAAGCTATATGGTGTACGGATTATGGGCGGATGTCTTTTTTGGGAAAACGGATATGAGCAGAGACAGGGCGGCGCTTTTTTTCATCGGACTGGGATTTATCAATATTTTTGGAGCTTATTCGGAAGACAGCATATTCTACTATCAGATGCATCGGGGATTTCGGGGGGAAACGATTGTATTTGCGGTGTTGATTCCATATACGATCTATCTTTGCTGGCAGATCTATGGCAATAAAAAGTACGCTTCCATCATTTATTTGATAATGACAGGAATCACAACGCTGATACTGACCGATTATCAGAAAGGGTTTATGCCGTTTGCGATAGTGTTTTCCCTTTGTACCCTGATTGCGACGGGATATTGGTTAAGGAGGTGGCTGCATTGCCGGAATTGATCAACAGTATGCAGTCAATGTTGGAATTGGCGGGCGGAAGCTCCGGTCTTACGGCGTTGTTTCTGGCGGGGCTGATTGCATTGTGGAATCAGAAATTCCGAGGGGAACAGCAGAACGGCTATTTGTTCTGGTATGGCACAATTACGTTGGTTATCGTAATTAATCCGCTTTTTTTGATGCTGGTGGCGGTGTTTTTGCCGGAGCTGACTACTGATTATATGATGTTGTGGATTCTTCCGGTGGTTCCGGTGATTCTGATCACCGGGGTAAATGCCTTCCCGTTTCGATGGACGAAGAAAGAGAGACGGTTCTTTTTTGCGGCGTTTTTTGCGGTTCTGGTATTAGCCTGTACGACGGCATATATAAGAAATCGTGATAAGATTATAGAAAATGCAGAGTATATTCCTGATAGTGAATTGGAAATGATATTAAAAGTAGAAGAATATCGTCAGGAGAATGAAATGGAGACAGTGCTGCTCTGGGCGCCGCAGGATATTATGAAATATTCGAGGGTGTACAGTGGTAATATCTATCTTCTTTATGGTAAAGATCTGTGGATGGGGAGCATGGATTCCCAGCTGCATCAGATATATGAGGAATGGCAGCGGGAGGCGTATATATATATGGAAAATGCGCCGTTATACCTGCGTGAGATTGCGGAAACCGCTTCTGCAAGGGATTGTGACGCATTGATTCTTTCCCGGAAGATATTTGCCATGTATCAGATGGAACTGCCGGAGTATCTTGAGGACGGACGGTATATATATCATGATTCGGGAGAGAATTATGTCTTATATGTAAGAAGAAATGGCGTATATCCTGCATCAGATGCGGCGCAAGGGGAGTGAATCATCGTATGAATGATAAGAGTCGGGACATGGTAAGTATTGTAATACCGGTCCATAATGCAGAAGCCTATATTGCGAAGACTATCCGCAGCATCCTGACACAGACAGTATCCGATTATGAGGTACTGTTGGTGGATGATGCTTCGACGGATGATAGTCTGGAGAGGATCAGACGGATCCGGGATGAGAGGTTAAAAATTATAGAGACGCAGTCAAAACACGCCGTGGGGGCTGCAGCGGCAAGAAACTTGGGCATAGAAGAGGCAAAAGGTCGGTTTCTTGCGTTTTTAGATGCTGATGATCTGTGGCATCCGAAGAAATTGGAAAAGACGCTGGCATATATGAAGAAAAAGGATGCTGCTTTTGTCTTTACGGGATATGAATTTGGAGATCGGGAGGGCAGGGGAACCGGAAAGATTGTGCATGTTCCTGAAATATTGGATTATGAACATGCATTGTCAAGGACTGTTATTTTTACGTCAACTGTTTTATTTGATTTGACAAAGATCGATAAGGAACTGATTAGGATGCCGCAGGTGAAAAGTGAAGATACGGCGGCATGGTGGAAGATTTTAAAGGCCGGGTATCTTGCATATGGGCTGGATGAAAATCTGACCATATACAGAAGAACAGGAAAAACCCTTTCCTCCAATAAGATCGAAGCGATCCGCAGGATATGGAATTTGTATAAACTGCAGGAAGGAATGACCTTTTCCAAGCGCCTGCGCTGCTTTGCGGGCTGGGCATTTGGCGCGGTTTACAGAAGATTGTAGATGTGATATACTCTCAATAGAGATGATGCCGCGTGAAATGCGACCACGCCGGCGCAGCGATGATACTATGGCATTATATCAAGAAGGAAACGTATATGAAAAAATTAGAAACCTCCAGAAGAATACTGCTGCTGATATTGTCTTTGCTGAGTTTGGTATCTCAGGTTGCAGTTTATGCTCTTTTTTGGTTTCATTCTTTTAAAGAGGAAATTGCAATCACATTCTGGATCAAGGGCGATATGCTGGTAATTTCTATATATGCGGTGCTTTTGTTTTTCTTTTCTAAAATGTACGGAGGGATGAAAATCGGATATTTAAAAGCATGGGAGGTTTTCTTTTCTCAGGCTTTTTCAACAACCTGTGTCAATATCATTACCTATGCCATGATCTCCCTGATGTCAGCGAAGCTGGTAAACATGAGGGCTTTTTTGATTCTGTTGACCGTTGATCTTGTATGGATCGCATTATGGACGGCGATCAGTCAGGGACTGTATTCCATGCTGTTTCCGCCCAGAGATATGCTTTTGGTATATGGCGAGCGTTCGCCGGATGATATTATGAGAAAATTTGAAAGCAGACCTGATAAATATAATATCTGTAAATCTATGAATATAGCAGAAGGATATGAAGCAATCTGCGAGGAGGTTCAGAATCGTTATGACGCCATGGTTTTATGGGATATTCCGACGGTGATTAGGAACAGGCTGTTAAAATATTGTTTTGCGCAGTCTATTCGTGTCTATTTGATGCCGAAGATACCAGACGTACTGATCAAGGGTACGACGGAAATGCATATCTTTGATTCTCCCATTTATCTGATCCGCGAATACACATTGAATATTGAACAACGTTTTGCAAAGCGTTGTATGGATATTTTCTGTTCCGCTATTCTGCTGATCATTGTTTCGCCGGTTTTGTTGATTACAGCTATCCTAATCAAAATTTACGATGGAGGGCCGGTGCTTTATAAGCAGATCCGGTGTACCCTGAATGGCAAAGAATTTAAAATATTAAAATTCCGAAGTATGAGAGTGGATGCGGAAAAGGACGGCGTTGCAAGGTTGGCAAAGAAAAGGGATGACCGGATTACGCCGATTGGGAGATTTATCCGTGCAGTGCGGATCGATGAGCTTCCGCAGCTGCTCAATATTCTGAAAGGGGAGATGTCCTTTGTGGGTCCCCGTCCGGAACGTCCGGAAATCATCAGACAGTATCTTGAGGATATGCCGGAGTTTGAATATCGGTTGAAGGTAAAAGCCGGACTGACCGGTTACGCACAGATCTATGGAAAATACAATACCACCCCTTATGATAAATTAAAGCTGGATCTGACATATATAGAAAATTATTCCATCTGGCTGGATCTAAAGCTGCTGCTTTTGACGCTTAAGACGGTATTAAAGCCGGAAAGCACGGAAGGGGTCGAGAAAAGTCAGACGACTGCGTTGAAAAAGAGTCCCTTAGGGCAAAATGACGGAGGACAGGCATGACAGACCATTTCCTACAGGAGAAGCTTGATAACAGGCGCTTTCTCCTGCTGAATCTTCATAAAATATGGCAGATTGCTGTGGGTGTTGTGATCGGCGCCTGCCTTTTTGCGTTTTTTTATTATTTAAAGACAGATATATTGCAGGGGGAACCGCTCTACCGCGCCCAGACTTTATATGGGATCACCTTTGACCGGGAACAGGTGGATAATATCCATGACTATTATAATGATTATACGTGGAACGATATCCTGGATTCTGACCGGATCGCCGGAAGGGCGGCTGAGCTGCTTGGCGATCTCAGTAAGGAAGAAATCGCGGCGGCGACCACGATCCCCACGATGTCAGATATCCGGTTTATCTGGGTGTATGTGGATATGGAAAGCGGAGAGCAGGCAGATCGTGTGATGATGGCGATTGGAGAGTCTTTGCGGGAATATGCTTTATCCACGGATGGGTTTAAGGAAATTGCAGTCTGGGATGTAAAGAAAACGGAGCAGGTCAGGGAGGATTCTCTGATTGGCAGGATGACGATAGCGGGAGCGGTCATCGGAGCGCTGACTGCCTGCTTTGTTATCTGTTATGTCAATGCCATGGATGATTCTGTTTATACGGAGCAGGATGTGGAAGAAAGACTGGGCGTTCTTCCGGCAGGAGTCATCATGAAGACGGGAAGCGAACAGCCGGAATTTTTTAAGAAAGAGCTTGCGGATAATCTGCAAAAGCTATTGGGGAAGAAGCTGGGGGAAAAGAAAACCGGAAAAGTAGGGATCGTTTCAGCTGATCCTGTATGCGGCGCTTCTGCGGAGCGGGAAAAGGAGTATCTGAAAGAAGTGCTGGCGGAGTATTTTTTGAATGTGAATACCGTTGAAATATCCGGTGAACAACCGGAAAGGGACGATGCCGATCAGGAGCAGGGCAAGGGAGAGGAAACTGATAAAGGAAAATGCCGGACATTGGGGGAAGCGGATGCTTTTATCCTGCTGATACCATACGGCAGGAAAAATGGGACAGCTTTAGAGCTGGTTTGGAAAGATCTTGCCTTGCAGGAGCATCTGCCGGATGCGGTGGTGATCGTGGGGGCAGATGAGAGATTTTACCGGCGTTACTATCGCAAGTGATTGATAGGCAGGCTGTGGAAATGCATGTTTATTAGAAAGGAACGATATATCTATGAGGTTGCAGGTGCTGGTGTCGGCGGTTGGTCAGGAACCGGAAGAGTTGATATCGCGTATGAAGCTCCAATCAGATGCGATTATCATCAATCAGGGGCGGGCTCATGGCTTTCAAAAGCTGACGCGTGATGGACATGAGATCTGCATTTATGATTTTATGGAAAAGGGCGTCGGTCTCAGCAGGAATACGGCGCTGTTTCGGGCAGACGGGGATATTCTGTTATTTTCAGATGAGGATATCACGTATGATGACGGCTATGCGGACAAGATTCTTGCAGAATTTGAAAAGCATCCGGAAGCGGATATGCTTTTGTTTAATATGCGGGTTGGAGCATCCAGAGCAACATANCATNTTGAAAGCTNCGGCAGGGTACGATGGTACAACAGTGGGCGTTATCCGACTTACAGCTTTGCGGTACGGCGTGAGANGCTTCANCGGANCAATATCACGTTCTCGCTGTTATTTGGCGGAGGAGCAAGGTACAGCAACGGTGAGGACAGTCTGTTTCTCAGAGACTGCCTGAAAGCCGGATTGAAGATCTATACTGTTCCGGTAGAGATTGGGGAAGAAGAGGAAAGGGAATCTACCTGGTTTACCGGATATCACGAAAAATTCTTTTTTGACAGAGGGGTACTGTACCATTATCTTTATGGCAGGCTGGCAGGTTTGTTTGCAATGCGGTTTATTCTGGNCAAGANAGNTTTTATGTGCCAGGAAATTTCACCGATGCAGGCGTTTCAGCTGATGCGGCAGGGGATCCGGAAAGCGAAGANGCTNAGATAGAGCNACANCAGAGAGAGGATATGGATGGGTTATATTTTGTATAGTATGATTACAATTTTATCGATATGGCTTGCCTTTCATGTGGCAGGACTGCGTCGGCGGGCTGTTGTATCTTTGGGCAGACGAAGGGCGGTTTGGGGGAGTATTGACCGACAGGGAAAGCTCGATCAGATCTGTATGGCGGCACTCTTTTTGCTGCTTGTCGGTGCATCGGCGCTCCGTATCTATACGGGCAATGATTATCAGACATATATCAGTCACTTTCATGATATCTATCGTGGTAATTATGTTGTGACGGAACGGGGATTTAATCTGATCGTAACAGCGGTTTATACTTTCTTTCAAGAAGAACGCTATTTGGTAATCTTCGCACTTTTTGCTTTTTTGACTGTTGGAGTTTTTTTAAAAGCGCTATATGATCAGAGCGTGGATTTTTCCATGTCCTTTTTTCTGTTTATGATGCTGGGAACGTATTTTCAGACGTACAATACGGTGCGGTATTACTTTGCACTGGCGATCGTTTTGTATTCTATGCGCTATGTCCTAAGGAAGCAGTATATCAGATTTTTGATCACGATATTGATTGCGTCGCTGTTTCATAAGACGGCTCTGATTGTGATTCCGTTGTATCTGCTTGCCGCAGTCCGGTGGAAATGGCAGCAGCTTATGCTTGCAGGTATATTGGCAGTATCCGGGTTATTTTTTCAGAAACAGTATATGGCGTTGTTCTTAAAGCTGTATCCGTCCTACGTGAACGAAGAGGAATATCTGACCACGGGCGGTTTCAGCATCGTCAACGTGTTCCGCTGTGCGGCTGTTCTGTTATTTTCCTTGTATGCGCTGAAAGGGGACAAGAAATGGTATGCTGATCGGGAGACACGTTTTTATTTCCAGTTAAATCTGGGTGCGCTGGCTTTATATCTTTGTTTTTCCTTTGTTCCGTTTTTATCAAGGATCGGATATTATCTGAACATCAGCCACTTATTTTTTCTGCCTGCTCTTTTAAGTGCCATTCCTGAGAAAGCGCAGCTGCCGATGGTGGGGAAAATGGGGAATATCAGCAAAAAGAAGCTCTGCAGATGCCTGCTGCTGCTTGCCGGAGTGATGTATTTTCTGATGTTTTTGTACAAGGCGACAGCAGTTAATGTCAGGATATTGCCATATCACAGCTGGTTATGGACCGAAATATCGGAATAAAACAGATGTTTTTGACTGAGGGCTTTGAATAAAGCAAATTATTCCAAGCTGTGATATGCCGATGATGCGTATTGGAAATCTGCGGGAATGAAACTTTAAGATAGAGATAAAAACAGGAGAAGGATATGAGATTCTCGATTATTGTGGTATCATTAAATGCCGGGGAGGAGCTGCGCAAGACAGTAGAAAGCATCCTGATGCAGACTTATAAAGATTTTGAAATCTTAGTCAAGGACGGAATGTCGGAGGACGGGTCCGTAGAGAAGCTTCCGGCAGATGACAGGATACGTCTGATCAGGAAGAAGGACCGCTCGATCTATGATGCCATGAACCAGGCTGTCAGGGAAGCGGCGGGGGATTATGAGATTTTCTTAAACTGTGGCGATTATTTTTATGATGAAAAGGTTTTGGCAAGGATTGCCAAAGAGATTGCGGGTAATCCGGCGGACATCTACTATGGAAAACTATTCCGTCGCATACAACAGACAGTAGATGAACCCGCGCATAAGATTACGGATTTTGTCTGCTACCGCAATATCCCCTGTCATCAGGCATGCGTTTACGGGAGGAAGATGTTCCGGCAGAGGGGATATGATCTTCATTATCCGGTCAGGGCGGATTACGAACATTTTCTCTGGTGCAGATATGAAGGGCATGCAGTATTCCATTATATGCCGTTTGTGATCGCTTCCTATGAGGGCAGCGGTTTTTCGGAAACAAAGGACAATTTAAAGAGTGCCGCCGGGGAGCATAAATTGATAACAAAAAAATATCTTGGCATAAAATGTGTGCTTTACCGGGGGATCATGCTCATAACTTTGCAGCCATTGCGTAAACGGATTGCAGATAATCCGCGTCTTTCTAAGGGTTATCAAAGGCTGAAGAGTTTGTTGTACCGCAGATGATCATTATAATCAATTGCCTGAAAGAAAATATCTTTGAGGCAGGGGTGATATATTGGAGGGAAACGAAAGGACGGAGCTGCATATGAAGGTATTATGGATCTGTAACTTAATGCCGGCGATCGTTGCCGGCGCATTGCATAAACCGGCGACCAATAAAGAAGGCTGGGTTATGGGAACCATATCGCAGGTGGTCAAAAATCGTAATCTGACTCTGGGTATAGCATTTCCGGTGCCTGAGGAAGAACCTGTGCATGGGCAGGTGGATGATATTGCATATTTTGGGTTCTATGAGGACAGCCGGCATCCGGAGAAGTATGACAGCTCTCTGGAATCTTTTCTGGGGCTGATCTGTGAAGAGTTTCAGCCGGATGTGATTCACTGTTTTGGTACGGAATATCCCCATACGCTGGCGATGCTTCGGATCAAGGAATGGAAAAGCCGTGTTCTGATTCATCTGCAGGGTCTCATGGATATCTGTGCTTTACTCTATTACGCAGGCATACCGGAAGATGTGTCAGAACGGGCAACCCTGCGCGATATTATTAAGAAGGATAGTATCTGGAGGCAGAAGGAAAAATTTGAACAGCGGGGAGAAAATGAAAAAGAAGTGCTTCGGCTTGCGGAGTATGTCTGCGGAAGAACAGAGTTTGACAAACAGTATCTTGAGGATATCAATAAATCATGTACGTATTATACCATCAATGAGACGCTGCGTCAGGAATTTTATGGGCCAAGGTGGGAATTGGGAAATTGTATCAGACATACAATCTTTGTAGCGCAGGGTAATTATCCGATCAAAGGAATCCATTATATGGTCATGGCGCTTGCTAAGATCAAGGAGGATTATCCTGATGTCCATCTTTATGTGTCCGGAGATAATGTGACTGCTTATAAGACATTGAAGGACAAGCTCAAGGTATCGTCCTATGGAAAATATCTGCGTGATCTGATACATGAGCATCATCTGGAGGAACATGTGACCTTTCTGGGACAGTTGACCTCACAGGAAATGCTGGAAAGATACCTGCAAACACACGTTTATGTTATTCCGTCGGTGATAGAAAACTCACCGAATTCCTTAGGGGAGGCGATGCTTCTTGGGATGCCCTGCGTTGCGGCAAGGGTTGGGGGAATCCCTTCGCTGGCAAAAGAAAATGATGAAGTTCTTATGTATGCGCCGGAGGATACGGATGCTCTGGCAGAAGCGGTCAATAAGCTGTTTCGGGATGAAAAGCTGGCAGAGGATCTGGGACAGGCAGCACATACAAGGGCGGCGCTTACTCATGATGCACAGGCGAATTATAAGATGCTGTGCTGGGTATATGATGCTATAGAACAGAACAATAAGTAATTAGATTGAAAAGCATAGGGACTATTATGAAGCTTACATTTATTACAAATTATCTGACACATCATCAGTTGCCGTTTACGGAGGAAATGTTCCGGCGTCTGGGCAGTGACTTTGTTTTTATCGCTACGAACCATATGGGGGAGGAACGAATCCGTATGGGTTGGGCGATCGAAGACCAGAACCGCTATCCATACGTCCGGTTTTATGATGATGATATGCAGGTCTGTGAAAAACTGGTTATGGACAGTGATGTGCTTATCTGCGGAGGAACCCATGAACTGTATATCCGAAAGCGGATCGAAGCGGGAAAGATTACTTTGCGGTATTTTGAGCGTCTTTATAAAAAAGGGCAGTGGCAGGCATTGGCGCTGAAAGGCTATATTAAGAAATGGAAGGAGCATACTGCCCAAAGAAAAAAACCGATATATCTTCTTTGTGCCGGTGCGTATGTGGCGTCTGATTTTTATCTGTTTCGAGCCTATCCCGGGAAAATGTTAAAATGGGGTTATTTTCCGCCGTTTATTCCGTATGATCTATGGGATCTGATGGAGGGAAAGAAGGGAAGCTGTGATATCCTGTGGACTGGCAGGATGATTGGATGGAAGCATGCTGAAGATGCTTTGAAAGCATTTAAAATGCTTTTGGTGAGAAAGGGTGCAGAAATAGATATTCATTTGACAATGATTGGAGAGGGAGAATGTGCATCCCAAATTGAGGGTATGATAGAGAGAGAAACGGTCGCTGGAAAAAAACTTTCCGACGTGGTTACATTACGACCGTTTATGAAACCTGATGAAGTGCGGAGCATTATGGAGAAGAGTGCTATCTATCTGATGACCAGCGATTATGAGGAAGGCTGGGGAGCCGTGGTCAATGAAGCAATGAACAGCGGCTGTGCAGTGATTGCTTCCTCTGGTGCAGGAAGCGTGCCGTATCTGCTCCGTCATGGAGAGAACGGGTTGGTATACCGCAGCGGCAATGTGGAAGAACTGGCTGAATATTTGGGGTTGCTGGCTGGCGATCCTCTTTTTAGAAAAAAGCTTGGGATTGCAGCTTATAAAACCATTGCGGATCAGTGGAATGCGGCTGCCGCGGCAGAACGGATGGTGAAGTTTTGTAAACAGCTTGTGCAGGGAGATTATCAGCCGGAGCCGGAAGGACCATTGTCACCGGCGGAACTGATCAAACCAAAGAAGGGGTATGAATTTTGTCATAGAGGTGTAAAGCTGTCCGATTAATAAAGAAAGATGGTTTTATATTTTCGGCTCAGGGAAGTCTTATGTAATCAGTTATGGAGCTTCGGAGAATGGGAAGAAAGGAGTCTGTCGAAAGATGCAGATCATCTTTGTATCAAATTATATCAATCATCATCAGCTGCCGTTCTGTAAAGCGATGCTGATGCAGAACGAAGGCGAGTTTCTTTTTATTCAGACAGAGCCTATGGATCAGGAGCGGATAGAGATGGGCTGGGCTTTGGATGTAAAAGAGTATTCTTTTGTAAGATGCTATTATGAAGAGCCGGAGAGCTGTCAGAAGCTGATTGATGAAGGAGAGATTGTTATTTTTGGCGGGGTGGAAGAAGAAGCTTATATTGCCTCCCGTTTGGAAACCGGTAAGCTGACGATCAGATGCAGTGAGCGGATCTATAAGGAGGGGCAATGGAAATTTATCTCACCCAGAGGATTAAAGAAAAAATATCATGATCATATCCGTTATCGGAAAAAGAATGTTTATCTGCTTTGTGCCGGCGCTTATGTGGCATCGGATTTTCACTTGATTTATGCATACCCGGACAAGATGTTTTCTTGGGGCTATTTTCCGGAGTTTGTGGAATACCGGGCAGACGAGCTGATGAATCATAAAAGCGCTGATGGAAGTATGGAAATTTTGTGGGCAGGACGTATGATTGATTGGAAGCATCCGGAGCATGCGATTGAAGCGGTGAAGGACGTGCTAAAGGAAAATCCCAAGGTGCATCTGTCAATGGCAGGCGGCGGAGAGATGGAGTCACAGCTTAAGCAGATGGCAGCGGAGCTTGGAATCCAAGAAAGCATTTCATTTACTGGGTTTTTAAAACCGCAGGAGATCAGAGAGAAAATGCTGGCAGCGGATATCTTTTTGTTTACCAGCGACTATAAGGAAGGCTGGGGAGCTGTTTTAAACGAGGCGATGAACAGTGGCTGCGCGGTCATCGCAGCTTCCGGGATCGGAGCGGTTCCGTATCTGTTACGCCATGGGAAAAATGGTATGGTGTATCGTAATGGAAATAGAAAGGAATTAAAGCAGTACGTCCGGGAACTCGTGGGACAGAAGGGAATGTGCCGCAGTCTCGGTCTGGCGGCTTATGAAACGATCCGCAATACATGGAATGCCGATGCGGCGGCTGCCAATCTGCTGCGCCTGCTGCGTTCCATACAAATGGAACAGCCGGAAGCGGCAGTATGCGGTCCGGCAAGCCGCGCGGATATCATCGCGCCTGCAAAGGGATATGCGTATACACGGCAATAAGCATATTATCAATTTCAAAAAGCGTTATAAGAAGGCTGTTTAAGGGAAAATGAAAAACAGTTTAACAGCGCAGACGGAGAAGATGGACAGGTAAAGAAAAAAGGAGTCTTATGTTGAAGGAGAATTAGGAAATGTTGTTTCCGAGTAATATATTTTTATTTTGTTTTTTGCCGGTCGTGCTTGTTTTATACTATGGCTGCTGTCATGTGCTTCTGAAAAATCACATGGGTGCCAAGAATGTTTTATTGCTGATCGCAAGTCTGATATTTTATGCTTATGGGGAAGGCTGGAATCTGCTTCTTCTGATTGTTTCCATAGGGATGAATTATGTTTTTGGGCTGTTGCTTGAAAGAATGAGCCGGAGAAAAACCATATTTGTATTGGCGCTGGTTGGTAATCTGGGTATCCTTTTTGTATATAAATATCTTGATTTCGTAATCGTGAACTGCAATCGGTTTTTTCATACAAACCTGCCTTTGACAGAGCTTGCGCTTCCCATCGGCATATCCTTTTTTACGTTTCAGGCGCTTTCCTACATCATAGACGTATATCGCGGAACAGTCCACGTACAGAAGGATCCGATCAAGCTGGGACTGTATATTGCGCTGTTCCCTCAGCTTGTTGCAGGACCCGTTGTCCGTTATGATGCAATAGAGAAGCAGATGGAGGAGAGGAAGGAGTCGTATCCGCTGTTTGGAGAGGGTGTGGTACGTTTTATTGCCGGCCTTGGAAAAAAGGTGCTGCTTGCAGATACAATGGCGCTGTTTGCTTCAAGGATACTGACGGAAATCTCCGGCGGCAGTGCAATCAGTGTTTCGATGGCATGGCTTGGAGCAGTGGCCTATACGCTGCAGATCTATTATGATTTTTCGGGGTATTCGGATATGGCGATCGGTCTTGGCAAGATGTTTGGATTTACATTTATGGAAAACTTTAACTATCCGTATATTTCAAAAAGTGTATCGGAATTTTGGCGCAGGTGGCATATTTCTATTGCTACATGGTTTCGCGATTATGTATATATCCCATTAGGCGGCAATACCCATGACTGGCGCACTTACCGGAATATTTTTGTTGTCTGGCTTTTGACCGGTCTGTGGCATGGCGCGGGATGGACATATATCATGTGGGGAATGTTGTATTTCGTTGTGCTGGTGGCGGAGCGTCTGACCGGGCTTGGGAGGAAAAGAAAACTTCCTCCGGTGATTGACCACATATATACAATGCTGATCGTTATCGTCGGTATGGCGGTCTTTATGTCGCCGTCATTGTCGGCCGCAATGCAGTATTTAAGAAATATGTTTGGAATCGGTGCGGCGGGAGTTATAGACGCAGTGACGGTATTTTATCTGAAGGATAACTGGATCTTCTTTACGCTGGCGGTATTGTTTGTTACGCCGATCGGGAAGAAGTTGGAGAAGATTTCCCGGCTGTACCAGATTCTTCTGGGATTCGTATTGCTGCTGTCGATCGTATATATCCTAAAAGGAAATTATAGTCCGTTTATCTACTTTAGTTTTTGAGGGACGGTGGTTCCATTCGGCATATTTTGAAAGGATCAAAAAATATGACAGAAAAGAATATAAAAGAGAAATATATAAAAGAAAAGAAAACAAGGAATCAAGGAATCTATTTATTTTTCATAGCGGTTATTGTGATCGGGACAACGATCAATCTGTCTGAGTTTTTCAGGCGTTCCGAACCGGAAGGAAGGATGCGTGGATTGAATCAACTGGTAACGGTGGAGGACGCGGCGATCAATGCGTGGGGCGGATTTCAAAGGTTGCTGGGAAAACAGGCGGCATATGGTTCGACATTTTATGAAGATGTGACTCTTTTGAAAAATGGTTACGCTACAATGGCGGATCGCGATCCAAGCTATGCGGCGGCGGTGGAAGGCGCTGAGGGGGCTTATGCTCTGGCACAAGAGATCGGAGCGGAGTTTTTGTATGTACAGACGCCGGCAAAGCAGAGATATGAAGAAGAATTCCCGTCAGGTGTTATCAATTACTCTATGAGCAAGCATGAGGGCGCGGTCAGCAGCTTAAGACAGGCGGGCATCCCGTTGATTGATATGCGGGAAGTATTGGAGCAAAGCAGGGTAGAATGGTATGACTATTTTTATCAGTCGGATCATCACTGGAGGAACAATGCGGCATTTCTTGCCTATCAGGAAATCTGCGGCTATATGGCGGAATGCGGCATGCCCATCCATCAGGAATATCTGGAAGAATCACAATATGAGAAGATATTGTATGAAGATGTGTTTTTAGGCACCCATGCCAGAATGGCGGGAACGCTGTATGCGGGACTGGATGATTATGAATTGTGGCTGCCTTTATTTGATACTGCATTTACGTTGGATGTGGCATCCCAGGGGATCCATCTGGAGGGCAGCTTTGAGGATTGCTTTGTGCATTATGAGAATCTGGATCATCCCAGTTTTGATTATTATGCGTATTATGCGTATTTAAAAGAGGATTTTGACTGTTTCGAGATCGTCAATCAAAACAATCCCGAAGGGGCGCATGTGCTGATCGTCAGGGATTCCAGCGCGGTGCCGGTATCGGTATTTCTGGCAGAGCAGTGTTCTGAGCTGGATATTCTGGATCTTCGGTATTCTGGTGAGCAGGATATGATCTCGTATATCAGGGAGCAACAGCCGGATTTGATCTTATATATCTTCGGACCGGGGTATCTTGGCAATGAGGGTGCGATGATACTAAGATAGTGTGATGATATCCGTTAAAAATAGGCTATATTTGCACTAATACATCGGGATTTGGAGGGGCTGCTGTGGGTGAAAAAGATGATTGGCGATTATTGAATGATGTTGAATTTTTGAAAAAAGCAAATATCAATCCGACTGATGGTGGAGAAATTTGTAAACATGCACCTCATTTGAAACATTGTAAATTCTGCTTAGAACCGGTGCAGGATAATATACATCAGTGGTGGTTTGTCCCTACCGACTTATCCTGTTGTATTTGTGAAGAATGTTATAACGATTTCAAAGATGAGTTTGAATGGAGAAAACTTGATGGCTGGGACATTGAATGGTGTATCAGATGTCCTGAATGCGGAGAAATTCTCGGTAGAAATTTAATATCTGAGGATTATGTGTATGAATGTTTGAAATGTCATATTTTGTTCAGTTGGGATTTGAATGATGAATTAAAGTTAGATTGAACAATTCCGGTTTGTAGATGAATTGCCATGCATTTTCCCTTGTTTTTGCCCTTATGGGCAATTTACAAGGGCAGATTTCAATGATATAACAATCAAAAAATGTAAAATAGGTTGTTTTCTAGCTGGAATATTTTATATACTATAGGTGAAAGTGAGGTGCATATAAAATGACAATAGATACAAACACTATGATTTCAATTACAGAGGCAAATCAAAATTTTTCAAAAGTAGCCAAAGTAGTTGACGAACATGGGACGGCGGTTATTCTGAAAAATAATGTACCCAGATATTTGGTCATTGATTTCAGTAAAGCGGAAAAAGAAAAAGTTGCCGATAATGAAGATGTATTTGCAATATCTGAACGGTTAATAAAACAGAATAGGGAAGCATATGAGGTTCTTGCAAAATGATTATTTTAAGCAAAGAGCAGGTACTAAAACTTCATGCAGGTTTAATAAAAGCCACTGGAGGAAGTGACGGTATTCGTGATGAAGGAATGCTGGATTTATGGAGAAAATGTACAAAGGCAGAAAACAAGAAGCGTATACAAGCAGCTGCGAGATTATCAAAAAGAAACCGATAGACAGCATACTGAACGGATATATCATAGCAAAGACAAAGGGGCGAGGTAACTCGCCCTTTGTAAATAAAGCTATTCTTCATTATATTGGTATTTCTTTAATTTTTTTCCTGTGATGAGACAGATCAAACTTCCGCTTACTCCAAGTATCAGCATCATAAGTGCCGCGCCGGAACCTTTCCCCGAGCCAAAGAGCGTTTTTAGAACTGATAAATTACCATATACTCTCATAAATGGTTCACATACGTTATCTACCATAAAACCACCTATAAACAATCCTATAGGAATAGTAAAAAATTGAAGCGTATTGCGGCAGGCATAGACACGTCCCTGTAATTCCACAGGAATGGTGGTTCTGAGAACCACATCCAAATTTGCATCCATAATCGGTACAAGAATCCATCCGATTATCTGCCCAATACACCATAATAATGGTTCTCTGGAAAACGCTAATAAAAAGTTTTCGGTTCCTAATGAAAACAGCATCGTTAAATATATAATCTTTACCCTGTTTTTTGGCTTTGGTAAAACAGAAACTGCCAAACTGCCAACAATCATAGCAATGCCGGAACAAGATGTGACAATTCCCAACACAAATGAGCCGCCTTTCGGATTAGGAAGCACATAACCGGGCAATACGGCATCAAAGGCAGATGCTACCAGATTAACACCGGACATAAATAAAATCAGTGCCATAATAAGCGGATTTTCTCTCAAAAACATAAGTCCTTCTTTTGCAAGAACAAGTACACTTTCTTTTTTGCCATTTTTATTTTCCGGAATTTTAACAAAAAACAATAATGCAGTAGATGCAACAAGGAAGCTGCCGATATCAACCGTTATTACACCATTAAGCCCTATAAAAGAGTACAATGCTGTAGCAATCAAAGGATTTAATATAGAAATCAGGCTTCTTGACAGAGAACGGAGTCCGCTCGTTTTTTGGTAATACTTTTCCGGCATAATAAGTGTCATAGCAACCTCACTAGCAGGCTGTTGAACAGTATTCATTAATCCCGAAATCGCATTCAAAGCATATAAATGCCATACCATCAAGCTATTTGTCCGAAACAATATAAATATAATAATCGTGCAAATTACAGCAAATGTATCGCAACCAAGCATTGTCCTCTTTTTGTCAAACCGATCTGTCAATGCTCCGGCAAATATGCTCATTAATACATATGGCGCATAAGAGCATATCGTAAGTGCTGCTGTACTCAGAGAGGAACCTGTTTTTTCATACAGCCACAATGTCAGCGCAAATCCTGTCATGCTACTGCCAAGCTGAGATATGCTTTGCGTACTCCAAAGTATTAAAAAATACTTTAACTCATATAATTCATTCTTTTTTGTAAATTTCATTTCTTTGCTCCTTTTGTTTTACTTATTTTCAAACTAGAAGCAAAGTCTGAGGATATCAACTAAAATGATTCCTCCATGCAGTCCCCTCAGACTCTGCATGGAGCTGTTGCAATGCAAAGCACCGTTTTATCTCCTTTCGTACTGTCATACTTTGTTTTATTGTAAACCATTAACAACATAGAGACAAGTGATTTTTATGATCGGTTTTACTTCTCTGCTTTTTTATTTTTTGAAGGGAGTTTGAAAGCATTTCGATCAGTTTTTTTCGCCGGATTTATTTCGTGTTATACTTTGTTATAGGTTTTTCTTTCACTTATTTTTGCCCTTATGGGCAATTTACAAGGGTAGATTTCAATGATACAACAATCAAAAAATGTAAAATAGGTTGTTTTCCAACTGGAATATTTTATATAATATAGGTCAAAGTGAGGTGCATATAAAATAACAATAGATACAAACACTATGATTTCAGTAAAGCGGAAAAAGAAAAAGTTGCCGATGATGAAGATGTATTTGCAATATTTACACCAATGTCATATGTTGCGTTTCCTAACCGAAGAACTAAATAACCATTACTAAATGTAGTGCCATAACTTGCGATAGGAAATTATAGCAGATATCTAAAAAATCTGAACGCTGTTTTGGATCATTCATTATTTTTACAAGTAATTCATGCGGAATCATCATTTTTTCTATAATTACTTTTTTAAAATAAAACGTATCTATTGCATTTTGTCTGTTTGAAATACACCTAAAATTCCTCCATTAAATTTAGAATCGTGTTCCTTAACAGGCAGAGCGGTTTTAGAATCTAATCAAGCTTTAATTCATCAAAAATAGTGATAAGCCATTGGGTCATGCGCTTATTTGTCTCAAAAAGTTCCGTAAATTTTTCCTGTTCTGAAAACCACGCTGTACTAACCAGCTGATTTGCCATGACCACATAAGGAAGTGCAACACATTCATCCTTGGTAAGTTTTACTACACTGTCATATCCCCAAAGAATATTTCGGTAGATTTCCAGCCACTTTGACAACTTGGCTTGATCCTTTTCATCAAAGCTCTCACTCAAAATTGCCATAGCCGCATAACAGGGATCATAAATACGCAGATTTTTCTCCGACAGTTCAAAGTCGATAAAACCCCATTCGTCCTGCAAAACAATAATGTTTGAAGGGTTCGGATCCCGATGGATGATTTGTTTGGGCAGCTTGTCATATAGTTTTCCAAATTCATTCAAATATCCTCGGCAAAATGACTCCGAAAGCGATAAAATATCTTTTGATTTCGGCAATGCCCAATTCTTTACGGATTCATACAGATTTACCTCATTCACTGGTGTTTTTGCCTGACACAGAATGAGATGCAGCTGCCCGATGATTTCACCAACAAATCTTGCCTTTGCGACATAATCTCCTTCATAAAAATCATGGGCAATCATTTGTGTCCCGGAGATTCGCCGGATTAAATAGAAAAATATTTCGCCGTCCTGTACGTAAGCTTGCCCATCCGTTGTTTTGATTGGGGAAGATATACATAAACCAGTGCCTTTTATTGCACTGCAAAGCGCAATCGCTTTTTTGACTTCATCGGAATTTTTAGAGAACTTCAAAACAAAATCTTTACCGACATAAAAGGCTCTATTACTTTTTTCTCCATTGCTCTCGTGGTAGACATCAGAGATTGATTCATTTTCTAATTTCCATTGCTTCAGAACATCCAAAACTTTCTTATGAGATACCATATAGTCCTCCTTAAACAAGTTCAGTTTGTAAGGTCGTTTAGCTCGCCCTTTTTTTATAAAGGTGGAGGGAGTGCAGTCAAATTCGCGCCGAAAAGCTTTGTAAAATCCAGCATAGGTATCAAAACCATATTCCAGTATCACATCAATCCTTTTACAGCCGCAACGGATTTCATAAATCGCATGAATAAGTCTTCGCCGAAGAACATATTGCATCACCGACATTCCGACGGTCGATTGGAACAGCCTGTAATAATGGAACAGAGAATAACCTGCCTGCTCAGAAAGCTCCGTGGCAGTGATAGGAGTCTTCAAATTGTCCTCTATATAATCGAGNCTGTCCTGTATGCTTTTTCGGTAATCCATTAACTTCACCCTTTTTTATTGTTTTTAGCTACGTATATAGAATAGCACATAAATCGAAAAATACCTTTCCTATTTTGCTGAATTTTAAATTTTTGTCTCGATCTCTGCACCATTTCACATGGTGAATACCAGCCTGTCATCGGAATACACAGTCGCATAACAAGCGGTATGACATTATGTTTTGATTGATTCTGATATTTCAAATAAATTAGCAAAACCAGCCGAATCAGTCAACGGTAAAATGAACGCTGCTTTGCGCCGCCGTTGACAGCTTCGTCCGGTTTTGCTGGTGGGTAATCAAGGAGCGACAGCTTAAAGTGCTGCCGCCCCTCTGAATTATAAAAAATAGGTTGCTATTCCTTAAGTCTTGCTAATTACCGCAGTTCTAGAGAATCCTCTGCATCTATCCACATCTGCATATTGCCCTCAAGGTAAAGACGGGCATATTCCAGTGGCTCATCAATAGCAAGAGCATTTANGGCACATTCCGAGCCGGGAGTAGTTTTTAAATCTTTCTCTGCTTCCCAACAGTCAATTCGTAAAAAATATCCTGCGGTAGTTGCTATATCTATGCTATTGTGATGTGTATTGTATTCTGCATATATAATATTCATCTTCTCTATCCTTTCCCTAAAATATTGTGAAAGCATTTCAATCAGTTCTTCCTGCCCAATTTAT
>WFLX010230490.1_pt1 | contig 38337 bp, 34 predicted proteins | sample 4967041 | NCBI WGS metagenome assembly WFLX01 (sample SAMN12857096, study PRJNA449069) | gut metagenome | isolation source: stool from male and female vole | host: Microtus ochrogaster | place: USA:Florida | collected 2017
AGCTCAGAAGCAACTTCTGTTTTGAAACGATCCATAGCAGCCTTAGCTTCAGGAACTTCTACTCTATTAGATTTGCTGCTTGCCATCTTCTTTCACCTCCGTTATTATTTTTGACCAAAATCTATGGTCTCTTCAAGATAAGCGTTTCGAATTGCTTATCTTGAAGAGTTCTTCATTCAAAGCGTTTTCGTATCACTTATCTTGTTCATAGTATTAACGGTGATTTTGAAAATATGATGGTAAGTTTTTCCTCAATTTAAAAACTTCGCAGCTTGTCGCTTCCGTCATCTTCGGTATTCTCAATTGCCTTGACAATCAAATCATATCCATAGCTTTCGTTAACCTGAACGTGCACACGGTCTCCAACCTTATGTCCCATCAGTGCCTTGCCAATGGGCGATTCCACGCTGATCAGTCCTTCCAGAGAATTTCCCCGCATGGTTGTGACGATCTTATACCTCTCTATAGAACCGTCCTCCTCGAACTCCACTTCCACCGTATTGTTCATTCCAATCTCATCTTCTCTGGAATTGTCCGGTATTACCTGTGCGGTTTTTATCATACGCTCCAAAAAACGAATGCGGCTTTCATTTTTATTTTTTTCTCTTTTAGCAGCATAATATTCAAAATTTTCACTGAGATCACCATGAGCTCTGGCTTCCTTCACTGATTCCAAAAGCTTCGGCCGGATGACAAGTTTCCGCTCTTCGATTTCCGCTTCCATTGCTTCAATATCTTTTTGTGTCAACTGATTATACATGTTTCCAACTCTTTCTCTTGATTCTTCTCTGCAAGAGCTGCTTTGGCCGAAGCAAGCCTTGAACTTAAATACAAGATAATGTCCTTCCTTTTAATAATGCCAATAAAACATTGATCGCCGTCCACCACAGGAACAAAGTTCTGATTCACTGCCTTGTTGATCAGATCTTCCATATCTGCATCCGCTTCCACCGGCTCATTATCACGGTTCCGCCTGATTTCCATGACCGAAATCTTTTCCGCACTCTGCAGAGATAAATTTTCATTATCCTTGATATTCCAAAGCAGATCTCCCTCTGTCAACGTGCCCACATATCTTCCGCTATCACTGGCTATAATCGGAATTGCGGAATACCTGTGGTTTTCCATCTTTTTCAGGGCCTGCCTAAGAGAATCCGTGTCATAAAGATACGCCACCTCACTTTTGGGCGTTAAAAAAAATAATATGTTCATTTCAAGCCTTTCCTGTCTATTTGATTTAAAATCTCTTGTCCTGCCCTATGCCAGATAAACGACTTTCTCTGCCATAGCTTTGGCTGTCTGCTCATCGGTCAAATACTTCAAAATTTCAAGTGCAAAAGGAATGGAACAGCCCATGCCTCTTCCCGTAATAATGTTACCGTCCCTCACTGCCGGTTCACACACCACCTGTGCGCCGGTAAGCTGATCCTCAAAACCGGGATATGCAATTGCCTTTTTTCCTTTTAAATGTCCTCTGTGTCCCAGAATAGAAGGTGCTGCGCAAATGGCACATACCGTCTTTCCTTCTGTCACAAAAGCATCAACCTTCTCCATAAGCGCCTCACACGCTTCCAGATTCTTTGTTCCTGCAAGTCCGCCGGGAAGTACCAGCACATCCACGCTGTCAAAATCCACCTCTGAAAGCAGCTTGTCCATAACCACGGGAATCTGATGGGAGCCCATCACAGTCCGTTCACCCATTACGGATACCATATCGGTTTCTACTCCTGCTCTCCGCAGAATATCCACCACAGTCAGAGCTTCAATCTCCTCATAACCTGTTCCGAAAAATACACATACTTTGCTCATGTTACACCCCATTCCTGCGCTTTGCTTCTGCGCATATAATACATAAATTTTACTATTCTTATAAGAAAGAACCTTATATTCTATTTTACCATTAGAGACACTTTTTTCCAAATTAAATATTTATAAAGGTGGAACTATCATCTACAACTACAAGAATTTCCCAATAACCGTTGCACCTGCCATTTGCATTTTATTGTCTATAATGTATAATTACAACTAAAGTATAATTACACGATTGTGCCTGCTGTGTTTGAGCACTGATGCTTTCATTTTTATATTCTACACTTGCTTTGTTTGATAAAAGCTCTGTAATCCCAAACCACCAGTACGGAACTAAATATCCATATCATTGGTTCACAAATACAGATTCCAAGGTATCCAAGCGTTGGTGCAAATACCGCGGCAGTAACCACCTTCAACACTAATTCCACCACGCTTCCGCAAATAGGCACAATCTTTCTTCCGACTCCCTGCAGTCCGTTGCGGAGTACAAGAAGAATACTAAGTACAAATAAAAATGGAACATTCCAGCACATATATTTTGAAGCAGTATTGATTACTTCGGTGTCGACAGTCCCCGTCAGTCCTTGGATCATCGAANNGCGNAACAGCNGCNCAACANTNACTGCAAATNCNCTCCNCNCAANTGAGATAAATATGCNNCAGCGTATTCCCTTTTTTACTCTGTCGATCTTTCCTGCACCGTAATTCTGACTTGCAAAAGTCGATGCTGCCATTGCAATCGTACCGAGTGGCAGCGTAAATACATCATCAATCTTTCTTGCCGATGTATGAGCGGCAATCACGGCAGTTCCGAACGAGTTCACTGCGCCCTGCATAATTACTGAGCCCGCATAAACGATAGCCTCCATAAGGCCCATAGCCAAACCTGTGTTAATCAGATCAAAAAGCAGCGTCTTATCAAAAGCAAACTCTTTTGTGCTGAAAATCAGTTCGGGACATTTTTTAATACAGTAAATAAAGCATAATACGACTGAAATTCCCTGTGAGATGACCGTGGCATATGCCGCACCCGCAACTCCTAATGAGATGCCCTTTACAAAAAGAATATCAAGTCCGATGTTTGCGAATGTTGAAACAAGCAGAAAGTACAAAGGAACTCTACTGTTTCCTATTGCCCGCATCATACCTGCCAGCATATTGTAGATGATTGTAACGGTTAAGAACATGAGAATAATCGTCATGTAGCGTCTTGTGTCACCGATGATATTTTCAGGTGTTTTCAACAGATGAAGAAGCGGATTGATTGTTATCACGCTGATAAGTGTCAACACTACTGCAATAATCGCAGAAAGAACATAAGCCAGCGAGACCGCTCTTCGCATGGCCTTTTTATCTCTGCCGCCGAAGAAGCGCGCAATAATAACTGCAAACCCGTTAGTCATGCCTTCGGTAAAGTTTATCATAAGTGCATATACCGGAGCAGCTGCACCTATGGAAGCCAGCGCGTTATCCCCCAGAACATTTCCTATGACTGCAGTATCTACTATATTATACATCTGCTGAAATATATTACCGATAAGTACCGGGACCGCAAATCCTATCAATTTTTTGATTATGCCGCCTTCTGTCATGTTCATTGATGATTTTTTCATAATAACCTCCTTCATCATGTAAGTTCAGTTTGATTATTGAGAATATATCATCCGGCAAAAAGGAAAATAAATCATTTATATTGGGTTTCCGTTATTTTTATTGTTATGTTTTTAAGAATGAGGAATGGTGATTAAAATGAAAGAAACTTTCAGTAAAAAGCTTGCATACCTTGAATTTCTTAATCGGGAAAACGGATTCAGCCACCACAAGTACGATGAAGAAATGCTGCAGTATGAATACCTGAAAAACGGCGATATGAGATCTATAGATGAAAGTGTAAAGAGGATACGTGCAGTTGATGCCGGACATTTGTCAGACGATCCGGTAAAAAATCTGCTATACTTATGCATTTGTAATATAACTTTGGTAACACGCTTTGCAATTGAAGGCGGCATGAATTCTGAAAAAGCATATACTGCCAGTGATCTGTATATCCAGAAATATGACAAAGCCGGAACGGTTGAAGAATTGTACACGCTTCAACGAGAGATGATAACTTATTTTACAAAAGCCGTTGCAGATGCAAAAAAGGAATCTGTCTATTCCAAACAGGTCATTCTCTGTATGGACTATGTTCATTATCATCTTCACGAAAATATCAGCTGNNCTGTCCTTGCANAAAAAGTCAGNCTANATCAGTNCTATNTATNTGTNCTTTTCAAACGTGAAACAGGGGTAAGCATCACCGAGTATGTGATACTCAAACGTATGGAAGCTGCCGAAAATATGCTNAAATATTCNGAATATTCTCTCACTGAGATATCCGACTTTCTNAATTTTTCCANTTACAGCCATTTTGNAAAAACATTTAGAAAGTATTACAATTCAAGCCCAAAAGAGTATAGAAACAGAGAGTTTCGGCATACCGGGTGGGGAAATAGTACAGGCAGTTGATTCAGCGCTTCTGTGAATAAAATTGCGGGAATTCAAGCATTTTGTACCATTGATTTTATCAATAAACTGTTTTAAAATAGGATAATTCTTATTGAAAATCCCAATAATTATGGAATGAATATTTTAATTAAAATGATTATAATTTCGATGATTTTTATCAGAAAGGAAAACCTATGGAAATCGAACGCAAATTTTTGATTAGAAAGCTGCCGGAAAATCTTTCCTCTTACCAATTTCTCACTCTTGAGCAGGCTTATCTGTGTACTGACCCTGTTGTCCGCATCAGACGTCAAGATCAGGAATATTACCTGACCTATAAGGGAAAAGGTCTTATGGCAAGGGAAGAATACAATCTTCCTTTAAATGAGCATGCCTACCGGCATCTTCTTGAAAAAGCAGATGGTTCTGTCATCTCCAAAAAGCGGTATCTGATCCCCATTTCANACCCTTCTNTTGCAGAGGGGTTCGCGCTTCCGNGCCAGCCCTTAGACTTNAAAATTGAATTGGATATTTTTGACCCGCCTTTTGCTCCTCTTNTCATTGCCGAGGTGGAATTTCCGGATGAAAAAACGGCAAATGCTTTTCTTCCTCCTGACTGGTTTTTGGAAGATGTGACCAATGATCCAAAATATCACAATTCTAATCTCTCCCGCCAGTGATTCCAGCATTTGCCGCCTTCGTTATCTACGGACTCTTCCATATAACTTTGACATTTCATAAATCTTTTGGGCAAGCTCATCGGTAGTCTGCCCTTTTTGCATTCTCCACTTCCAATTCTCTCCAAGTGTAGAAGGGATATTGATTCTGGCCTCTTTCCCCAGTCCCAAATAATCCTGCATGGGAATGATCGCCATATTTGATACACTGGCAAGAGCCGCCCGTATGAATTCCCACTCTATATTTTTATTCCCTTTAAAGTTTAGATATCGTTTTGCAAAGTTTCGATCCTTTCTGTTCATTGACTGAAACCAACCGACAGTAGTGTCATTATCATGGGTTCCCGTGTAAACTACTGAATTTTCCGCGTAATTGTGAGGAAGATAATCGCTATCCCCGTCTGCATCAAACGCAAACTGCAGAATCTTCATCCCCGGATAACCGGTTCTCTTGACCAGTTTAATGACTGAGGGGGTCAAAAATCCTAAATCCTCAGCAATTACCTGCATATTACCAAGTTTCTCTTTAAGTACCTTAAACAGTTCATACCCCGGTCCCTTTTCCCAAGTACCAAACTCTGCAGTGGGATCTCCGTAAGGAATGTTGTAATATTCATCAAAACCTCTGAAATGATCAATCCTTACCACGTCATAAAGCTTGTAGCAGTGTGCAATTCTCTGTGTCCACCATGCATACCCCGTCTCTTTGTGATAATCCCAGCGGTAAAGCGGATTTCCCCATAATTGACCGGTAGATGAAAAGATATCCGGCGGACATCCTGCTACTCCTGTAGGCAGACTGTCTTCATCAAATTGGAAGAGCTCAGGATTTGCCCATGCATCCGCACTGTCAAACGCCACATAAATCGGGATATCCCCAATGATCTGAATTCCCTTATTGTTAGCATATTCTTTAAGCCGCTTCCACTGAGACGAAAACAAATACTGCTGATATTCATAAAAAAGAATTTCCTCTTTTAGTTTCTTTTGATAGAAAGAAACTGCCTCCGGTCTCCGCAGCCGGATATCTTCATCCCACTGTGACCAACTGATACCGCCAAAAGAGCCTTTTACCGACATATAAAGCGCATAATCAGAAAGCCAATGGGCATTCTCCCGGACAAAGGCTTGGAAATCATCATTCTCTTCAATTTTACTGTTCTCAAACGCTATTCGCAGAACCTTAAAACGTGACTGATATATCTTCTCATAATCTACATACTCTTCACTTCCGCCCCAGTCACACTCCTCACACTGCTTTTGGGTCAGACTCCCCTGGTCAACCAGCTCTTCCAGATCAATATAGTAAGGATTGCCCGCAAAAGTAGAAAAGGATTGATAGGGTGAATCACCATATCCTGTGGGACCAAGAGGCAGAATCTGCCAGTAAGTCTGGCCTGCTTGTTTCAAAAAATCCACAAATTCATATGCTTCTTTTGAAAAGGTTCCGATTCCATACGCAGAAGGAATGCTGGATATCGGCAGTAAAACTCCACTTGCTCTCATTCTAAACCTCCAATGCGACTGCCATTCCTGTGTGTTCCCCAAAAGAATATCATTTACATCTCTGTTTTGCAAGTGTTTTAGGTTGTAGCGCTGTTCTACCTCTCCTCTTTTCATCCAGAACATATGCCTGATAAATCGTCAGTATCCCAATCGAAAGTTGTCCTAATGCACTGACTAAAAGAATCAACAAGAAACCAAGTTCTTCTCCCTTACCAACGTTTGAAGCACGAATGGACATATCCATAAACATCAATCGAAAATGGGACACTTCCTGTATTACCATGAGAGTGCCTACAACATAGACCGGTATCGGTGAAACTCTTCTTTTCTCATGCGTAAAACTTCCAAAGAAAAACCGAATAATCAGCACCGCCTCTACAATATTGCAGGCAAGTGTAAACCATGTTGCCAACGTTACCTGCCCATTTCTTACAAAAATTGTCATTGTGCATACACCAATAAAAACAAACCAGACACGCAAGAATTCTGTACTTAAAATAACTCCCGTTTTTCTTGGTGAGATTTCATTTCTAACCGAAAAATAAATCCCCGCCGCCATGGCCATGAAACTGATTCCATATCCTAAGACTGTAAAAATATCATATAGGGTGATTCGATAAGAGAATGCCGAGTAAATCAGACAGATTCCAATAAAAAGATACGAGATTGCTCCCATCGTATACAAAATAGTCTGTATGTAATGATCTCCCTGCCTGAGTAAGATTGGTTCCTTTTCGATGTCCCGCTTAAATTCTTCCCCCGACAAAAGCTCGTCAATGGAAGTTCCCAACACTTCCGCAACCTTTTTTGCCGTCAAAAGATCAGGATAACGCGCTCCGCATTCCCAGCGTGATACTGCCGCCCTGGTAACATATAACTGATCGGCCATCGTCTGCTGAGTCATTCCCTTTTCTTCCCGCAGTTTCTTTACCTTTTCGCCAAATTCAACCATAACACTGCTCTCCTTTGCTTTTCATAATCTGTTCATCATTGTCTGTGCTGAGAACATTATACGAAAAGATGTTGCCCCCGGAAAGAAACATCATAAAATCCGATGGAAACAAAATGGAAACAACTCTTAAAATGCGCTTTTNCTGNTCTTTTTTCTGGTAATCACNCTTATAAACGCACATCCNCCNGTGTATATTGAAATGCAGGGGCNTCTTCTGNTACATTTTCTGAAGTTTCCTCTTTTTCCTTTGNTTCTGCTTCTTCCCGGTCAGTNTCTTCCGCTTTCGTCTTTTCCTCTTCCCTGTCAGCTTCTGCGGTCTTCGTCTTCACCTCTTCCTGGTCTGCTTTCTCTGCCTTCTTTACTTCCGAATTTACACGAGCGAGAGTATTCATCTGAGAGGCTGCGGCATTCATGGCTTTCTCCTTCACCTCAGCTAATTCTTTCTCCTTTGCTTCAGTAGATCCGCCGCGTGCAGAGTCCAGCTTAATCTCCACTTCCAAAACACCTGCCCTGCCTTCCATCTGCTTTGCAACGCTTCCCTGCACCTTTGCCTGCTTCATTGATCCGTCCGCCGAGATCATTGCCTGCATACTGCTTTTCGACAGTCCCGCCATCTGCCAATCATTTCCTGTGCTTGTGGAGCCTTTTTTGCCCCCAGTCAGCTCATCCACGCCGGAATCCTGTTCCTTCTGCTTCTTCTCTCCTTCCGCTGCCTGCCTGCGCAGCTCCATTTGATGCTGTCGCAGCTGAATGTTCAAATCACTAATCTGCTTCTGGATCTCCTGCCGCTTTTTCATCTTCTCTTCCACGCTCATATTTTCATTGGAAGAAAGCTCCTGAAGCTTCTTTTGTGCATCTGCAATCTGTCTCTGCAGCTCTCTGCTCTCAGGGTCTGACGCCTGATTCATTCCCATCGTACCGACACCGGCGTTTACCCCGCCTACTCCATTGACTGTCATATTTATTACCACCTTTCCATAATATCCACTGCCATTTAACCGTGGAGATGACTTAATCTTACTGTCAAATGTTTCGGAACGATTTTTCCTGATCTCAAGTCAAATGATGTGAACCACTGTTTTTTGGTTGTGAGCTATGCTGCAAATTGAATTCTACTCTAGCATAAGCATCACAAGAAGAAGAAAAACACCGTTTTCCTGTTCGATGGAAATATCTCCAAAATATTTTTGTGCCACCCTGCGAATATTCACAAGACCATATCCATGCTTTTCTTTGTCCTCCTTAATTGTAACCGGAATTCCTGTCTCTTCATCTATCCGAACCGATCCTGTATAATTATTTTCAATCTCTATCATATAGGCATTACCTTTTTGATAAGAAGAGACCCGAACATAAGGTTCCCGGCAGGACGACGCCCCTGCCAGTGCATTGTCAATCCCATTATTCAAAATAATACTCACGTCAAAAGCATTCGTCTTTGTCCCCTTGGGATAAAAAAAATCACAGGTAAAAGAGATCCCTCTCTGAAACGCCGCCTTTCTCTTCTCACATATAATGACATCCGTTATCGGATTTCCACTTTCTACTTCTGATGCTATTTCATGGAATTTTTCCTTCAGTTCGGAAAGATACTCGATCGCCTCTTGCTGCTGATTCTTCCGGCACAGATTTTCCAAAATCATAACATGATTCCCCATATCATGCTTCAGGCCGCGAATATCTCCATACAATGCCTCGATCTCTTCAATATGTCTTTTCATACTTTCCATCTGCTCATTAAGCACAACCGTTTCCTTTTCTTTTCGGTAACCTTCTTTGATTTTCCGGTAAAGTACTATCACAGAAAAAATTGCAGCAAAAGATAACATCTGATATATTGCCTTAATCCAATCATATTCCGAATAAACATCTCCTATATATCTTCTGGTGTCATTTAGATAAGATTCCGAAAAAAAAGTGAATGCCACATATCCTGCAATTGCAGAAAAGGGCATGGAAAGCATTAGTGCCAATTCCGCTCTACTCATATCTTCCTTTTTATCAATATAAGTACGATCTATTACATGCAGCAGAATAGCCATAAAGCTAAACCGCACGATCAGACATCCTCCCTCAACCAAGGTATAAATTAGGAAATACTCCATCTCCGTTTTCTCTTGTACCGACAAAACAAATAAAATCCTATAATAAAGAACATCCCGTATAACAGCGGTCACTCCATGTGAAAACCAACCGACCAGATACATAACAGCCGCAAGAAACACCTTCTGCCGCAGGTTCTGCCGATCCAGCAGATACATAACCGCAAAAAGCACCACAATACCGGCTGCATTCGCAGTCATACCCAGCATTTCATAGGGAATTAGCTTAAGTGTAAGCAAAGTCAGAAAAAAAGAAGCTCCTACAATCTTGTATCGCCTGTTATTATTTAAAAACGATTTAACAAAACGGCCAAAAAGGTGACTTGATAGCAAAAGAATCAATATACTTTCTATCACAGATGCACTTTCCCAATATCGATCAATATTCATCTCTGCAAACGGTTTCCTTTCCTGCTTTCTACGGTTAGTATATCGGAAATGCATGAAATTTTCCAGAATTCCATGTTGTAAAAAGCCTTTTTTCTGTTGCAAACTATTTGGGAATATGGTTGATGTGGTGAATTTTAGGCAGTAAAAGATAAATCATGATTAAATTAATGTTTAGCTGGGTATGCATATGCAAGACGTCCGCTCAGATGAAAAGAAATCCTTTCGTCAACACGCTCGATAAAGCGTTCGCGAATTGTTTCCTCAAGGATTTCTTTTCATCTGAGCTGGGTCATCTAATAACGCGAATCCCAACTGGGAACTTCACTAAGGTCGAATGTTTCACATTTCTGACGGACAGCTAGACAGTGGACTAGGCGACTATAGCAGAGTCCTTAGCTGTTTTTCCGTCAGCAAAAAACTAACTCGGATAAGAGATAAATTCTTAAGGAAGCAATTCGCGAACGCTTTATCGAGCAGTGCTCAGNGCCAGTATGNCGCGTAGAATNTATCTCTTATCCGAGTGATCGTTTAGATCCTATGAGTAAACCAGCTAAACGTTAATCTAACAAACCTCCTTCATCAACGCACCAAGCAGCATAATATGGTACTCTTCATCCTGAATAATTCTTGCCAGCACAGCATTGACGCAGTCATCCCCAATCGCACAAATGTGGGCCTCATACTGTTCAATAGCAGCCTTCTCTGCTTCCATATCCGCCATAAGCATTTTAACTGTCTGATCAGGAATTGTCAGATAAGCCGGTGTCCACATTTTCTTTCTTCCATTGCATGTTTTGGCCGAAAAGTCAATATTCCCGCCTAATAAAACAATCAATTCTCCTAATTTCTGTAAATGCATCATTTCAGCCATTGCTATTCCCAAGAGAGTTTTTGCCATAGAACAATTCCTGCCAGATAAGCGGTTTTCATTATTANTATACTGTGTAATTGCAGATAACTCGGATACACCACCGCAATAGTCAATGCTGAGCAGATCCGCATATCTCTGATTTTTCCCTCTTACACGGATGGGCGGATAAGGCAGATCTGCCATAATTGGTTTCACACCTGCAAAACTACAGGTATTCTCCATGTATTTTCCTTCCATAGACTACTCCATCTTACAGATTCTCCCTATCATCCTATGAGCTTTAATTTAAAATGTACATTGCCAACCGCTAATTACTCCTGCATCATGTTTTTCACCCGCACAAGTCCCTTTCCTACTGGCGGAAGCAATATAATAACAATCGTAATTAATGCCTCCAATCCCAAATATGCACCATTGTAAACAAGCGAATACACAGGTGCAGACATATTGTAACTGGATGCATAGCTTCCAAAAAAGATCATACCGGAGAGAAAGGTAAAGAAATATCTTCCCAATACCCCCGAAAAATATCCTTTGATCAGACCATACTTCCTATTGGAAAACATTCCGGCAATTCCCAAAGCTCCAAATCCAAAGATATAATCTGTCAGCATCTGGGGAATACTAATAATATAAGGATCCACTACCAACTGCAAAAAACCATAGGCAATAGCAGCCATCAGTCCTGTCCTCAAACCAAATAGATACCCGATCAGACAGACAAACAACATACTGCACAGTGTGACAGATCCCCCCATAGGCATGTCGATCAGTTTGATCATAGAAGTTACCATGGCAAGCGCTATTGCCATCGCTGAAAACACCAATGCCTTGATGCTGAGTTTTTTCTTTCCTGCCGGATTACTGAAAAAACAGCCAAGTAACAAGATCAGAAGCATAATGGCAATCAATATGCCATAACCCATACCTGTTAATTCGTAATAATTACTACCTTCATCAAAAATTTCTGTTGCAAAAATAGACATAAAAAATCCTCCTTGTTTGAAATCACAGGAGGGAACATTTGCTTTTATAAACATAGGATTTCCTAAAAAAAACAGTCGTTACGATCTTCTGTCTGTAATCGTCTATCCATACGTTTATAAAAATCTGCTTCCCTACGCCAGTATTATCCGGTTCAGGTAATGAGGGTTAGCATAGTTCTCAAAGAATCTATGCAGTCTCAGCATGTGCTCCCCTAGCGATCTATTTAATTTGTTCTTAAAATATACCAGTTTATTAAAAATGTCAATCCCTGATTGTCTCATTTTGACCTTTTGACCTTTAAGAATGCCAATAAATTAACGTTTAGATGGGGTATGCGTATGTAAGACGTCCGCTCAGATGAAAAGAAATCCCTTCGTCAACACGCTTGATAAAGCGTGCGCGAATGGTTTCCTCAAGGATTTCTTTTCATCTGAGCTGGGTTGCTGAATGGCGCAAAACCCAACTGGCAACTCAGCTAATATTAAATGGTTCACTTTTTGGCAGACAGCCGAGCAGTATATTAGGCGACTATAGCGGAGTCATTAGCTGGTTTCCGTTAGCCAAAAGCTAACTAGGATAAGAGATAAATTCTTAAGGAAGCAATTCGCGAACGCTTTATCGAGCGTGCTGACGTAGAATTTATCTCTTATCCGAGTGATCGTTTAGATCCTATGAGTAAACCAGCTAAAACGTTAATTACTACTTAATCACAATCTCCTTCCCCAGCGCAAAAGAATAAATAATTTTCTCACTGACTTCCTTTCCTGTAAGCTTCTCAAGTGCTTCCTGATAATAATCAAGCTGTACTTTATACCGCCTGATCAGTTCTTCCGATGTATTGACTGCATCAGTCTTATAGTCTGCCACCACAATCCTGCCTTCTTCTTCAAAGAAAATATCAATAATACCCTGAATCAGAACCTGCTCCGTATCCGGACAGTTCTCATCCAGACGATTTGCAGGCAGACCCATAACAAAGGGCTGTTCTCTCCAAAGCTTCCCCTGCTCTTCTGCCTTTTGCATCCGTTTTGCCAGAGAACTATTCAGAAAAGTCAGAATTTTTGATACGGCAACACTGTCCCGCCACTGCTTGGTAAGCCGTTCTTCCTCTACAAATAAATCAAGCTGCCGGTTCACTTCTTCTGCGGTCTGCCTCTCCTTAGCCGCATGAAGATCAATCNGTNCCNNCACCTTATGGNAAGCNCTTCCACGGTCTGCANCNGATATCNCGTNTCTNCTGCTGATAAAAGAAGGAANNNATGGCACGATTTNCGGCTCCTCGANTAANTNTTTNGTATATGCCTGCNTTTTCCCGAACACTCTCTACGCCGTCTATTGACTCATCAAGTCTGTTTTGCAGCTCTCTTGTGCCAGTCTGCATTGCCTTCTTTTTTAACTCTGACACCGTTGTTTTGACAAATAATCCTGACAAATACTGGTAAGGATATGTATGCTCAAATTTTTCCGACAACTTCGTCATTATCTGTTGACTCACTCCGCCAACAAATAATTTCTGCTTTCTTTGCAGTTCTTCCACAGCATCTTTCATATCCTGTGTCTGTATCTGTTCCGGCCTCAACACCTGCACATTGGGAAGACAAGGAAGTAAGAAATCCAGATAGCTTGATGCACCGGCAAGAATTGAAAACGCTAACTTTTTCTGATTTTTCCAGTCATGTAAGTTCTGCTCACTTTCACCAGGAATCCTCCCCCTTTCCTCTTTGGAAAGAAAATATCTTCGGTTTTCAAATTCCTCCTCCAGCTTGTCGGGATCTGAGGTCATTGCCGTAAGAATCAGCTTTTCCCCAGCTCTGGTCATTGCTACATATAATACACGCATTTCTTCGCCCAGCGCATCCAGCTTCATTTTCAGTGCAACCGCACTTTTTTTCAAGGTTCGGCTTTGAATGCGAAGAGTACTGTCAATATAATCCACTCCAATTCCCATATCCACATCTGCGATCAATCTGCTTGTAGTATCCTGCATATTAAACCGCTTTGCCAGCCCTGCTACAAAACATACCGGAAATTCCAGCCCCTTACTCTTATGAATACTCATAATACGGACCACATCCGCATTCTCATCCAGCACATCTGCTTCCCCGTAATCCACCTCGTACTTTTCAAGCTGTTCCACATAACGCAGAAAATGAAACAACCCATAATAACTGGTCTGTTCAAAAGAAGCTGCCCTGGTCAGCAGCATTTCCACATTTGCTCTCCGCTGCTCTCCTCCCGGTCTGGCTGTCACATAGTCCAGGTATCCCGTATCGGTGAGAATCTCCTGAATCAGCTTATGAATCGGCGTATAAGCTGTCTTTTTACGATAACTATAGATCCACTTCAAAAAATCTTGTACCTTTTCTCTTTTTTCTCCATTATAATCCCTAAGCAGCTCATAAAACGGCGCCGCCTTATTCTCTGCCCGGATTTCGGCAATTTCATCCTGTGTAAAATCTCCAAAAAAGGATTTCATAGTCCCATAAAGGGGTATATCCTGATAGGGATTATCAATTACATGAAGAAGCTGCAAAAGTGCCTTAATCTCTGACGTCTGAAAATATCCGGTACGGGAAGCCACATAAACCGGTATCCCTTCTTTCTCCAAAATACGTTTAAATTCTTCTGCCCATCCGGACGTTGTACGGAGCAGAATCGCCATATCACGATAACGGACTGGTCTCAGTTTTCCGCTCTCCCGATCCGTCACCTGCAAAGACGAATATAATTGCCGTATTCTCTGTGCGATAGCCGCTGCTTCCTGCTCTCTGACAGTCAGCGATGAGGCTTCATCCTTTCCCACCACCAGATATTCGGTGCTGTAAGGATCTTCCGCCTGAACTTTATCAGCTTCCGGAAATTCTGCCCCGGGATAAAGTGCTGCCTCTTCATCGTACTCTACGCCTCCAAGCTGCAAACCCATAATCTGGGAAAAAACAGCATTTACACTATCAAGCACCTGATAACGGCTGCGAAAGTTTTTGTGTAAATCTACCCGCTGACAGAGAGACTCCTCTTTAGAATAACATCTGTATTTTTCCATAAAAAGCTCTGGTCTTGCAAGACGGAACCGATAGATACTCTGTTTCACATCACCTACCATAAAGCGGTTATACTGTTCCTCTTCTTCACCGGAAATACTTTTTAAGATCAATTCCTGAACCAGATTACTGTCTTGATACTCATCAATCAGAATTTCCTTAAAATGCTGGCGGTATTCTCTTGCTGCCGGTGAGGAAAGGATTCTGCCATCCTCTGTTCGCTCCAGCAGAATATGAAGCGCAAAATGTTCCATATCATGAAAATCAATGATATTTTCCTGCCGCTTCCGCTCATCCAACCTTTTTTTGTACAACAAGACCAGAGAAAGAAGCTCCGAAACCGCTTCGCCTGCCTTTTGCATCCTTTCCACGGACTGCTGTGGAGAAAGTGCAAAATAAGTATCCCGAATATCTTCCAATCTCTTCTTGATATTCTTCCGAATCTGCTGTACCCTTTCCCTGAGCATCGGATCAACCGTATCATCCTTTTTGGATGGAAGCCTTCCAAAGGAAATTGTGTCAAACCGTTCAGCCAAGCCGGATAAGTTTTCTGCTTCTGGAAGCCTCTCCAGCATTTCGCTTTCTTTCTCCAGAAGCTCACCATACATATAAGGTCCATTCGGCCTTAAAGAAACAGCCACAGCCTCCTTGATATCTCTTATACATTCCTCTGCCATTGTACGGATGTATGAGACAAGGAACCGGCACCAGGATGTATTTTCCATTTCGGTAACGCTTGATATTTTATATTCATCCCCGCATTGACTAATCCAGTCTTCCGGCCAGGGATAGCTCATAGCAAACTCATAGAGCCTGCTCATATATTCTTCCAGCATTCTGTCATTGCTGCTTCCTGCAAAATACTCCACACAATCCAGAAATTCCGACCGGCCTTCCTGATACTGCTCTTCCAGTAATTCTGCAAGCACATCCTGCTTTAGCAGGGTCAGTTCTCCCTCATCCGCAATCCGAAATCCCGGATCCAGCCCGATATCATTAAAATTATTTCGAATCAGAAACAAACAAAAACTGTCTATTGTGGTAATCTGAGCGTTATGCAGCAGCGAAAGCTGCTTTTGAAGATGAATATTTTCCGGTTCTTCCTCCAAAGCTTTCCCCAAAGCTATCCCGATCCGCTCCCGCATTTCTGCCGCCGCTGCATTGGTGAATGTCACCACCAACAGCCGGTCAATATCCACCGGCGAAGTCTTATCTGTGACCAAATGGATAATCCTTTGAACCAACACCGCCGTTTTGCCCGAACCGGCAGCCGCGCAGACCAGAATATTTCTGCCTCGCAGATCAATTGCTTTTTGCTGTTCCGGGGTAAATTTCGCCGCCATTCTTACCAATCTCCTCACTCATTCTTCTAAGTAGTTCATCCTCCGGATAAGAAGCGAGCGACCGCATCTGATATCCGGATGTTCCTTCCTCAAACTCACAAATTCCTCGATAAGCACAATAGGTGCAGGAATTTCTCCCTCCCTGTTCGCAGGGATTGATCTCTATGCTTCCATCCAGTATTTTTCTTCCGAATTCCCGTATTTTATGATTGACAAAGCTTGATACAATCTCATAATCCTGCCGGTCAATAACACTGGATCTTGCGGAAAATGTTCCATCCTTCTTCCTCTCCACTGGAACGATCAGCGATTTATGCGTAAAACTTTTATCCAACAGACTAATCACCTGCTGATCGCTGTTAACAATGCCGGTTGTCCTCAATTCCTTTAAGAGCTCACGATTTACCTCCTCCGGAGTCAGTTCCCCCTCAGCCCTGATCAGTGGATCCGCCACATGATAATATAAGAGTGCTGCCGGAACCACTTCTTTATCCGGATGCCTTGACGCTGTAATTTCTGCGGCCACATTCATATAGACCACAAGCTGAAGCTGAAGTCCGTAGTATAACGCAGCGAGGTCAAATTTCTTATTTCCGGACTTATAGTCAATCACCTTGACATAAACATGATCCTCATCCTCATAGGTATCGATCCGGTCAATTCTTCCCTTAAGCTTCATTTTCTCGTTGGCAGACAGTGCAATATTCACCGCGTCCAGCTTCTCCACCCTCTGAAAGGACATCTCAAAGGATGAGGGGACAAACTCTCCCTCCTTAAGCTGAGCTTTTAAGGTTCGAATGGCCCTTTTCAGTATGCGGTACATCCGCTCTGTCATATATTCGTAGCGTGCACTGCTGTACAGCACATTTTCGCCATACTGCAATGTACACTCCTGCAAGGCCTTATATAGAAGATCATCCCCCTCCTCCTCGGGGAAGTCAAACCAGGTATAATTATTTTCCGAAAGTTTTCCTGCAAAAATTTCCAGTACACCGTGAAAAATATTACCTAAATCCACCTGTTCAAAACGAAATTCTTCTCTTTCCTTCAGTAAAAGACCATACTGCAGGAAATGGGAATATGCACAGGCAGCATATCGTTCTAGGCGACTTACACTGTTTTCCAGCATGCTTCCATAAAGCGCTTTTGCAACAGCACCGGCCAAAGGCTTATGCTGATACTGATCAAAAGCCACTTGTGCAAGTTTTCCTGCATAACAACTGTAATTTTCATCTTTCTCATAAAAGTGATAAAGAGAGGTAAGCTCTTCCTGGGTAAGCCTCCCCTGTCTTCCCCCGGCATAATCCCGAAGTTCTCCTGCCAAAATCGAAAGTCCGTCCCTCTTTCCTGCCATCTGATCAAATGCATGCCCAGAAGCTGCCTTCTCAATACGGATTTGGGGAAAAAGCTTTTCGATACGCTCAATCAGATAAGACGGCCGAATACTTTTTCCCTGGCTGCTAATCCGGAAAAAGGACAAATACAGGCGTTGCGCGGGCTTTGTCAGATTCATGTACAAATACAATCTCTGAGTATACATCTGCTGACGGGGTGTAGGAGCCAATTCAAACTCTGATTCCTGCAAAAATTCCCTGTCAATATCGGAAATAATTCCCCCCTTTGAGCTGCTCTTGGGAATATTTCCGTCATTTACACCGAGAAAGAATAAAATTTTCACCTGCTTTAACCGGCTTCTCTCCATGTCCCCAACTACGATCCGGTCAATGCTTCCCGGAATGATCCCCACCTGTATCTCTCCGAATCCCGCATCCAGAATATCTGCAAATTCCTGCAGGCTCATAGGCTCCTCATCCAGCAGAAAAATGATCTGTTCAAGCAGTTCCATCACCAGACGATAGATTTGAGCATACTCTCTTGCTCTCTCCGGCTCTCCTGCTGCCAGAAAACCTTGTTCATAAACTGCCAGCTTCTCCTGAATCCGCCCAGCCACGATAAAATCATATAAGGTTCTCACCAGTTCCCCGGCGGTTTCTCTTTTTTGAAGCAGAGGGGCAATCTGTTCCCTCAGCTGCTCCCGCATGGCATTTAATTCTTCAAGAGTTCCTTCCTCCCTGCTTCGTAGAGAGGTCTGGCTCCACCGTTTCTTTCCCTTTATTCCGCAGGAAAGCACATAATTTTCCAACCGGTCAATCTCTTCCGGAGTAAAATCCATAAGACCGCAGCGCAGATAATGAAACACCGTATCATAAGAAAAATTGCAAATTATCATCTTCAGCGCGCTTCGTATGTATTCAATCAGTGGATTCAGGCGAAGGCTCCTTGTTCTGTCGAGAAAAAAAGGAATATCATAAATAATCCCTTCCCTCTCAAAATAATCCGCATAGGTCTCCAAATCCCCGGTTACTACCGCAATATCCCGATAGCTGTATCCTTCTTCCAAAACCAGCTTTTTAATTTGAATACAGGTCTGTTGTACTTCTGCCGCCGGATTTAATGCCTCCCGAAGACAAATGGAATTGACACTGTCCTTATAAGGAATAGAAGGATGTCGAAACAGATTCTGCTCTAAATGAGCCAGCTCTTTATTCTCCTGAAATCTAGGAAGCGGGCTGTATTTCATATAAATATCATCTGTTCTTTCAGTTTCTGCCGCTCTGGCAGATCGGCAGAGATCTCCTACTGTCTTCTTACTGAGGTAAAATAGTTCCTGTTCTCCGCCTATTTGAAACGGATTTTCCCGTATATCAATCGTTATGGAAATGATGACTTGTTTGGTCAGTCGAAAAAGTTCCTGAATCAGCCCGTACTGGATAGGCGTAAAGCCGGTAAACCCATCAAAGACAATGACGCTCTCTTTCACGATCTGAGATTTTGCCACCGCCTGTGTCAATAGTTCCAAGGTTCCTTCCGTTGTTATAAACTTGTCCCGGATATAATCCCGAAATCCACCATAAATAATTTCCAGGTCCTTCAACTTGCGGTGCAGTGCGCCTCTTTCCTTTGCATATTCAGCAAGCTCTCCCGCCTGTTCTACGGAAATACCATATTGCATAAACTCGGAGACTGCTGATTTCACCTCATGAATGTAACCGATCTTGTTCAGATTTTTTCCGATCACCGGCATTTTGTCCTTAAGTCCGGAGGCCACCTTACGAAGCACCAGACTCTTGCCAGTGTCATCCAGAACCGGTTTCGAACCGTATCCCGTTTCCTCAAAAATACGATGTGCCAGTCTGCCGAAACTAAGCACATCGATGTTCATAATGCCGCCACAACGGCTGGCATTCACCAAATCTATTTGTGTCTGCATGGTAAACTGATCCGGTACCAAAAACAAGAAATTCCGTTCCGGCTCCCTCTGCGCCCACTCAGTAATCAATTCATGCAGTTTTCTGCTCTTTCCGGAGCCTGAACCTCCAAAGCAAAATCGTAATCCCAAAGAAGCACCTCCTTATAGAAAGGGTATCATTTCTTTCACAGAATCAAAAATTAGATGAGGAACCACACTGGAGACCCTTGCATCCTCCATGGAAGCTTCTCCGCTTAAAACTAATATTCCCGTGTAGCCGTTATTGACTCCCGCCGCAACATCCGTATACAGACGGTCCCCCACCATTGCTGTATGCTGCTTCTCCGCTCCTGCACGCTCCGCCAGATAATCCATAATATCCGCATTGGGCTTTCCCACAATATGATCCGGATAGCGGAAGGATGAAGCATGAATAAATGCATGAATCGCTCCCGCGTCCGGAATAAAGCCGTTTTCCGTAGGACAATTATAATCCGGATGAGTCGAAATATAAGGAAGTCCTTCTCTGACAAGGTCACAGACCCTGCACATTTTGGCATAGGTGAGTGAAGTATCAAAGCCTACCGTCACCACTTCCGGTGACTGATCATCCAAAATAATTCCCGCCTGATCAAACTCTTCCCTTAACAATTCATTTCCGAGGAGAAATACCCGTTTGCCCGGGAAATTTCTTTTTAAATAGGCAATTGCAGCCTGACCGGATGTGACAATTTTCGATTCGTCAATGGAAAGTCCCATTCTTCCAAGTTTATCTATGTACGCCTGTGGATTCTTTGAAGAATTATTGGTAAGGAATACATACTTTTTTCCGCTCTCATCCACTGCACGCAAAAAATCTCGGGCTCCTTCAATCCACCGCTCGCCAAGATAAATGGTTCCATCCATATCCAATGCAAAACATTGAATGTCCTTCAATATTCGATTATTATCCGTATTTATCTGAGGTATCATAAGTCTCCTGTCAATTCAAGGTTTATGTGCCTGCAGCGCAATCAATAACATGCGTTACATTATATTTCTCTTGTAGCTTCCTCCAGCCATGCCAGCTCTTTTCCTTCAAAATACGGTGTCAGCTTTTCGCATACCTGTCGGTGATAGTCGTTAAGCCAATTCCGCTCCTCAGCAGTAAGCTGATCGATTGCAACCCCATCCAGATCAATGGGAACCCAGGTCAGGTTTTCAAAACACATAAACTGACCAAACTCATTTTTCTCTCCCTTTCGGCAGAGAAGCTCATTCTCCAGCCGGATACCATGGCTTCCTTCTATATAAATGCCCGGCTCATCGGTGGTCACCATGCCCTCTTCCAGCACAGCACTATTAGGCTTATTATCCACGATTTTCCAGTGGAAACTGTTAGGTCCCTCATGCACATTCAGCAGATATCCCACGCCGTGGCCGGTTCCGTGCTTAAAATCCAATCCCTGCTCCCAGAACACCTCCCTTGCCCGGATATCCAGATTCGCCCCTCTGCATCCATAGAGAAAACGAGTATTTGCCAAGCGCAGCATAGACCGCAGAACTAATGTAAAGTGATATTTCATCTCAGCAGTCACCGGTCCAAGCACAAAAGTTCTTGTGATATCCGTGCTTCCTTCCGAATAATGCCCGCCGCTGTCTACCATCAAAAGTCCCTTTGGCATGATCTGCGCACAACTCTCCTCCTGTGCACTATAATGAATGATTGCCCCGTTGGCTCCATAAGCGCAGATCGTCCGGAAGCTGGGTTCAATAAAATTAGTCTGCTCCCTTCGAAGCTGTTCCAGATATTCTTCCGCACTTATTTCCGTCATCGGAATTTTTCCTACATTGTCCTTTAGCCAGAACATAAAGCGGGTAACCGCCACAGCATCTTTCAAATGTGCCTTACGAAGATTTTCTATCTCTGTAGGATTCTTAACCGCTTTCATCATAGCAGTCGGATTTGCCTCATCAATCACCACCATATCTTCCGCTAATGACTTATACAGTCGATAATTCATCCGTCCCCGATTGACAAGAAGTTTTTCTCCGTGGAGTCCGGACACATAATCGTAAATGTCACGATATGGACGCAATGTCACTTTATTTTCCTTTAAATACAGATCCACTTCACTTTTATCCGCAAAAAGAAGCACTTCATCCATACGGATCACCGCATAGGCCAAAAACACCGGACAATAATCCACATCACTTCCTCTTAAGTTAAAGAGCCAGGCAATATCATCCAATGTGGTCAATATATGTACATCTGCCCCTTTTTCCTTCATCTGACTGCGCACTCGCTCAATTTTCTTTTCCACAGATTCCCCACTGTAACATTCATCCAGAATGTACACTGGATTTCCCGGCAGATGCGGGCGGTCCTCCCAGATTCCTTCTGCCGGATCCATATCCCAGACAATTCTTCCCTGCTTTTTCTGAAGGATCTTCTCATAATCTTCCGCTTCCTTTGCAGGGATCACTCTGCCGTCAAAGCCCAGAGTCTGCCCATCCTGTAAAACCTTTTCCAGATATTCCTTCAAAGTGGGAACCTCCGGCTCTCCCATTTTCATCAGTTGTATTTCGGTACCTTCCAGTTCTTTTGCTGCCTGGATAAAATACCTTCCATCCGTAAAAAGTGCTGCCTCCGACTCAGCCACCACCAACGTTCCTGCCGATCCTGTAAAGCCGCTGAAATATCGGCGCACTGCAAAAAAATCACTGACATATTCACTGTCATGATAATCCGAAGTCGGAATCAGACAACAATCCACCTTTTCCATCTTCATGGCATTTCTTAACTTTTCTAACCGCTCTCCTATCATCTTTCGCCTCCATGCTGCAACCACTTTTGCTCATTTATAACAAATTATAGTGGTATGCCGTTCTTTTATCAAGCTGTTTATCCTTACTTTTTCATCTTAGGATTAAAAATCAGGCTCGCCAAATATCCAAAAATGAGTGCAGCCGAGCAGCCTACTGCCCCCGCCTTAAATCCTCCTGCAAAAAGTCCCATAAATCCATCCTTGTCCACCGCTTCCTTTACTCCCTTCATAAGCACGTTCCCAAATCCGAGAAGCGGTACGGAAGCACCTGCACCGGCAAATTCCACAAAAGGCTGATACCAGCCGAACACACCGATTATCGCTCCAAGACACACCAGAAGCACCATGATTCTTCCCGGCATCATCTTTGTCTTTTCCATTAAAATCTGAACGAGAGCACAGATCAGCCCTCCTACCCAAAACGCATTAAAATAATCCATGATTACCTCCTTATTTGCAGTTTCCCACCGGACTTATCATGGATTATTATGCTCCAATTCCTTTTATCTCATTCGAAAAATTTAAAATTCAAAAACCTGCCCGGGTCGGAAAATTTCCTGGATATTTTGTGCAAACCGTTTCCCTGCCGGAGTCTCTTTGTATCGCTGTATGACCGCATAATCTTCCCACNTATGNATGNGAAAAACTGCATCCGCCTCNGNTTTTTCCANAAAATAATCAAGACANAAATGGTATCCTTCTTCNANTCTGGGATCAAGGGGAACAAAAGCAAGTTGGAAATGCCTCCCGGAAAGCTTATCAATCTGCTCCTTGTAATCCTTTTCCATCTGCACATTCCAGCACTCATCTTCTTCCGCCCAATACCAATGATTCAGATCACCTGCATGGTAGATCCAGATTCCTTCCGTTCGTACTACAAAGGCGGCTCCCTGATCGGTAGAACGCAGTGCCTCCACACTCACCTCCGCCTCCGGAAGCTCGATACACTCATCATCATGGAGCCTCGTCACTTTACTTAAGATCTGTGCTGGTATTCCTTTTCGCTCCAGATATTTCTCATTCAGTCTGATATCTTTTCCAAGGAAAATCCACGCCTGTTCCTGCTGACCGGCCCATTTAAGGGCCGAAAGCTGAAAATGGTCGGGATGCTTGTGGCTGGCAAATAACAAAAGCTTTTTGCCTGCCGGAATCTGCGGAAACTGCCCCTGATAATAGTCGAATACCAATACATGTTTTGAAAGTTCCACCACAAAACCGCTGTGATAAAGAAATGTCACCTTAACCATAACTTCTCTCCTGAGCGAATCTCGATTTTTGCATATTCCGAATAGCCCTGATGTATCAGCTCTGTCTGCACCATGCCGTTTTGATTTGTGATACGATATTCGTTGTAGGCACCCTGACGATATGCAAAATCCTCTCCGTTATCCTGATAATGTACCCAGTTTCCTTCCCCCGGATACGCCTCCAGAATCAATAACTCATCTTTCTTGTCATCCACATGCATTCTCACCGGGAACTTAGGAATTACTGCTCCCGCCTTTACAAAAATAGGGCATGTGTCAAGAGGCGCTTTGCAAATATAACTACGGCCTCCCGTAAATTCCCCGCCGGTCCAGTAATCATACCAGATGCCCTCCGGCAGATAGACCAGCTTTTCCCTTGCTCCCTGCTCCAACACCGGAGCAATCAGCATCCGATCTCCCAGCATAAACTGATCATTACGATTTTTAACATTTTCATCCTTTTCATATTCCAAAACAAGAGGACGCATGACAGGAATTCCGGTACATTCACACTCCCGCATTAGATCGTATAAATAGGGCAGAAGTTCATATCGCAGATTAATATATTTTCTGCTGATGGCAAGAACCTCTTCTCCAAACTGCCAGGGTTCCTGGGCCTTGCAGCCCTTAGCGCAATGGTCTCTAAAAAAAGGAGAAAAACACCCTAGCTGAACCCACCTTGCAAATAATTCCGGTGTGCAGTCGCTCCCGAATCCTCCCACATCCGNTCCCACAAAGNTCATCCCGGAAAGTCCCAGATTACAGAGTTGGGGAACTGCCATACGGATANGAGACCAGATGCTGTGATTATNCCCTGTCCAGCCGGTAGTANATTTCNGCGANCCGCTATAGCAGGCTCTGGTAATCACAAAGGGACGTTTCCCCGAATACTTCTTCCACCCCTCATAGGTGGCTTTTGCCATATTATGCCCATACAGATTATGGATCTCTTTGTGAAACGCCTTCTGATCCTCATCGGTAAAGACTACCTCATCGGGAAGCGGTCCCCGGAAGCTTGCCGGCTCATTCATATCATTCCAGACACCTGCCACCCCCAGATCAATCAGATACTTCTGCTTTTCTCCCCACCAGTCTCTCACTGCCGGATTGCCGAAATCCGGATACACCGCATCTCCCGGCCATACTTCATTGACATAAATCTCCCCTTCCGGCGTTTTCGCAAAAAATCCTTCCTTTACGCCTTCTTCGTAAACGTAATAGCCTTCTNCCACCTTCACGCCGNGATCAATANTTNNNACTGCCTTGATNCCTTTNTCACGGAAATCAGCTANTACCTTTCTTCCNTCCTGATAACTCTCCGAANTCCATGTAAATACTTTATATTGATCCATATAGTCAATATCAAAATGAATGCAGTCACAGGGAAGCTGATACCTTTCCATTCCCTCAGCAATGCTTCGGATCTCTTCCTCGGACTCATAGCCCCATCTGGACTGGTGGAAACCTAAGGTCCACAATTGCTGCATAGGCGCACGGCCGGTAAGATAGGTGTAACAGCTTACTACCTCCTTCATACACTCTCCGCCTATAAAGTAGTAATCCAGATTTCCTTCTGATGCTCCAAACAGACAATAATCGGAACATTCCTTGCCAAGATCAAAATAACTCCTGTTATGATTATCAAAAAAGAAACCGCAGCATGCCTCTTCCTTTAAAATCAAGAAAAAGGGAATGCTTTTATATAATGCCTTGAATCCATCCTCATGAGGATCCGGAATATCCGAATTCCACATTTCATACTCGTAATCCCTCTTATTCAATACTCCGGTTTTATCCCCCAGACCATAAATGCAGTCAGCCACCTCCAGCTTTCGCATCTCCTGAACCGGATAATCAACTGCCTCTCCTTTGGCTTCATGGCCTTCCTTTTGTAAAAGCTCCTTTGCTGAGCTGCTGAGCTGCTCCCTCTTCNTCCNGTCCCCTNTGTATGCAAGGCTTAAGGGTGCTCCCAGTCTATCATAAAAATCCACCGAGAAATTATCACCGACTACAATAGTCAATTTCTCACTTTTCATTATGACACCGGATTTATCCTGCGTCACTGATGTCAATAATGTATCTTCGGAGGCATTAATTCCCCCATTTAACCGCTCTCCCAGTTCACCTTCAATGGCTCTGCTCCGGTGCCCGCCTCCATCATAGTCTGCAAACACATTGACAATATTGTCAGCAATTATTTCCACGCTGGGACATGTTTCTGCCCTATTCTTTTCGAATGTAAAGAATACCTTATTGCCATCTCTATGATATCCCTTAAGCTTTCCAAACATACGCAAGCTCTCCTCTTTTTATATAAGTCTATTATAAGTCCGTGTTTTTGTATGCTTTTACTCCTTTTGGCTGTGCTCCTTTTCCGGAAGCTGGGCTAGAATTACTGCCGCAAACACTAGTACACACCCAAACAGCTCCCTAGGACTTAACGCCTGTTTTAAGATCACCCATCCTGCAAGCATGGAAACTACAGATTCCAGAGACAGGATCAGGGATGCCACCGTCGGATCCAGATCCTTTTGACCGATCACCTGCAAAGTATATGCCACACCGCTGGACATAATTCCCGCATAGGCAAGGGGAATAATTCCTCCCACAAAGTTAGAAAGTGTAGGTCGTTCAAAAATAAGCGCCAGAACACTGCCTATAATCCCCGCTGTAAGAAATTGCAGACAGGAAAGTTCTACTCCATCCGCTTTAGGTGAGAAATGGTCAATGACCAAAATATGTATCGAAAACAAAATGGCACAGATAAACACATAAGTATCCCCCCTACTGAGCCGGAGGCTTTCGCTCATACACAGAAGATACATACCAGCCGCTGCAAGCACTGCCGCAATCCATACCTTTCCCGGCACTCTCTTTTTAAGAAATATACCCATAATCGGGACAATGATAATATATAAAGTTGTGATAAATCCTGCCTTTCCCACTGTCGTGTACACAATGCCAAACTGCTGAAAAAGAGCGGCGCTGCAAAGTGCTAGTCCGCAGCAGACCCCTCCCGTCAACGTATCTCTCCGACTCCCGAACTTCCGTGGTTCCTTTGACTTTCCTTTTCTTCGGTAAATCACCAGCGGGAGCAGAACCATACTTCCCATCAGAAATCTTGCTCCGTTAAAAGTAAATGGTCCCATATAATCCATACCGACACTCTGTGCCACAAACGCCACACCCCAGATAAATGCGGCCAAAAACAATAAAAAGCTGCTCCTTAATGCTGTCTTTTTCATCTTCTTGCCAGTCCTCTTCATATATTTTTCAAAATAATAACGCGAGTTATCATTTCTTCTTGTATTGACGCGCAATTTCCTCCATAACCTGACGGACTTCCCTGCCGCTACAATCCACTGTAATGTCAGCATAGTTTTCGTACAAGTGAATCCTCTCTTCGTACAGCACCCTTAAGGTAAAGCCGGGTTTTAATACGACTCCCCTTTCATGCAGATCTCCAAGCCTTTCCCTCAGTTCCTCATAAGGCAGCTTCAGATAGACCACCTGACCCATTTCGCCAAAATGCTTCATAGCTTCTTTTCCATAAACCGCACTGCCGCCCGTTGCAATTACTGTCTTCTGAGCCAAAATCGATGAGTTGATCTCATTTTCAAGCGCAAGAAAACCTGCTNCTCCCAGCNCCTCAATGAGTTGGTGAAGCNGNTTCCCCGTNNTCTCCTGNATGATCAGATCTGANTCCAGAAACCGATNCCCAAGNNTCTTGGCAAGCACCACTCCTGCCGTACTTTTCCCCGATCCGGGCATCNCAATCANNATCACNNTATTNCNCATNTAATTGCAATCACTTCTACTTCACACAGAACGTTCTTCGGAAGCTGCTTTACCGCCACACAGCTTCTGGCTGGTTTCCCTGTGAAATACTGCTCATACACACCGTTAAATGCCGCAAAGTCTTCCATATCCGCCAAATAACAAGTGGTTTTTATTACATTTTCATAGGTCGTTCCCGCTTCCTTCAAGATCTCTCCCACATTGAGCATTACCTGTTTCGCCTGCGCGGTAATGTCTCCTTCCTGAATCTCTCCTGTCTCCGGTATAATAGGAATCTGTCCGGATGCAAATAACATACCATTTGCAATAATTCCCTGTGAATACGGTCCAATTGCCGCAGGTGCCTTGGATGTAGATACTTTGGTTAACATAACTTTCCTCCATTCTTTTCTTTCATTGCCATGACTCTCTTATTCTTATTTCTCTTCCATAGCTGTAAATCCTATTCCTCAAACTGTGCCGTCACGTAAAATCCCCTCTCGTTCTCGATTACACGAACCACGACGCCCTCTCTTGCCGAAAGCCTCTCCCGAAAAGGAATATTCCCTGACATGGCAAGAGACGGATCAATGGTATAGTAATAGTTGCTTGGAAGTACTCCTTCGGTTACAGTGACCCGATCCCCTTCTTTTAAAAGACCCGGACGCTCCATCTTAAATTCCATCTCACGCATCTGCATTCCTCCATCTTTTTTATTGTAATAGGCTTATCTGCATTTTTCAATCCATTCTTTTGTGAGCGGAAAGTCCCAAATAATACCCTTTTATTTATTACTGAAAATCCTGTCAGGATGATAAACAATATTCCCATGACCAGGTTTGGCAGTACTACTAGCAACCCATCCAGCATCTCCCCTAAATTCCATCGGAATCTTATCACTAATTCCCTTTAGTATATTTTCGCAGAGAAGAATATTTTCATCAATAACTTCATGAGCCAGTTCTCCATTCCCATGTGAAGCCAGCACCTGATCATATTTCCCCTCCAGCTTATTCTTAATCTCTATCAAGCTGGCATGATAATCTTCAATTGGCAAAGAATAATCCTGAAACATAAATGTATAACCATTACATGCATCACCCAAAAGCAATATTCTTTCTTCAGGCATCAACATAACCAAACTACCTTTGGTGTGTCCGGGGCAAGCATATATTTCAATGGAAATACCTCCCAAATCAAAAATATCCCCTCCCACTAAATCATGATAATTTTCAATTGGAACAACCGGGGTGAAATCATTCTCCGTAATATTTATCCCTTTTTCCCCCATCAGCAAAAACGCTTCGCTTCGAAACTCATGAGTACAATGTTCCCTATAAATATAAGCGTCCTTCTGACTTATGTAGACAGATTCTGTTGGAAATTCGGAGGCTCCCATGGCATGATCCACATGTCCGTGTGTCAGAAGAACTTTTATAGGTTTTGTTGTCAATTTCTCTACAAACGGGCGGACAAAACCAATGCCGCTGCCACTATCAAGCAGCACCGCTTCTCTATCTCCTTCCACCAAATACATTAATTCAGAAGAAAATGCATAAATCCGAGTAATACGTTCGCTTACCCTTTCCGCACGAAATTTCAATTCCGCCATTTTCTATCTCCTTTACACAAATATTTGTATGTAATGAGCGCAGACCTACAGCTATGACTACTTTCGGACTTCATATGGAACAGCATCCACCTTTATACTCCAAAACGCATTCATAAACATTGGTACATCAGTTCTCGAAAAAGAGATATTAATCTGCTCCAAATATAACAGACAGGAGTCCTCTTTTGGTTCAAAATGCATCCTGTATCTATGAGTAAAAGCCCGATGTTGAAATTCGCCTTGGGAATCTTTGAACCCTATCTCCATTGCTTTCTCATCAAATTCATAAGGTAATCTATCCTGTGCGTTTTTAAGTCTTAAGATTTCCACAACCCGCTCTTTGGCATGAGGTATGCTGTAAACATAAGTTACACGCAGTTGATCTTTTGAATAAATTATGTTATTGATTCCCCGAGAATACTTCTTGTAATCTTTAAATTCAACAAAAAAGTATAGTAAGATAAAGCCCATCATCAGGAAATAACACGCCAAAAACATTACCATCATATTGTCCAATCTTTTCGCCCTCTACTCACCGATATAATAATCCTCAAGTGTCATCTTTCCATCCAGGAAATCATAAAAATCTTCATCAAACGGGTAATCCTCATCCTCATACTCCTTGGCAAGCTCTTTTGCCTCATCTACCCTGCCATTTGCTGCCAGTGCAACAATATAAGTATCGATTACGTAATCCCCCTCCTCATACATTTCATAGGCCTTGGAAGCATAATCAAGTCCCTTTTCCAGATTTCCCTCAACCAGTTCCAGCGTAGCATAAGAACGCAATACAGCATAATCTTCTTTATTAACTGCATATACTTCCTCAAGCACCTGCCTTGCCTGTTCCAAATCTCCCTGTCTGCGGCAGTAGGTTGCAATCTGCGCCTGTGCATTAAAATAATAGGGATTAATGGCAATACATTCTTTCAGATAATTAATTCTTGTCTCCTCATCTGCAGTCATACTCCCTAGGCAATAATAGAGCAATGCCTGATCATAAGCACTGTTCCCGATATATTCTGCTATGCCCTGGCAATATTTATCCATTATCTCATATGGATCTCCATCCTCACCGATATCTTCATAAATTTGATTTATAATTTCATCATTTAAATCACAGGTGTCATAATATACATTAAGCTTATCTACATACCTATTTAATCTTCGGTACTGCTTATCAGAAATATCTTTTTCGGCTATGTACTGGTTGATCGCATAGGCTGCATAATCATAATAAGCGTACTCCATGGCAAGATCCGTAAGCTTGAATGCGGTACTGATATCCTCAGGATCCTCCTCAAGTACGGAAAGCAATTCATTCATCTCGGTGAGAATATAACCTTCCTCCGATAAACTGTTTTCCATATCGGGATTTTCTTCTAAATCGGGAGAATCTTGAACGGCTTGAATGTCCTGAGTATCCTCCAGTTTCGATTTTTTAGAGAGCACCAAAAATGACACTCCGGCAATAAGAATAACAACCAATGCAAATATCCCGGCAATACAGACTGCCTTACGCTTTTTTTGTCTGATAAGCTCTTCTCTGCATTCCTTACATAAAACAGATTTTAAATCTTCGCTGCGGTCTATTGCTCTGCGTTTACACTTTTCGCATAGACCATAACTCGTATTTGCAAACGAATCTCCGTTATACCCTGCCCACCATTCATTTCCTTGATTTTCCATTTTTTCCTCCATACCTGCTTCTTCCGCAATTAACGCCTTCTTTCCGTTTAAGTATAGTACAGGGAGCCGGCCCTTCGCAACCTCTTTCCGGATCAGCTCGGAAGAAATTGCTTCAGTTGTTACTATTTCATTCAAGCTGAGAAGGTTATTAAATTAACGTTTAGATGGGGTATGCGTATGAATGACGTCCGCTCCGATGAAAAGAAAGCCTTTCGCGCCATACATGGCGCTTAACACTGCTCGATAAAGCGTTCGCGAATTGTTTCCTCAAGGATTTCTTTTCATCGGAGCTGGGTTATCGAATAACGCAAATCCCAACTGGTAACTCTACTAAGGTCGAATGTTCCACTCTTTGGCGGACAGCCGGGCAGTAGCTTAGGCGACTATAGCGGAGTCATTAGCTGGTTTTCCGTTAGTCAAAAAAGTAACTCGGATAAGAGATAAATTCTTAAGGAAGCAATTCGCGAACGCTTTATCGAGCGTGCTGACGTAGAATTTATCTCTTATCCGAGTGGTCGTTTAGGTCCTATGAATAAACCAGCTAAACGTTAATTTTACTGCCCCGTAAGGAAAACTCCCTTTGCAAAATAAATCAGGCTTCCCGCCAGCTTTCCCAGTGCTGCCGCCGTCACCGCCACACCAAGTCCATGCCGGAAACCGATCCTTCTTGCAAAAATGGGAATGGAATTCAGCATTTCTGCAATTGCAAGTGCAAGACACCCCACAAACATCCCTGCAAAGATACCGAAAATAATAAAAAACAAGTTTCCACCCACCTGAATAAACGCCTCAGTAAATCCACCAAATACCTGTTTCTCGCGCAGAACACTTCCAATGTTTATCCAGTCATAAAACACACTGCAGAAGCCCCCTGTCAATGTTCCCAGCACGACTGCCTCTTCCAGCATAAATACTTTTTTTGCCACATGCATTTTTCCTGCAAAACGCGGGATCAATCCTACGGAAACAAGTACCGTAAATACGCCTGCCGATGCCAGAAAGCCGAAGCTGAGACCGCAGACGCACATAAAAATCTGTTTAAGAAACATCAATGCTTTTTCCCTCCCTGTCAGCTGTTTCAATAAGCGCTTTATTTACATCTGTCTCGTAAACCCGCATCTCCACCTCAATAGGCGTAGGATCTTTCGTAATCCTTCTGCCTCCGACATGATTAAAAAACAGGATGATTCCAATTGCCAGTCCCAGAGAATAAGAAATTTCCAAGATACTGTATCCATCAGAGGCAGTCCCCATCACCAGCTCATATACTTTGGAAAAAATTTTATTGATACTGATATCATTGTGAAACGCCATGATCGTAAAGCCGGTTCCAAAGAAGCTGATTGCTGCTACAAAAAGCATTTTGAGCATCTGCAGAGGACCTTTATGTCTGTTTACATCGACCAGTTCAATCAAGGTGGCATTTTCCCCTACACTGATCACCGTGATCCCTCCACATTCTTTTTCCATCAATTCAATCACCTTTAATACGCTGATCACTTGACGCTTCTGCTCCTTTTCGTGGAAATGATGTACCCTGACAGCCTTGGCTTTGGCACTGATATTTTTGTCTGCACAATAAACGGAGGCAATGTCTTTCACACTCACCTGTGGCTGCATTACCTCCGCATTTTGTTCTGCTTTTAAGTAAACAATTATGTTCGCCATCCTGCACCTCTGCTTCATTCCCGCAGCTATTGCGGGTTTTTGCTTTCTATCGGNTAGTATGACCGCACTTTTGTTTTCTATTCTTTATTTTAAAATGAACTGCANCAGAACCNGATCATGATCCGAAAANTCGTATCCCCAATCCATATTATTATAAAAATTCACCTCCACATTATCCGAAACAATGAATCCATCCAGTGTTACCGTATAAGTATGTCCCTCTTCATATGGCTCATTGGCATTCCTGCAGGAATTGTGCTCAATATCCTGATCCTTCGCAGAATCGATTGCCATATGGAATCCTTCCGGAAGCCCCTCTCTAGGGAAAGGATATGCCCACTCTGGTGCATTCTCCTGATTATCATCCTTCAGGTTATGGTTAAAATCTCCGCCGCAGATTACATAATTTCCCCGCTTATAATCTGCTTCCATATCCTGGTACAACATAGACAGCTGCCCTTCCCTGATTGCATCATTACTTCCATAGGCTGACATATGAATATTATAAATACATAACTGCTTATTATTTTCTGTCATAATGCGGGAGATAGAATAACACCTGTCCAAATCAAGAAATTTGCTAAACGTCTCCGAGACCGGAAGACTTCTCCTCATAGAATCCTTGATCTCTTCTCTGGAATACGTCACCAGGCCGCTCTTACTTGCTCCGTGTGGCTGCCATGGCGGGAAAAACAAGAACGGAGAGTCATAATTCTGAGCAAAGTCATAATAATAACCTCTTACAAACTGATTCAAAAGCTCCAGTTCATCCACATGATAACTTCTGGTACTGTCACGATCCACTTCCTGCAGCAGAATGAAATCCGGATTAATACTGGTGATAATTTCACCCATAGATGAAACCCCGGCCAAAACGCTCTCTTCATCCTTTGCCCATGAGGATTTACCACCATCCATAAAAAAGCTGAAATCCTTCCGATACGCACCAAAACCAATATTATAAGTAAGAATCAGGTAGTCTCCGCCTTCTTTCAGGCCAAAGTCATCATCAAAGTAAGTATTTGCACCGCTTCGGTTAACTTCAAGAGTCAGATTATCCGGCAAACGGTAATAAGTATGAAATACATACCATATATAAACTCCCAACACCGCAATCAAAACAAANGTTATTATTAAAACACATTTTAATTTTTTCTTCAATGTTTCTTCCTCTTTCCATTCATTTTCCAAATAATAACGCATATAATTTATGCTCATTATGAATTTATCATAACATGAATCCCCCATAAATCCAAGGTTTGAATAAAAGATGTTTATTGGATTACATCTTTTTCTCCTCATGCGCAAAATAGCGACACAAATCTCAAGTAAAAGCCAAAAGGGACTGACCTAAGTCAGCCCCAGACAAATCATTTCTACTTCTTCAGCTCAAACACATAATTCACGCCAGGCATCATCTCCAATGTCACTCTGCCATCCACCACCGGAAGCTCCTTATCCTTAATAAGATCCTTCACTATGTTCACCCCATCAGCCATCTTTAAGCTGATGCTTTCCGCATATGGAAGATCAGACCGCACGATCACCTTATCGTTATCATAAGCAAAAAGCTGTACCTGTGCCGGTCCCTGAATCGTGACAGGCATTTCTTTACTGAACAGTCCTCTGATCACATTCAGAACCTCTGACGGGTAATTGTAAAGATCACCCATATCGTCGGGGANTGTCACTATGCTGNTGCNTCNCTCGCCATAGCTGCAACGGAGCACANTGGGGAAGTTATTGTCCGTCCCGTAGGCTGCTGCAAGCTCCCAGATATCATTGGTGCAGTAATCAAGCTGGGGAATCAGAACAGGCTTTACTCCGGTGTACTTGCCGCCGACAGTCACACCACTGTTTCTGCTGTCCGCATATTCGCTGACAANNGCTTTTCNNGAAGAATATTTCACGTTTACAAATTCCTCNAAGGCATCTCCTAATTTTNTCACAAAACCNCTNGTCACGATCACGGATGCACCGCCCAGCATACTCTTTTTCATCTTGGATACAATATCTGCATCATCTGCTGCCCCTTCTGCAAGGAAAACCACCTTTTTCCCTTCAGGATAATCAATACAGGGTTCAAAAGGGACACCGCACATTCCCAGATAATTGTGCAGATTGTCCTCCCCCCTTGCGTTAACCGGTCTGTAAGCTGCTACGCCGATTGGATTGCCAAGCTGTCCTATGTATTCATCCACTTCCTGAAACAATTCTCCCACTGCAGGCGCAAAGAGTCTGAAAGAAGGATCATTAATGATCGAACCAAGACAGAATAAAGTAACTTCTTTCGCCTTGGCAAACAGGGTCAGATATCCCTGTTCCAGATAAGAGGTCAAATTGTAAGTACACTCATAAGGATCAAACCAGCCGCCCAGGTTCCGCCCAGGTGCTGCGTTCTCCAGATAGCGCATGACAAAGTAGCTTAAATATTTCGGAAGATGCTGTGCACAATAAGCAGGGTTTCTGGTTTCTGTTCCCGTATATATGGAATCAAACAACGCTGGTTCCATCTTAAGATCATATCCGGTCTCATTGAATACCTCATACCACTGAGGAAATTTTACGATCACATTGATATCGGGGTTAATTTCCTTAGCGGTCTTCATTACAATTTTTTCTGTGATCTCCCGTTTCTCGTCAAGCCGGAACCTAGACCATGTGCGGTCACCCTTTTTCGCCACACACTTCTCACACCGGCAGTTCAGGAAATAGAAATCATCAAAGATAAATTCATCAAACACTTCCGCATTTAAAGCCACCGCTTTCCGGAGAATCTCCCGTCCCTCCGAACTGGAATAGCAAAGGGAAATAAATCCATCCTCATTGGTCTCTCCTGCACAGGTGGTAATACCGCCGGATACTGCAATTCCCTTACTCTCAAAATACTCTTTTACCTTAAAGAGCTGCTCCTTGTCTGCCCACTCCATTCCTCTATAGCACTCCACATAGGCACGTCCAATCTTTACGTTGTCGTAAAGAAGACTGAACTTCCGGTCAAACTCGTCCAGATCCGTGATACTGTTCACACTTGCAACCGGACAATAAACCGCTGCATTAAAGTTCTCATAGCTGGTCTTTGCAAATCTCCGGGCAATGCTTTTGTTCTTCATTTTTTCCATAAATTGTAGCCCTCCTGCTGGATTCGGGGCTCATGACACTTGTGTCATAAGCTCTATTTTCCCGTAAGCTTAGGATAACACCGACACATAATTTTTTCTATTATGGTTTCATGCATTTATGGTAGTTTTCTCTTTTCTTCCTGCTTTGGCAGCTTCTCATCATATTCCATGGATGTCTCACACATTCCGAAACCTGCTTCAACCGCTGACTATCTACAGCTTACCAGCTCCACAGCATGAGCAACTCCTGGTATGCTCTGTCCCTCATTAAAGCTGGTCTTGGAGAGCAGCGCTCCGGTAGGGACAAATAACACCCGTTTCCATTTTCCTTCCTCAAGCTGTTTTAAGATATAAGCAGATAGCACCACCGCCGAGCATCCACAGCCACTGCCGCCTGCATGGGCATCCTGACTTTGATCATAGATCTCCATGCCGCAGTCCATATGAACCTTAGAGATATCCATCCCTTTCTCCCGCATCATATCCCAAAGAACTTTCTGTCCTACACTTCCCAAATCTCCGGTGATGATCTTATCATAGTCAGAGGGCAGACGCCCAAAATCCATCAGATTCTGGTAAATGGTATCACAGGCGGCGGGAGCCATACATGCCCCCATATTCATGGAATCCTTCAAACCATAATCCACGATCTTCCCAATGGTAAGTCCTGCAACCATAGCTCTGTCATGATCACTCCTTGTGCTGCTTAAGACAAAGGCACCACTTCCTGTCACCGTCCAGGTTGCGGAAAGAGGTCTCTGATTTCCATATCCCAGCGGAAAACGAAATTCCTTTTCTGCACTGGCAAAATGGCTGGATGTCACACATGCCGCATGTTCCGCCATCCCTCCCGCAATCATCACTGTTGCCATGGACATGGTAAGCCCGCAGGTAGAGCATGCTCCGTACATGCCCACCAAAGGTATCTGAAAAGAAGCAACTCCAAAACTGCTGGCAATAGATTGACCAAGCAGGTCACCCGCAAAAAGATACCGGACCTCGTCCTGCTCAATGCCAGATTTTCCTATAGCAAGCTGCAAGGCCTCTTTCTGTAAAGTACTCTCCGCTTCCTCCCAGGTATCACAGCCGAACTTGTCATCTTTTCCTACTACATCGAAGCTGTCACCAAAAGGACCTTCTCCCTCTTTGGTTCCAACCACAGATGCACTGGATCTTATATAAACGGGTACCGGCACCTTAATACTGTGCTGCCCCTGCTCAAAAATTGCTCCAACTGTCGTTTCCATAAAAAAACCTCCAGATGATTTACTTTTGGTTAGTTTTTCTCATCCGGAGATTTTTATTCATTATATAACAATTGTTTTTTATTCTAAATTATTGCCAATCTCCCACTCCATGCTCAAGCAGAAATTCCTTCCACAACTCATCATATGCTCCCAGCAGATGGATCTGATCAAAAGTGTAATCGGCATTCAAGTTCCCCTCCTCATCACAAACTACCTCATTGACATCAATATAAAAAATATTTTTATTATCCGCCAATGTTGCAACCGCATTATTTCTTGCATTAATATTGCTATTATTAAAAATAGCATCTTCACTGTCTTTCTTTCCGGATACCCGCATAACACCCTGAATAATAATTTTAGCTTCCGGTTCCAGTTCATGAAGTGTATCGATCACCTCCGTATACTTCTCCATGTAGTTCTCGGTCGTGCCGCGTCCAAGTTCATTGATGCCTACCATAATATAAATTTTTCCGTAATCTTTGGCTTCCAATGCTTCCTGAATGGTTCCAAGCCCCTTGAAATTTTCTTCCATAACCTTATAGATAGTAAGGGAAGTCTCACAATAGAAATCTGCATGCTCCGACAGGTCCGTATAGTCCCGAAGTCCTACGGTACGGGAATCGCCAATAAATAATGCATCGTCAAAATAACTTTCGTCCACTTGGAAAAATTCATACCTGGCTGCCCGTATCACGCCTGCATCTCCATAAATATCTGCAGAAATATGGTTGAGGTATTCCTCGTGAGTGCTTTCTCTGAGCGGCTCCAGCCTTCCATCCGAAATATCCGTCCCTTCCGCTCCGGGAACATCCTGCACCTCATCATCAGAAGCTGACTGCTCTTCGTTTGAATCCGCAGAATCACTTTCCGCCGCAGGATCCGGCGAAGGAATCTGTGCCGGGGGCACATTCTCCGGCTGTGAGGGCTCCTCTTTCTGTGTGGAAAGTTCCAAATTACCGGACGCCTCCTGAATATCCGGCTCATCCACAGGCCCGCTGACTGGTACGCTTTCTCTGTTTAAAACCTGCCATGGATAAATATCATCATTTAATGCCGTAAACATTACTGACAAAAGCGGTGCTTTGACTGGCGAATACTCCTGCTGCGCATAAATTGTCTTCATGCCGCCTGCCGCTATTATGGTAAAAAGAAGTCCCGTACTTAATAAAATTATAAAAAAGGGACACTTCCTGATAAATTTCATACTCTTCCTCTTTTCTGTTTCCTATATATACACTGCTCTTACCTATTGATGCACCTTACACGCAGCAGCAGAGAACAACACTAGAATTTCAAATACATAAAAGGATTTCCCGCACTGGTTGATAAGAAATAGACGGAAACCCAAAAAATAATCACAAGAAGCAATATTATGAGCGGATTTTTCTTATGCTTCTCATAGAACCCGAATACTGCCGGAATACACAGCACAATACCTGCCGCAAAATAGATTCCGTAATCCTGAGCATAGCTGACAATTTCATTCGGATTGACTGCAATCCCCGGACCTCCCAAAAAAGGAAACAACCGGCCGAAAGAAAGCCCCAGATTTGATAAATCTGTAATCGCAAAACCCACCCATGTGAGATGAATAATCAAAAGCACATACAAATGCCCCAATCATGGGATTTTCATTAAAAGCTTTCCATAAGTAAGCTTTTAAATAATAATGAAAAATCCCAGCACAGCACCCCAAATAAAAAAGTTAACGCCATTTCCATGCCAGACACCTGTCAGGATCCATACC
>WFLX010276967.1_pt1 | contig 38301 bp, 35 predicted proteins | sample 4967041 | NCBI WGS metagenome assembly WFLX01 (sample SAMN12857096, study PRJNA449069) | gut metagenome | isolation source: stool from male and female vole | host: Microtus ochrogaster | place: USA:Florida | collected 2017
ATTTTGGCCTGAAGGTTTAATAATGTGTATGATGCGTGAATAATCGCGTTTTTTTTGTACCTTTGCGGAACAGAAACTGACAAATGAACTCAAACATATATAGTGCAATCATCACGTATCTGCGCAAAATCATAGCCGGGACCGAATGGGAAGGGCATGTTTTTGCTGTGGGCGGATGTGTGCGCGACTCATATCTGGGCAATCCCATCAAGGATGTGGACCTTGCCATTGACCTGCCCATGGGAAGCATACGCTTTGCGGAATGGCTTAACCGCAAGCGTCTTACGGCCGGCCGGCCGATAAACTTCGTGAAATTCGGCACATCGAAGTTCCGTCTCAAGACCTTCCGCGATGTGGAAATCGAGGCCGTCCAGACCCGCAAGGGCCGCTATGACGCCGGGAATGCCGACTGCCCCGAAACCGTGTTCGGCTCCATCCTCGAGGATGCGCGGCGGCGCGACCTGACCATCAACTCGCTCTACTTCGACATTTCACGCGATGAGCTGCTGGATCCGCTCGGCACCGGCGTGCCCGACCTCGACGCTAAGGCCCTCAATACGCCCCTGGAGCCCGCGGCGACCTTTGAGGATGACCCCGTGCGCATGCTGCGCGTGCTCAGGTTCCACTCCCGCATGGGCTGGCCGCTGAAGCAGAACATCTACGAGGCCATGCGCCCCTATGTCGGCGGTTTGGCCGATGTGTCGGGCCCCCGCTTGGGAGGGGAGTTCTTCAAGGCGCTATCTGAACCCAAGGCCCTCGAAACCATCGACTCCTTCCGCGACCTGGGCATATTCCGCTATGCCCTGCCGGCCCTGGAGCGCCAGCTCGAGCTTGNTCCCGCCGACTGGGAGAAAATCCGCCGCATGACCGCCATCTATGAGGCTCAGAATCAGCCCGATGCAGAAATAATGCTGGCCATACTGATGCACCGTATCGGCCTGAGCGCGATGCCCGACCCGCAGGAGGAGCTTGAGCGCCTCGGGGTGGGCATATCGCACGTATCGTCCAAAATGGCAAAGGACATTGTGAAGGTAATGAAGGTTGACCGCACCGTCACCAACGAAATCGGATACCTCATCGCCAACCAAAACCGCCTGCGGCGTGCAGGAGCCGACGCCTCCGGCCTGCGCGACCGCCAGATTCACGGCCTGATCAACTCCGCCCTGACGCCCGAGCGCCTGGAAAAACTGCTTCGCTTTATAGATATACTGAATCAAGTCGAGGCGCCGGAACTGGCCGGACAAGTGGCTGCCGTGCGTGCCCGCGTCCGGGAGTACAACCGCACACATCCCCAGGCCCCCGAGCCGCAGAAGAACCGCGGGCGTGGTCGAGGTAAAGCTAAAGCCGCCCCGGAGGCCAATGCCGAGAATAAGCCGGCCAAGAAGAAACATAAACGCCGCTGGCGTCCCCGCCGCCACTCCAAAAACTCCTCTTCCACAAGCGGAAAGTGAGTAGATATGGCATAACATTTAAAATACCAACCTTATGATAATAGCTAATTCAATAGCCACTTTCGGGCGCTACTGCATGTTTTTAGGCAGGGTGATGAGCATTCCCGACAAGATAAAAGTTTTCGGGCGGCGCACGCTTGCCGAGGTGATGAAACTGGGCATCGATTCAATACCGCTGGTGCTGATTATTTCAATATTCATCGGCGCCGTGATAGCCATTCAGATGCAGCTCAACATCGCTTCGCCGCTGATTCCCGCCTACTCCGTGGGTCTGGCCACGCGCGACATCGTGCTGCTGGAGTTCTCAAACTCCATCCTCTGCCTCATCCTGGCGGGCAAGGTGGGATCGAACATTGCGTCGGAAATCGGCACCATGCGCGTCACCGAGCAGATTGACGCCCTCGAAATCATGGGCATCAACTCCGCCAACTACCTCGTGCTGCCCAAAATAGTTGCTTTTGTAGCATTCATGCCCGTGCTTTCGATTCTGTGTATGGGCACATCCATTGTGGGCGGCTATCTGGTGGCCGTTTTCACCGACCTGATCACCGTCACGAAGTACGTCTACGGGCTGCAGGCCTTCTTCAGCGAGTGGTATGTGTGGTACTCCATCATCAAGTCGCTTGTGTTCGCGTTCATCATCGCCTCCTGCGCCTCGTTCTTCGGCTACTACGTCAAAGGCGGCGCGCTCCAGGTGGGTAAGGCCAGCACCGACGGCGTGGTTTCCTCCAGCATATTCATCCTCCTTTTCGACGTTATCCTCACCAAACTGCTCCTCCAATGATTGAAGTAAAGAATCTCGTAAAATCGTTCGACGGGCGCACGGTGCTTCACAACGTCGACGCCACTTTTTACACCGGCAAAACCAACCTCATCATCGGCCAGAGCGGTTCGGGCAAGACGGTGCTCATGAAGTCGCTCGTGGGCCTTCTGACTCCCGACCAAGGCGAAATCCTCTTCGACGGCCGCAACCTGCTGACCATGGACAAGAACGAGGTCAAGCACCTGCGCAAGGAGATAGGAATGCTCTTCCAGGGCTCGGCGCTGTTCGATTCCGAGACCGTGCTTGGCAACGTACTTTTCCCGCTGGAAATGTTCACCACCATGAGCCGCAGCGAGCAGCTGGACCGCGCCATGTTCTGCCTCGAACGCGTGAACCTGCGCGGGGCCGAGAAGAAGTACCCCTCGGAGATATCGGGCGGTATGCAGAAGCGTGTGGCCATTGCCCGCGCCATCGCCCTGAATCCCAAGTACCTCTTCTGCGACGAGCCCAACTCGGGCCTCGACCCCAAAACCTCGATACTCATCGACGAACTCCTGAGCGACATCACCCACGAGTACGGCATCACCACCGTGATCAACACCCACGACATGAACTCCGTGCTCGGCATCGGCGAGAACATCATCTTCATCAACAAGGGCCACCGCGAGTGGGTAGGCGACATGAGCAAGATTTACAACACAGCCAATGAGGCCCTCAACGACTTCGTGTTCGCCACCCGCCTCTTCCAGGAGGTGCGCGAATATGTTGCCGAACATGGAACAATTCAGGAGCGCAGCAAATGAGGTTCGCAGATATTCCCGGCCATGAGGAGGCCAAGGAGCGCCTGCGGCGTATGGCCGACGAGGACCGTATTCCCAATGCGCTGCTGATCGAGGGTCCCGAGGGCACGGGTAAGTTTGCCCTTGCGCGGGCCTTTGCGCAGTATGTCCACTGCGAGAACCGTACGCCCGAGGGCGACAGTTGCGGGCAATGTCCCTCCTGCCGGCGCCATCAGACCTTCAACTCGCTGGAAACCATCTACTCCTTCCCCGTGGTGAAGCGCAACAGCAAGCCGACCGTGTCCGACGATTGGTTCGAGGATTTCCGTAAGTTCCTCGAAACCAACCCCTACATGGGCTTCGAGCATTGGGTGATGTGTATGGACAACGAGAAGGCCCAGCCACACATGTTCGTGGAGGAGGGTCGGGAACTCATCCGCCGACTGGCGTTCAAGTCGCGCTCCGATAAGTATAAGCTCGTACTCATGTGGTTGCCCGAGCGCATGAACGAGGACACTGCCAACCATCTGCTCAAACTGGTCGAAGAACCCTTTGCGGACACACGCTTCATAATGGTGAGCAACAACTCCCGCCAGATTCTCCCCACCATCTACTCACGAACGCAGCGAGTGCTGGTCAAGGCCTACGACGACGAACAGGTCNCGGGNATCCTGCGNGGNATGGGCATCGNNGATGAAGCCNCCGACGANTCCGCGCGTATTTCCGAGGGGAATGTGGTGCGCGCCCTGAATCTTGCCGGTCTGGATGAGGAGCGGCGTCGGTTCCTGAGCCTCTTTGCCGACCTTATGCGCAAAGCCTATGCCCGCCAGGTGAAAGGGCTGCGCGAATGGACCAAGGACGTGGCCGACCTGGGGCGCGAAGGCGAAATGAGATTCGTGGACTACTGCTGCCGGTTGGTGCGCGAGAGTTTCCTCATGCACCTGGCCATGGACTCCATCCTCACCCTGACCAAGGAGGAGCGCGCTTTTGTGGCACGTTTCTTCCCGTTCATAAACGAAAAAAATGTAGTTGACCTCATAGAGATTTTCGACCGCACACGCCGCGACATAGCCGCCAACGGCAACGCCCGCATTGTGCTGTTCGACCTCGCCCTGAGAGTCATTATGCTCATACGTAGAAAATAGCCGATGTCAACATCCACCGACTTTCTGCCCGCAGTGGCGACATANATACGNGNGCGTTTTGCCGACGAGCCCGACCGCGTGGTTNTCGTCACCCCTAACAAGCGCACCTCGTTATTCCTCAAGCGTGCTTACTGCGACGGCGCCGACGGACCCATCATGCTCCCGCATTTCGCAACCATGGCCAACTTCATGACCGGTTTCTCCGACAAGGTTGTGGCCGGCGACGACGAGCAGCTGTGCATCCTCTACAACGCCTACGTCAATGTGCTGCGCGAGCTCAACCCCGACCAGGCAGTGCCCGAGTTTGACTCGTTCATTTTCTGGGGCAACATGATCCTGAGCGACTTCAACGAGCTTGACAGCGCTATGGTCGACGCCGAGGCCTTGTTCAAGAATCTCAAGGACGTGAAGGAAATCCAGGCCGACTATCTCGACGACGAACAGCGCGAGGTAATCCGCCGGATTTGGGGAGAGGGCTTGTTACCCTCGGGAAACACCGACTTTTGGAAGCATATAAAAAAGGAGAGCGGCGAGTTCAAAGGAGAGATGGCCCAAAAATTCTATGCCCTCTGGGAAATCCTCTCCTATATATATAAGGAGTTCAATGCGATGATGGCCGCCAACGGGCTTGTGTCCAAGGGGCGCCTCGAGCGCGAAACTCTCGAACGTCTGCGGCATGCATCCGTTGAAGCTTTGCAGCAGGACAAAATCTTCGTGTTCGTGGGTCACAACGAGCTCACCAAGGCTCAAGCATTGGTGATGGCACGTCTCAAAGCCGCCGGTGCGGCGCTTTTCTTCTGGGACGCCGCCGTACTCGACCTTTTTGCCCACAGCCTTACCGGTACACAACCCCGGCCGATGAACATCCTCCGGGGCTTGGTGGAAGAATTTCCCGCTCCGGACGATTTCGACCTGCCCGTCCCCGAGCATTTTGCCACAGTGGATGTGCACGCCGTGCCGTCGAACATCGGTCAAACCAAGGTGGCGCATAANGTGCTGACCGAATGGGCCAAAGCCCACTTTATAGCCNNCAAAGACGCTGNGGGGGTGAATCCGCTGCGANCTGCCGTGNTTTNGCCCGACCCCGACCTGCTGGTGCCGATGCTCTATGCCANCCCGGAGGACATCGACCCGGTGAACATAGCCATGGGCATTCCCTACAGGGTCACCAATTTCGCGACGTTTTTCAGCACGCTGATTTCAATGCAGCTGCGCGCGCGTAAATACCACGGCGACATCAATTATTACTACGAGGACCTGCAGAACGTGATCATGCACCCGGACGTGCGCCTGTTCAACCGCGAAGCGTCCGACGAAATCAACCGAAAGGTAACGCAGGAGAAACTTTACAACGTGTCGGCCAGGATGCTGGTGGAGACTTTTCCGAGCATGGCCCCGCTTTTCCGCCCGGTCAAGGATATGGGTAGTGCACAGGCTGTGGCCGACTATCTGATGGCGCTGTTCGACTGGGTTGAGGACGGCCTGGACTCCGTGAAGCCTGCGCCGGCGCCTGCTTCCGACCGTACCGCGCAGGAGCAGGGGTACGAGAAAAAGATGATCCGCTACTTCCGTACCACCGTGGAGCGCCTGCTCAAACTGCTCGACCGCTACGCCATAAGCATGCGCGAGCACACCTTCCTGCAGCTTTTTGAGCGCGTGTTTGCCCAGCGTGGTATAATCGCTTCCGGACAGCCGCTGGAAGGCATGCAGTTGCTTGGTGTTCTGGAAACGAGGGCTATTGACTTCGACAACGTAATCATTCTCTCGATGAACGAGCGTATCTATCCAAAGCGGCAATACAGTAACTCAATGTTGCCCAATGCTTTGCGGCGGGGATACGGGCTGCCTGACTTCGACAGCGTGGAGATGACTTACGCCTATTGTTTTTACCGCATGATTGTGCGGTCGAAGCGTGTGACGGTTCTCTATGACGCACGTCCCGACGGTCTTGGCGGCGGAGAGGTGTCCCGCTATGTGACGCAGGTCCGTTATCTTTTGCCGGAGCTCAATTTCAAGGCCGACTCATTGTCATACCCCACGGCCACCCACACGTTCGAGAACTTTTCACTGGCCAAAGACGCCACTGTCATGGGCAATCTGAGGCGAATGTTGGCCGGGCCAGGAAAACGTCCTGCCTTCTCAGCTTCGGCTCTGAAAACATATCTCAAATGCCAGCTTTCGTTCTATCTTCAATATGCCCTCGGCTTCCGAGAGCCGGAGGAATTGGTGGACTATAAAACGGTTGCCGACTTCGGCACGATTTTCCACAATGTGGTGCAGCGCCTTTTCAGCGAGGCACCAGGAGGGATAATCAACGCAGAGGTGCTTCGCGGCTTCAAGGCTGACGAGGAACTTCTGCACCGGTTGGCCGTGCAAGGCGTACTGCTTTCGGACACATACGACCGTAGCCTGACCCTCGACGATATGGACCCCGACACAGAGCTCACCGCCGAAGGTACCTTGATTGTGCATTATGTCGAGGTGAATGTAAAAAATCTCCTTGACATTGAAATAGAGACTATAGGTAAGGATCAATTCCAATATCTGGCCAGCGAATGGAACTTCGATACGCCAAGCAGGGTTGTGGACTGGAAAATAGGAGAGCATACGATTCGCTTCAAGATGTCGGTCGACCGAATCGATCGCCTGTCCGACGGTCGCCTGCGATTGGTCGACTTCAAGACCGGTAGCGATGCCCTGACGGCTACCAGTATTGATAAAATCTTTTCCGACGAGCACACCCTGCACGCCATTTTCCAGCTCTTCCTCTATTCGCAGGCCCTGTTGGACAATAAGGAGCATGCCAAGGACCTTGGCGAGTTCAGTGCTGTGGTGCCGGTTATCTCGGCTACGCAAAAGTTTGCAACCGACAAGGCCTGGAACCTCATCACCATTAGTAAAAACGAAGTTACGGATTACGCACAGGTACAAGCCGAGTTTTCCGAGCGACTCGAAAAATTGGTGGCGGAGATTTTCAATCCTGAGGTGCCTTTGAAACAAACCGAAAACGACAAAAATTGCAGATACTGTGGTTTCAAGAGCCTGTGCGGGCGTTACCCGAAAGAGCATCAATATTGAATTTGAGCTTAAAGTTTATGGTTTAAAGGTGGGTTTCACCGTTTGAGCAGATATGGCGGGAATATATGTTCATGTGCCTTTTTGCCACGCAAAGTGTGCCTACTGCGACTTTTACTCCCTGGCAGACCGTCGGCGGAGCGGAGAGTATGTGGAGGCTGTGGTGCGTGAATATGCCCGACGCAAAAGTGAACTTGCCGAGGAACCGGTGAGAACGCTCTACTTCGGAGGCGGGACGCCTTCAGTGCTCAGTGAGAATGAGTTTGCAAGCTTGGCTCGGGTGCTGAACGTGCCTGAGGTTGAGGAGTTTACCATCGAGGTCAACCCGGAGGATGTGACAGAGGCAAAAGTCGAAGCATGGAAGCGTGCGGGCGTGAACCGCGTGAGCATGGGGGTGCAGTCGCTGGTGGATGAGGAACTTAAGGCCGTGAACCGCCGCCATAGCGCACGGGAGGCTCTTGAGGCAATAGCCCTTCTGAAACGCCACGGCATTTCGAACATCAGCTGCGACCTGATTTACGGGTTACCCGGACAAACGTTGGAATCTTGGGAATACTCTCTCAGGAAGTTGTTGGATGCAGGAATCACTCACCTTTCGGCCTACAACCTGATGTACGAAGAGGGAACATTGCTCACGATGCGTCTACGCAAAGGACTCATTCAAGAGGCTGATGAAGAGTTGATTGAAGCTATGTACACGCGTCTCTGCAATATTGCGGGAGAATACGGCTTTGAACATTACGAAATTTCAAATTTCGCGACGCCGGGTCACTGTTCACGCCACAATTCGGCTTACTGGGACGGCACGCCTTACCTCGGCTTAGGTCCCGGGGCGCATAGTCTCGACTCGGCCGGAGTCCGCCGTTTTGCTCCGTCCGACCTGCGTGCATTTTTAAGCGACCCTGAAAATGCGGCCATAGTTGACGCCGAGGACGATACCGACCGAATAAACGACAGGATTTTCACGGCCCTGCGGACGTCGCGCGGGCTGGCGGTTGAAGATGTGCCGGGGGAGAGTAGAGCAGTGGTAGACAAGTACTTATCGGAAGGATTGATGGTTCGCCGCGGCGACCGCGTGGCCATCCCGGAAGAACACTTTCTGATTTCAGACGCGATTATACGCGAAATTTTTGTGTGAGCGTGTCACACTTCGGCCATGACTTGCGTCTTATAATCGAAGACGTCCTCAAAATGTAAGTAAAACGTATAAGAACAATAATTATGGTAGAAGAAATTATCGGAGGAATCATTCCCTTATCCATTTGTGTAATTCTCCCCATCGTCATCGTATGGCTGACGATGAGAACCAAAATCAACGCTCAGAACAAACGCAGCGCCGTGCTGATGGAAGCGCTGAAGGTGAATCCCAATGTGGACGTGGACCAACTGGTGAACGCACTCGGACGTCCCTCCCGCACCCCGGAGCAAGTCGCTCAGCGCCGACTCCTATACGGCCTCATATGCAGCCTCATCGGTCTGGTGCTCATCGTCAGTGCGCTCCTTTTCGGAGGTAAACCCGGCTTCGAAGAGGATATGTATTCCATGATAATGATGGGTGGCGTACTGCTTGCCGTGGGTATTCCTTTCCTGGTCATCTACTTCATATCCTACAACAAAAACCGCGAAGAATGACCCGCGAGAGCTTCATAGAGCAAGTTAAGGGCAGTCAGGCCGGCCTCCGCCGGTTCCTGACGGCTCTTTGCTGCGGCGATGGAGCACTGGCCGACGACCTGGCCCAGGAGGCCTATCTGAGGGCATATACGGTAATTGACAGCACGGGTGAAGTTGGTAATTTCAATGCATGGATTCGGCGTATTGCATACAACTGCTTCATTTCCCACTGCCGGACCCGCAAGCCTTCGGAGCCGGTGGAAGTTGCGGTGGGACTGACCTCCGGCGACGCTGCCGACGTGGCTTTCCGTTATCAGGCTCTCTACGCTGCTTTGGCTAAACTCACCGAGAAGGAGCGTACAGCCGTGGTGATGTACTACCTCGAGGAGTATCCTACGGCAGAAATCGCCACCGCACTCGACACCTCCGAGGGCAATGTCCGCCAACTGCTTTCGCGCGGACGTACACATCTCAAAACAATTCTCTCCTAAACGATTATGACTCAAGAAGATAAAGACATACAGAAACTGTTTGGCGATTTCAAACCGAAGCTTTCGTCAGAGGCTGATTTTCTTCAGCAACTTGAGCGACGCATGGACGGCGTGGAGTTTCTTAGGCAGGCGTCGCAGAAAAATCTCCGAGCATATAGGCGTGCAGGTGTGTTCGCCGCCGCAGCAGGGTTCTTGTGCGGGGTGCTGATGACGCTCCTTGTACCCACATTTGTGAGATTTTATGCTACTTTGAAATATACTGCCGAATATTCAACGGTGATAGCATGGACCATAGCCGGAGGTGCAACCTTTGCAGTGTGCCTCACCACATTCCTTCAATCGCTCGCGCCGTCCCGCCGAATCCTTTGATAATCAGCCTAAAGGTTGGAGGGCTTGATTTGTCAGGCACTTGCTAACTTTTTGCCCGTTGTGTTGTTATTCTTATATATGCGCATAAATTTGCGCCGGTTTATGGTTATATGGCGAAAAATTACTATTTTCGCATTATGTTTCGACTATTGACAATATGAAGAATTACGACACATTGATTGAGTATCTGCAGGCAACACTGCGAGATAACTGGGAACGCCCCGCGCTGACAGACTTCCACGGAGCATCGTACCTCTACAAGGACGTAGCCCGCAAGATTGCCAAACTGCACCTCCTCTTCGAGCAGGCCGGCCTTGAAAAGGGTGACAAAATCGCCTTCTGCGGCAAGAATTCCTCCCAATGGGCCATTGCCGTAATGGCGTCGCTCACCTACGGTACGGTGGCTGTGCCTATCCTTCATGACTTCAAACCCGACAATATCCACCATCTGGTGAATCACTCCGAGGCGCGCCTCTTCTTCGTGGACGCCCATACCTGGGAGAACCTGGACCACGACAATATGGACAAACTCGAGGGCGCCATCCTTGTCAACGACTACTCGCTGCTTTTCTCCCGCAACAAGAAGCTCACCAAGGCCCGTGAGAATCTCAACCGCCTCTTCGGCGAGAAATATCCCGAGCGGTTCCGCCCTGAGGACGTGGTCTACACCCCCGACCAAAAGGACCAGCTGGCGCTGATTAACTATACCTCCGGCTCCACCGGCTTCTCCAAGGGTNTNATGCNCNCCTATGGCANCCTTTGNTCTAATATTCAGTACTGCANCGACCACCTTACCTTCCTCCACCCCGGCGACGGCATGGTCTGCATGCTGCCACTTGCACATATGTACGGCCTCATGGTTGAACTGATTCACACCTTCGTGAAGGGTTGTCACATCTACTTCCTCACCCGCACCCCGTCGCCCAAGGTTATCCTCGAAGCTTTCGCCGAGGTGCGCCCGAAGCTCATCGTGGCCGTGCCGCTGATCATAGAAAAAATTGTCAAGACCCGCATCTTCCCNGTCCTGGACANGCCTATGATGAAAGTAATGCTNCATCTGCCCTANATCGACGACAAGGTGCTGGCTAAGGTTAAAGAGAAACTCGAAAGTGCCTTCGGAGGGAACATGAAGGAGCTCATCATCGGAGGTGCCGGCTTGAATAAGGACGTTGAAACCTTCCTGCGCCGCATCAAGTTCCCCTACACGGTTGGCTACGGCATGACTGAGTGCGGGCCGCTGATTGCCTACGCTCCCTGGGATATCCAGCGCCCGGCATCTTGCGGGCAATGCGTCGACCGCATGCAGCTGCGCATTGATTCGCCCGACCCCGCCAACACCCCGGGTGTGCTCTGGGTTAAAGGCGACAATGTAATGTCGGGTTACTATAAAAATGAAGAAGCTACCGACGCCGTGATGAAAGACGGTTGGATGAACACCGGCGACATCTGCCAGCTCGACGCCGACGGCTTCCTCTACATCCGCGGCCGCGACAAAAACATGATTCTCGGTCCGTCGGGGCAGAATATATACCCCGAAGAAATTGAGCAGAAACTCAATAATATGCCTTATGTGGCTGAATCGCTGGTTGTTGACCGCGACGGAAAACTCGTCGCACTCATTTATCCGGATATTGAAGGCGCCGCAAAGGATGGTCTTAAGTTCGATGATATGGACAAGGTGATGGCAGATAACATAGCCAAGCTCAACCCCGAATTGCCCTCCTACAGCCAGCTTTCCGGCTACAAAATCTTCAATGAGGAGTTCGAAAAGACCCCCAAACGCTCCATCAAGCGCTTCCTGTACCAGCATTGACGCAACGTCCGTACGCGAACGTTGAGGTTATCCTCATACAGCACTGTGAGCGTAACCTTGAAACTGAAATACACAATAAACCAATCTTTATGACTATTACTGAAACGAGTATAGACAACGCCATTGCCCTTGCGCGCTCCATTGCGCTCGAGGGCGGTGTTGTGCCTGAACATATCCTTTACCGGCTTGCTGAAATAAAAGACCCGGCACAGCGCGAACGTCTCTACGAAGCAGCCGAAGCCGTGACCCTTGCGCGGCGTCCGCGTAAATTCGACTCATGCTCCATTGTCAACGCCCGGTCGGGCCGATGCTCGGAGAATTGCAAGTGGTGTGCGCAAAGCGCGCATTACGACACCGGTTGTGAAACCTACGACTTCGTCAATGAGGGCGAAGCATTGGAGGTTGCCCACATCCTGGCCACCAACGGCGTGGGCCGTTACTCGGCCGTGGCGTCGGGCAGGGCAGTGAAGGGCCGCGCCCTCGCCGAGGTGACCGATCTGCTGCGCACCGTAGCCGACAGGGAAAATATAGCCACATGCGCCTCCCTTGGTCTGCTCAACCGCGAGGAGCTTCAGCTACTATGGGATTGTGGGGCTCACCGCTACCATTGCAATATGGAGACGGCGCCATCCTACTTTCCCAAGCTTTGCAGCACCCACACGCAGGCTCACAAAATGGCTACCATCAACGCCGCGCGCGAAATCGGCTTCGAAATTTGCTCCGGCGGCATCATCGGCATGGGCGAGAGTGCGCGTCAGCGAGTGGAATTCGCCATTTTCATGCGCGAGGTTGACCCGGTGTCCATTCCTATCAATATCTTGGCACCGATTCCGGGCACGCCGCTCGAAAATACGCCTCTGATAAGCGACGAGGAAATTCTTGACACGATTGCGATTTTCCGTCTCGCACACCCCGACAAGGACCTGCGTTTTGCCGGCGGCCGCAAGCGCCTAAGCCGCGAAACGCAGCTTAAATGTATGCGCATCGGTATCAACGGCGCCATTGTGGGTGACCTGCTCACCACGCTGGGTTCGACCATCGCCGAGGATAAAAAGATGGTGAAAGAGGCCGGTTATGATTTCTGACACTCCGCTTTCCAAGCGCCTGATAAAAGATATCGCGACCCTTGACAGTGTCAAAGGTCGCCGGAGAACCGGCCTGTTTGTGGCGGAAGGCACGAAATGTGTCCTCGACCTGTTGCAGGCGTTTGAGTGTCGGTTTCTGTTCGCAACAGAGGAATGGCTGAAAGAGTATGAGTTTGAATATCCGCGCTTTGCGAAGTCGACTGTATATGTCTGTTCGCCCGCGCAAATGCGTGAACTCACGCGTCTTTCCAACACACCGCCTGTCATCGCGGCCTATCGTCTTCCGGAGCCGTGCACGCACCTGCCCAACCCGGCCAACGAACTTGTTGTGGCGCTTGACGGCGTTCAGGACCCGGGAAATTTGGGCACGATTATACGCACGGCCGACTGGATGGGCGTACAAACCATCGTGACGTCGGATGATACGGTGGATGCCTTCAACCCCAAGACTGTCCAGGCAACGATGGGCGCTTTGGCGCGTGTACATGTGGTGACGGCCGACCTACCCGCGTGGCTGAAGGCATGTGAAGCGCCGGTGTATGGCACATTCCTCAACGGCGAAAACATTTACCGCCAGGCACTTACGCCTCACGGGGTAGTGGTGATGGGAAACGAAGGTCACGGAGTGAGCGACGCTGTGGCCGAATGTGTATCCAAGCGCCTCTTCATTCCTTCATTCCCGCCGGACGTACCTACTTCAGAGAGCCTCAACGTTGCCACAGCCACAGCGATAACTCTGAGTGAATTCCGCTCGCGGTTTTTCAAGAACAAGTGATATGTAGGGACGCACGTTCGGTGCGTCCTAATTAACGACTCGTTCAGTAGTTGAATATACGAAGATTATAGAACAATAATGGCAAAGAAAGCAGAAAAAACGATGTGGTTCTGCACCAACTGTGGAGCCGACTCGNCCAAGTGGNTNGGTAAATGCCCCGCGTGCGGAGANTGGAACACNATGGNAGAGGAGAAGGTCCAGGCGANCGCCAAAGGCTCCCCGGCCACACATCGCGCAACCAAGCAGAAGCCGAAGGCCGTCAANGAGATTGTGGCCGTTGACGAGCCCCGCATCAAAATGCCGTCGGAGGAGCTCAACCGTGTGCTCGGTGGTGGCCTGGTGAAGGGCTCGATAGTGCTGTTGGGTGGCGAGCCCGGAATCGGAAAGTCGACCTTGCTTCTGCAGAATCTGTTAAGCATACGAAGCCGCCGNATTCTCTATGTNAGCGGTGAGGAAAGCGCCACTCAGCTCAAACTCCGAGCTGACCGCATAGGCCGCGGAAGTGATAATTGCTTCATCGTTTGCGAAACCTCGCTGGAAAATATCTTTGACCACATCCGCGACATCGAGCCTGAAATTCTGGTTGTTGACTCCATTCAGACCATTGCCACCGATACCCTCGAGTCGTCTGCAGGAAGTGTGAGCCAGGTGCGCGAGTGCGCTGCGTCGTTGCTTAAATATGCCAAGGAAAGTGGAGTGCCGGTGTTGCTGATTGGTCATATAAACAAGGAGGGAACCCTTGCGGGGCCGAAAGTGCTGGAGCACATAGTCGACGCCGTGCTGCAGTTCGAAGGCGACCGCCAGTACATGTACCGACTGCTGCGAGCCATTAAAAACCGTTTCGGAAGCACATCCGAACTTGGAATCTATGAGATGGTTCAGCGGGGGCTGCGCGAAGTGGCAAATCCCTCGGAAATGCTCATGAGCACTCGCGACGAAGAACTCTCGGGCGTGGCAATCGGCGTGACGCTCGAAGGAATCCGGCCGATACTCATTGANTGNCAGGCNCTTGTGAGTACAGCGGCCTATGGTACTCCCCAGCGATCTGTCACCGGGTTCGATGCCAAGCGAATGAACATGCTCCTGGCCGTGCTGGAAAAGCGNGTNGGNTTCAAACTCGGCTCCAAGGATGTGTTTCTCAACATTGCGGGCGGCCTGCGTGTGAACGACCCCGCGCTGGACCTCGCCGTAATTGCCGCCATACTCTCAAGCAACGTGGATATGCCTATTTCCAAGGGTTGGTGCATGGCCGGGGAGGTGGGCNTGTCGGGCGAAATCCGACCCGTTACGCGCATCGACCAGCGCATCCTCGAAGCTGAAAAACTGGGCATGACCGACATCCTCATTCCCTCCGGTACACTCAAAGGCTTCGACCACTCCAAGCTCGCCATCCGTGTCCATGAAGTGGCCAAAGTTGCCGATGCCTTCCGCGAACTCTTTGGATGAAAAACAAAAAAATCGAGATTAATCACGGTTAATCATGATTAATCTCGATTATTACTTATATGCCTGATTATATTATTCCGCGCAACTCGTTGATTGAGGCGACGTTGTGACGGCGGCAATAGTCTTCGAGTCCGTCGATGACTTTGATGGTTGCCGTGGGGTCGATGAAGTTNGCTGTACCTATTTGGACGGCNGTGGCACCGGCCATGATGAATTCNAGAGCATCAGCGGCAGTCACAATACCTCCGAGACCTACCACGGGTATCTTCACAGCCTTGGCCACTTGCCAGACCATGCGTACGGCCACGGGTTTGACCGCCGGGCCGGAGAGGCCGCCGGTGACGGTCGACAGCACCGGTCGACGGCGTTCTACGTCCACTGCCATACCCAGCAGCGTGTTGATGAGGCTCACCGAGTCNGCNCCCTCAGCTTCGACGGCCTTGGCGATGTCGGAAATNGANGTTACGTTGGGCGACAGTTTTACCATCAGATGACCTTTCCATGCATCGCGCACAGCTTTGACCACTTTTGCGGCCCCTTCGCAGGAGGTTCCGAAGGCCATGCCNCCNTGNTTAACGTTGGGACAGGAGATGTTGAGTTCGATGGCGTGTATCTCCTCGAGGCCCGCAAGGCACTCGGCCACAGCTACATATGCCTCGATAGTGGAGCCGGATACATTGACAATCTTCTCGGTGTTGAGGCCGGCGATGGTGGGATATATTTTCTCGGCGAAGTAGTCCACACCCTTGTTCTGGAGCCCTACGGCATTGAGCATGCCCGCGGGGGTTTCGGCCATGCGCGGGTAGGGATTACCCTCGCGGGGCTCAGCGGTGGTACCTTTTACAATAAAACCACCCAAACGTTCAAGGTCGATAAAGTCGGCATACTCGGTGCCGAATCCGAAAGTCCCGGAGGCGGTGAGGACGGGGTTTTTGAGGCTGAGGTCGCCTACTTTTACTGAAAGGTCTACCATGTGAGTTCGTCGATATTAAACACAGGCCCGTCGGTGCATACGCAGCGGTTGCCTGTTGTGGTTGGTTCAACGCAGCAAAGACATGCGCCCAGGCCGCACGCCATAGTGTTCTCGAGCGATACGAAGCAGGGGAGGGCACGCCGGCGCGCTATCCCGGCTACTGCTTTCATCATAGGTGTGGGGCCGCAGACAGCTACCATGTCCCATGTCTGCTCGGTGATTGCGGGATGAGTTGACACAAAGCCGTGGTGGCCACGCGAGCCGTCGTCGGTGCAGAGGTGGGTGGTGCATATGGCGGCGAGGGTGTCGACCAGCGCGTCGTCCGGGTCGGTCTGGTTCCCGAAAAGAAATTCAACCTCAGCACCTTGCTTGATAGCCTCGAGGGCATAGTAGCGCATTGGAGCGATGCCGATGCCACCTCCGACCATGAGTATGCGTTTTCCTGCAACCTCGGTGGGAAAGCCGTTACCGAGGGCGCCGATGACGCGGACTTCGTCGCCTGGCTCATATGTGCCGAGAGCTTCGGAACCGCGTCCGAGCGGTTTCACGAGGAGCTCAAGCGATGTTTCGGTGGCGTTATAAATAGAAAAAGGGCGGTTGAGTAGGACCTTGGCTTTGTCAACTGCTACTTCGACGAATTGGCCCGGAACGGGACGGCCGGCGGCAAAGAGATTGCCTTCGAGAATCATGTGGATGAGCCCACCTCGAAGGATGTTGATGCCGCGCACGGTCATGTTGCACTGGTGTTTTGCCATATACAAAAAAGAGCCGCTTCCGAAGAGGCGGCTATAATGATGATTGGTTTACTGAAGTGGCGGGAACGAGAATTGAACTCGTGACCTCCGGGTTATGAATCCGACGCTCTAACCAACTGAGCTATCCCGCCGTTTGCGAGTGCAAAGTTAAGGACAAATTTTTAATTCACCAAACATTTTTGAAAATATTTTTGTAAAAACACAAAAGCGGAGCCGCCCGCAGGGCAACTCCGCTCTTAGTGTTGTATTATTTAGCCTTCGGTGTGGAAACTGGTGAAGTAGGCTCGTTCCTGGGCGGGTACGCCGGCCTCTTTCTTGGCCAGCTCGATGCCACGCAGCATGAAAGCGAGGTTAGTAGCCAGGTTGCGCATGGTCTGCAAGCCTTCGAGGTCAGCCTCGACATCCTCGGCGGTGAAACCGTGGACTTCGTTCCAGTATGTACTTGAAACCACAGGCATGGCGCTGATAGTAAAATACTTATTGATTTCATCGAAAGCCGAGGTAGAGCCGGCNCTACGGGAGGATACCACAGCGGCTCCAACTTTCATGGTCTTATCGATGACGCCGGCAGTGCTGTAGAAAAGGCGGTCGAGGAACGACAGCACCTGGCCGTTGGCGCCGGCATAATACACCGGAGTTCCGACTATCATTGCGTCGGCTTCGGCCAGTTTGGGCGCAGTTTCGTTAACGGCGTCGTTGAATACACAGCGTCCATGTTCGCGGCAGAAATTGCATCCTATGCAACCGCGGATGTCCTTGGTGCCTATGTTTACGCGTTCGATTTCGATGCCCTTTGCTTCGAGGGTCTTTTCCACTTCCTGCAGGCCACGGTCGGTGCATCCGTGGAGGTGTGGGCTTCCGTTGATTACCAGTACTTTCATTAAATAAGGACTTTTCAATATAACACTTCGCGCGCCTAAAGGTTGAACCGGGCTTATTTCGCGATAGTATTCGAGTTCTGGTTGTAGGCTTTGGCCACACACTTCCACTGCCCGTCGAGTTTGAGCAGGAGGAGGAAGTCGGTGAAGTCGATGCGCCCACCCCAATTCTCTTCAAGGACGCGGACCACGGCCACAGTTTCTTCCACGGCTAAAACGTCGATACGGGCCTTGAAACCGGGGTCGCCCCCGACGCTGTCGACGTTGGCATAAAATTGTTGGATGGAACCGTGTTCGAGCGAACCGTCGAGGATGCCGAAAAGAACGGCATCATCGGTGAACAGAGTTTTGGCATAGCGGCTGTCGCCTTCAGCCACGCTTCTTACGAAATTGGACGCTGCGGCGGCCACAGCTTCGTATTCTTGGATTTTGTCGCGCATGATATTTTGAATTATTGGATTATTTGCTGCAAAATTATTGTGATATTGCTGAAAATACAAGTACCGAAAAATTTTTCAGGTATAGAAAATTTTTTCGGTATGCCGGAAATCGGTCAACTTTTGTTACCTTTGCACAAAACACAACTATGGCCTACGAAAGAAAAATACCTGTTGACCTCGATTGTCCCTTGCGCCTGACTATGAGCCTGATAGAATCCAAGTGGAAATCATGCTTGCTGGACGAGCTGCGTTCCGGTGAGGAGCTGCGGCCCAGCGCATTGCACAAACGTCTGCCCGAAGCAACTCCCCGTGTGTTGGATATACAGCTCAAGGAGTTGTGGGACGACGGCTTAGTGGAGAAAACCATCTATCCCGAGCTCCCGCCTCGTTCGACTTACCGCATAACCCCACTTGGAGCGAGCCTCCTGCCCATCATTGACTCAATGTTGCATTGGGGCGAAGAGCATATGGATTTATTTGAACGGAAATACCGGAAAGCAGATGAGAGCCATGCGTAAATCCAATCGGGAGCGCGATGAGGCCTGGGCACTCGACGTGTTTGACCGTGCTCCGTTTGTTACTGTAAGTATGACGCGGCCCGACGGCACACCCTATGGACTACCACTGTCGGTGGTTCGTCGCGACGAACGAACATTCTACTTCCATTGTGCCGACGAGGGCGAGAAAATCGACTGCCTCAAAGCTCACCCGCACGTCAGTCTTTCGGCAGTAAGCCGTTGTGCACCGGTATTCGAAGAGGAGAAGCAAAATTTCACTGAGCATTATAAATCGGCCATTGCGACGGGATTGGCTGAATTTGTGACGGACGACACCGAGAAAATCGAGGCGCTGCGACTTATTTGCGAACGGTTCCTGCCCCGGTATATGGACCGCTTCGATGCCGCCATATCCCGCAGCCTTGCCCGCACCACCATTGTCCGCATCACCCTCACCGCCCCCGCCGTCGGTAAATGCAAGGATTAAGGCTGAGTGATTTAACGAGAAAGTACGTGATTGTTCCTAATAAATCCTATGGCTCTTCTTTATATTTAAATTATCAATAGCTATGGAGGTTCTTCACCTCTTTGCTCCTTTTCCGAATAGTTCTGAATGTGACCCAAGGCGAAGAAGATTTATTTCATTGGATTCACTATCAATCCAAATAAGAAGTAAATCACCTTGAATATGGCATTCCATACAATCGCGGTAATCGCCGGAAAGAGTATGTNGTCGGTNTTCAGCCGGAATTTCAAGTTCNTGCTCTAAAAGTCGCAGAATGTTTAATAATGCGTTGATTTTGGATGGATTATTTTGAATTCTTTTTAAATCCTTCTTATATTGAGTGGTAGGTTTAAGAATTTTCATAATCCCATAGATTTAAACATAGCTTCAGGGGAAGACGTATCAATGGGAGGAACGTCTTTCAGTTTACCACTCTTGGCTTCTTCAAAGGCGGCTTTTGTTTCTTTATTAGGTTCGTTATAAGCAATGTTTAACAGCACGCACTCAACAAAATTGTTGAGGCTTCGGTGTTCTTTTCGGGCCATTTCTTTTAGTCGCTCCAGCAACTCTATATTCAGGCGGAATAAGGTCGGTTTTTTGGGAAGAGATGCGTCCATTGTGATATCATTTTGTTTGCAAAGATATTACAAAAACATCATAAATCCAAATTTGTTTGCCACAAAATCAAAATCGTTTCTGCATCCTTACCTGAGCCGTCGGCAAGTGCAAGGAGTAGAAAAGCGTGAAAGCGAAATCATGCTTTCAATCAAAATCGAGATAAATCACGATTAATCAAGACTAATAGCGAAGTGCCAAAACATCATCGTAGTCATTTGGGAGTCGAAGTAAACAAAAAATCCGCACCAGAAAAACTGATGCGGATTTTTAAGTGTCCGAGATGAGATTCGAACTCACACAGCCGAACGGCCACTACCCCCTCAAAGTAGCGTGTCTACCAATTCCACCACCCGGACATTAAGCTTGAAGCCTTGAGCGAAAAACGGGACTCGAACCCGCGACCCCGACCTTGGCAAGGTCGTGCTCTACCAACTGAGCTATTTTCGCGAGTTGCGAAGGTGCTTCAAGCAGGGATTTCAAAGTTCTCTTTGGAGCGAAAAACGGGACTCGAACCCGCGACCCCGACCTTGGCAAGGTCGTGCTCTACCAACTGAGCTATTTTCGCGTTGGTCATTTTCTCAATTGCGATGCAAAGTTAGGCACTTTTTTTGGTTCTACCAAATATTTATGCCACTTTTTTTGAGAAAATTTTTGCTCGTCAGCTTAATTTGTTGAAATTCAGGGCTTACATTGTTTCNCCCGGACGCTCATAAATTGCTGANGCGAGNGTGTCGGCAGTGTGGATAACCGTCAGCAGGGGCGAGAGTTTGGTACATTCNCGNTAACAACGTTCGTCGTCGCGACTCAGGTTCCATCCACCCATATGCCAGCGGATGGCGTAAATTTCGTCGTCGAGTAGGTCCAGCCCTGACTGCAGCAGCATAATTACAGATTTTTCTCCGTGGCCGACGGGGAAATTCTGGTCCTGGTAGTCGTAGGCGTCGTACTCCTCGAAGAGTCCCACTTCGTTTTTACGTTTGCGTTTGACGGGCACGTAGAAATTGGCCTTGCACACGTCGTGGAGCAGGGCGGCGATGGCTACTGAAGCCTCCGGCAGCCTCTTTTCAAGGTCCGGCCGCGCGTCGATTACGTTCTTGCGGATGGCCATTGCGGCGTCGTAGACATTCAGCGAATGGTCGACCAGGCCACCGGGATATGCTCCATGACCCTGAGAGGAAGCAGGAGCTTCAAAGAAGCCGAGGTTGTCGAGGTCTTCGAGCACGTAATCGATATTTTCGCGATTGGTCGCGTTGAGGATTTCTTCGAAGCGTTTGCGGTTATTTTTCTGATCCATAATAAATATTTGAGTCCCTAAGGCTAAACTCAAGAGTAGTAGGTAAGTATTAACGTATGATTAGGTTAGAGCACAGGGCTCAGCAGGCGAAGGAATGACTCCGCAGCCTTACGCAGGATTGGTCGCCGACGCCAGGTTTCGGGCGTGATTCGGACACAATCCTTGAGGTCGTCGCGGAAAACCTGAATCATTTTCCGGGTAAAATCTTGGCTATAGCAGAAGATGTTAGCCTCGAAGTTATATTCGAAACTGCGGAAGTCGAAGTTGGTCGAACCGATGGACACCATTTCGTCGTCCACAATGATCATCTTTGCGTGGAGCATCCCGCGCGTGTACTGGTAAATCTTTATGTTTGAGCGCAGACATTCCTTGAAATAGGATGCCGATGCGAAAGTGAGCATACGGGAGTCACTTGCCAGGGGTACCATGATGCGGACGTCCACGCGTGCCAGTGCTGCTGTCTGGAGTGCGTTGAGCAGCCCTTCCGTCGGCAGGAAGTAGGGCGTCTGGATGTATACCCGCTTGGTGGCGTTCAGGATAGCTTTCAGGAAGGCCATTTCGACGGCGTGCCACTGGGACGTTGGTCCGTTGGTCAGCACCTGTGCCCCAACACCGAGTATTGCTTCCGGTCGCGCAAGCTTCTGATGCTCAGTGTGGTTACTACCCATTTCTATAAGCACTCCGGTGGTGAAGTTCCAGTCCACGGCGAAGGAATAGTTCAGCGCGTCCACCACCGGACCGGTGATACGCAGGTGGGTGTCGCGCCATATGTCGAATTTGCCTCCGTCGATATATCGGTTGGCAATGTTCATGCCCCCGATGTAGCCGATGGCGTTGTCGATTACGCAGATTTTCCGGTGGTTGCGCCAGTTGACGCGTGTGGCCAGCTGTGGGAATGTAACCTTGAAGAACGGGTATGCTTCGACGCCGGCCTGTCGCATGCGCTTGAAGAAACGGGTGCGCACGCTGAAGGACCCNACATGGTCGTAGATTAGCCGAACCTTTACGCCCTGCCTGGCTTTTTCCATGAGGAGCNCGGCAATTCGCTGTCCGGTTGCGTCGCTGTCGAAAATGTAGTACTGGATATTGATGCTCTGGCGCGCGTTGCGGATATCCTCCTCCAGGGCGTCGAACTTTGCCCTTCCGGAGGTGAACACCTCGATGGTATTCTCTCCGTGGAATTGGGCTCCGGTGAGCGACTTTCCGAGCATGATTTGCTGACCGGATGCCGTGGTGAGGTTGAGGTGCCCNNGAGAGNAGGAAGATTTGTTTTCTTTGCTCCGCAGCCGACGCNGGATGCGGCGGGAAATCATTCGTTCGTTCTTTATGTTGCGGCCGAAGAAGAAGTAGAGCAGGATGCCTACCACCGGGAGCAGAAGCAGAACCGTAACCCAGGCCAATGATTTGACCGGATTGCGGTTCTCGGATACTATGACGAAGATCAGTATGACCGTAGTGAGGATGGCCACGACTGCAAAAGCCGTGTCAAACCAGGGCGAATTGATAATAGAGCTTATGGCTTCCCTCACTTAACAGCTGCGGCGAAGCCTATTTTATTCGTCAAGATTCATTTCGTCATAACCGTCGGCATCGAATTCGTCGCTGTTATAGCCTTCGTCGCCATAGAAATTCTCGTCCATGTCGTTTACGGCCATGCTTGCCTTGGCGTCGATTTTGGCGTCGAATTCNTCGATNTCCACGTTTTCCGGNGGNGCCTGGCCCAGCGAGAGGGAGCAGTAGGGNTCNCGGAGACTCTTGCCCATCTCGATATTGGTCATTTCCATGTAGAAAGCGCGGTCGGTGAGGTAGTCGAAGACGTAGACCACCTTTTGGCCCTCATCCTCAACGAAGTCGCCCACCGACGACTCGTCCATGAGCCATATGTCCTGGTCGGGGTCGGAACCCATGTCTTCGAAGGTGATTTCCTTCTCACGCTCCCAGTTGGAGTCGCAAAGGTAGAAGGAGCTCAGGCGGTTCTTCTCNTAGCCTACGCTTTCGCAGATTACGTTCATCAAATCGGTAAAAGTAGCGGTGCTGTCGATTTTAATTTCGCGCTTGAAATTATCGACCTCATCGGATACAAGTCGGAAGGTTAATATCATAAGAGATAGAAATTGAATTCACGATGCGAAGATAATAACAAAGCGTTGAATCCTCAAAGAAAATCGGAGAAAAAATTTCGCGCAGGGCAAAAAAAATCGGTTGTCTCGCGACACCCGAAAATCTTTTAACCTTAAATCTAATACCATGAAAAACACAGTGCAAAATCTGTTGTTTGAAAATAGAACATGAAAACGAGGTATAAGTTCAGAGATAAAACCGATTTAACATTTTTTAGTGGGGAATTTGCGATAAAGTTTGTAATTTTACCACGAAAAAAGAAAAGCCGTCGCTCCGGAGCTGGGGCGAGCCGGTTTTCACGAGCTATAAACCGATGAATGACAAGATATTAGTAATCGACGACGAAGAAGCCTTGTGCGAGATTCTGCGCTATAACCTGGAGAAGGAAGGTTACCGCGTGGACACAGCCAACGGCGCCGAAGAAGCCCTGGAGATGAATCTCAGGGAATATGCGCTGTTCATTGTAGATATAATGATGTACGAGCTTTCCGGCTTTGACTTTGCAGCCAAGGTCAGAGAGATGGAAGGCATGGAGAATGTTCCGATTCTGTTCTGCTCGGCCCTCTCGGACGAGGACAATGTGGTCAAAGGCTTGAACATAGGCGCGGACGATTATATCCGAAAGCCATTCGTAATCAGCGAGGTTCTGGCGCGCGTACGTGCAGTTCTGCGTCGCTCATATCCGTCGCACAAACTCACCGGAACCCACGAGGGCCGAACCGACAGCGAGCGTCTGCCCGACATCGTCTTCGAAGGCCTGCGGCTTGACCGAAACGAAATGCAGCTATATATTAATGAGGAGCCGGTGAGCCTCACGCGCACTGAGTTCGACCTTCTCCTGCATTTCCTGACCCATCCTAACTGCGTCCATTCCCGCGAAACGATTATCAAGGCCGTGTGGGGCGAGCAAGTATTCGTCACGGCACGCACTATTGATACTAACCTGAACCGTCTCCGCAAAAAATTGGGAGAATACGAAAAGTATATTGTAACACGTCCCGGTTTTGGTTATGGTTTTAAAGAGAAGGTTTAGTTACCAATGGCGATTGTTCATTCCTATGGTGGCCACGCTGTGGATCATCATCCTCACCATAGGTTTATGGCAATACCATAGCGAGAAGAGCTCGCGCAAGCAAATCATCAGCGAGCAGCTTCAGCTCATCAACGCGCGTATTCTGGCCGGCCAACGGACGGACTTGGACATGACGCGCTTCCTCCAGTTTGTGAGCGAATACTACCGCAACAACCCCAATTACGACAAGCTCCGTGTATCGGTTTATGAGAATAAGCGTCTGATTTCCAGTGTGGGAGAACCCATCGGNCTCTCGCAGGAGGAAGAGGAGCGTACCGAAGGCCTGACGCGGACACCGGGTGTGAACGAAACATATCCTACGGCCGACACCCCGGATAAATTCTACTTCTACGCCAGCAATAAGAGCGACGACGGCCGAATACAGGTTTACACCGTGCTGCCTTTCGACAACGACATAATGCGCGCCACTGCGCCATCGTCGCAGATGCTTCTGGTCATCATTCTGGTGGGCATTGTCGGCACGGGGCTCGCATTCTATTTCACCCGCTATCTGGGCCGCAACATCAGCCTGTTGCGAAATGTGGCCAAAGGCGCCGCCTCCGACCCTAACTNCATTNCTNTNCAGGATTTCCCNCACGACGAGCTGGGTGACATCAGCCNCCAGANTATCCTAATCTACAATCAGCGGTCGCGTGCAATGNAGCGCGNAAAGNAGGAGCATGAAGTAGCACTGCATTCAATTCAGGAGCGCGCACGGTCCAAGCGCCAGCTGACCAACAACATCAACCACGAACTGCGCACACCCATAGGCGTCATCAAGGGCTATCTGGACACCATTCTCGACAACCCCGACATGGACGAAGGTTCGCGAACCCACTTCCTGCGCAAGGCTCAGGAGCACATCAACCGCCTGGCCAACCTCATCACCGACGTAGCCGCAATTACTCGTCTGGAGGAAGGCGGGGAAATGATCAGCACTGAGGAACTCGACTATCATGACCTGGTGTATACCATCGCAAACGACGTCGAGGAGAGCGGGGCAGTGGGCGAACTTGTGTTCGACTTCGATGTGCCGATGGACTGCATGATCGAAGGAAACTACAACCTGCTGGCCGGAATGTTGCTGAATCTGATAAAGAATGCCGCCGCTTATTCAAAGGGCACAATGTGCGAGCTCAGGTGCACAGGTCAGGACGATAAGTTCTACTATTTCGAATTCCGCGACGACGGACGCGGTGTGGCCGAAGAACACATCCCTCACCTGTTCGAACGCTTCTACCGCATCGATTCGGGACGAGCCCGCAAAGCCGGTGGCACGGGCCTCGGATTGCCCATCGTGCAGAACACAATCCTGGCCCACGGCGGTGAAATAATCGTTTGCAACGGTGACCTCGGCGGACTTTCGTTCAAGTACTCCCTGCCGAAAGCAGCGCCATCCAAGTGAACAAATGAGACATTCCTGCATCAAGATACTCCTGCTGCTTGCCATTACGGCTTGCAGCGGGTTTTGCTCTTATGGCCTGAGTCTGAAAGATATAGCGGAACGGATGCGCACGGTTGCGTGCTATAATGCGCATGCCGACTACGAAGTGCTCATGCCCAACTTAGCCGACCCGGTGAATTATGCCATAGAACTCAGGGCCACCGAACCCGGCGATTCGCTGGCCCCATGTAAGTATATCATTAACTGGACCTTGACTACGCCCGTGAGTTCGTCGGAGGGTTTCTCGGCTTACTTTGACGGGACTCATTTCCGCTTCCGCGACCGCAGGATGCAGGAGTACCATATTGAAGAAGGTGTGGAAACATTTGCCCCCGGCGGAGACCACAAGCGAGGTGTGCAGTACCAGGTTCAATTTGCCGAACTTCTTCCTGCCTTCCTTGCCGACCACTTCGAAGAGATGGCTGCTGATTCAACGTATTCCTATACCATCACCGAAGGGAAAAGCGTGAAAATTTCCGGCATGCGACGCGTAAGAGGCTATGATTCTGTTGAATTTGAATATGTCCTTGATTTGGAGACGTTGATGCCGCAAAAAATCGAACTCGAAAACAATCCCGGACAAATCAGCGAGCAGACGGTTTATGTGATATACTCCGATGCGAAACTGCCGAAAGCGTGCAAAATTGATTTGTCCACACTTACGTCAGCTAACAGTGAAGCTTTTGAGAAATACCGTAGCAATTTCTTATCGCTTGAACAATTGCCCGGAAATCCTTTACCCCAGTTCAGCGCACGGACCCTCGGCGGCGAACGCTTCACCCACGACCGCGGTCAAGCCACAGGCACGCCTACGCTGCTGGTTTTCTTAGATGCTGAGGAGGGCAGTACTCCTGGAGTAATTGAAGCGGTAAGAGTGGCCGTGGACTCCCAGCCGACGAATATTCGGGTGATATGGGCATTCATGAACCGACGGGAGGACACCATTGCAAGCTTGACGGGGCCCTTACGGCCCGGCGAGACCGTGCTCGTGAATGCAACGTACGCCGCACGCGAGTGTGGTGTCGGTACATCAACGCCTGTGTTGATTTACGTTGACAGCAGCGGAAATGTAACCGATTTCACCAGCGGATTCAACCAAGACCTCCAATCAGTTGTTATAGAGAAAGCAGGACTAAGTGGTTTATAGTCACTTTAGTCCGCAGAGCCAAGGAGTTTTATTAATACAAAATATTGGCCCTGAGTGATTTGAAAAACTAAATAACAATTGAAATATGGAAACTATCTATTTTAAAGGTGAACCCGTTCATACCTATGGCATGATTCCCGCAGTCGGAACCAAAGCCCCTTGTTTTAATCTCGTTACAAAGGATCTGAAGGAAATCCGTTGCACCGATTACGAAGGTAAACGCGTAGTGCTCAATGTGTTCCCGAGCCTTGACACCCCCGTATGCGCCGCTTCGGTGCGTCGCTTCAATCAGGAAGCAGCTGGTCTTGAAAACACCGCCGTTATTAACGTGTCGATGGACCTTCCCTTCGCAATGAGCCGTTTCTGCGTAACCGAAGGTATCGAAAACGTCGAAGCCGCTTCGGCATTCCGTTCTCCGATGTTCTCCCAGCAGTATGGCCTCCAGATTGTCGATGGTCCGCTGGCAGGACTTCTTGCACGCGCCGTTATCGTCCTCGACGAGAATCATAATGTAATTTTCTCCGACCTCGTTCAGGAAATCACCAACGAACCTGACTACGAAGGGGCAATCTCCGTGCTCAAGTAAAACACAGGTTAACGAAAGTTAAAGCAAAACTGTCGATTAAACCTCCGGCTCTTATGGCTGTCCAATAGACAGTAATAAAACAAGTCTCAAAAACACCTATATTTATAGCTCCGGAAGCCGCGACTCGTGAAGAATCGCGGCTTCTCCATTTTTTTGCTGCACGTACTTGACCTGGAGAAATTTTCCTCCTTGTATAATCACCATTGGACATAATATTGGTATCGGGGGAGCGTAATGTCATTTTTTTGTCGTAAATTTGCAGAAAGAACCAAAAAACGATTACCATGAAGAATGTTGTGGTCCGAGCATGCTCGGGAATTGTGTATATCGCCTTGATTGTTGGCGCAATTCTGTGGTGCTACGAGGCATTTACTATTTTGCTACTTTTGCTGGGTATCCTGGCGTGCCGCGAATTTGATAAGATGACACAAGGGGAACCCCGAAGCTGGGTGCAGGTGGCCAACCGGTCGTTGGACTTGCTCATTGTTGGCTGTGCAATCCTCATTCCTTACCTCGTGAGCAGCTTTTTCGGTATCCAAATGGCGATTTATTTCGGCTTCTTCCTGCTTGTCATTTTCCCGATCGTGCGCCTGACCCTCGCGCTGTACGACAACCAGGGTAACGCGTTGGCAAGCTCTGCTTGGTCGATGCTTGCCCTTATATATATAGGTGTGGGGCTGGCTATGACATCAACAGTTTACATGGTTGTTGATTCCCCCAAGAGCATGTTGCTGATAATGTTCATCCTAATATGGCTCAATGACACCGGAGCTTACTGTGTGGGCATGAAGTTTGGACGCCGACGCCTCTTCGAACGCCTGTCGCCTAAAAAGTCGTGGGAAGGGTTCTGGGGAGGTATGGCCTTCGATATCCTTGCCGGAATTGTCATCTGGCTATGGTTCAACCAGGCCGGGCAGCCCGTCTGGTGGTGGATATGCCTGGGTATCCTCGTGAGCGTAGCATCTACTTGGGGCGATCTTTTCGAGTCCCTGATAAAGCGAACGGAGGGAGTCAAGGATGCCGGAAATATCATCCCGGGCCACGGCGGAATCCTCGACCGCATCGACTCGCTGCTCTTTGTAGGCCCGGCGGTTCTTGCCTACATTCTCTTGACTTATGGACTTGTATAACACTCAGAATATGAAGCGATTATCTGTAATAATAATGGCCGGTGCGACTCTTATGGCCAATGCAGAGACAGCCCTGCGGGTGAACCAGGTAGGCTATCTGCCCGATGACATCAAAGCCGCCGTCTATATCGGCGATATTCCCGCCGAAAACCTCTCTTTCAGCCTTTCAAGCCCCGAAGCGGGAATCGTAGCCGTGGATTCCGTGGCTCTGACGCCGTCCTGGGGCAAGCTTGAGCATGCCGCCCGAGTATATTTCACCTCAGTAACCGAGCCCGGACGCTATGCCCTCGCCATCACTGACCGGAACACAGGCAATGTGCTGAACGTACAGGAAGTATATATCGGCGATGATGCATATTCGCGCCTGAATATCAACGAATTGCCTCTCTATTATCTCCGTCAGCAACGCTGCGGTTATAATCCTGTCCACGATGCAACTTGCCACCAGCACGACGGCTATCTCGTGCTCTCCGGGGAGGCTGACGGTAAGCACTACGACGTTCGAGGTGGTTGGCACGATGCCTCGGACTACCTCCAGTACCTTCCCACCTCCGCCAACACAGTCTATCAGCTCCTGTTCGCCTACAAGCAGAATCCGGAAGTATGGGCCGACGAATATAACGCGTCCGGCCGTCCGGGAGCAAACGGCGTACCCGACATCCTCGATGAAGCCCGCTGGGGGCTGGAATGGATGGTTCGCATGAATCCCGAAAAAGATTTATACTTCAACCAGATAGCCGACGACCGCGACCACCTCTTCGCCGGGTTGCCACAGAACGACAGTGTCGATTATGGTTGGGGCAAAGGCCTCGGACGACCCGTTTATCCTGTTTCTGGTNAACCTTACGGCTTGAAAAAACACATTAACCGCAGCACAGGNGAAGCATCGTCGGTAGGAAAATTCGCATCATCCTTCGCCNTGGGGGCTGAGCTTTTCGGCGCAGTCGACAGCACCTTTGCCGCCGACCTCGCCAACCGCTCCGCTCAGGCCTATGCTTACGCAGCGGCACATCCGGGTGCATCACAGACAGCCCCCTGCGTGTCGCCATATTTCTACGAGGAGGACAACTGGGCCGACGATATGGAACTTGCGGCCATGGCACGCTATGCTCTCGAAGCCGACGGAAGGCTCCTTGAAGATGCTTCCACATATGCCTCCCTCGAACCGGTAACTCCCTGGATGGGGGCCGATTCGGCACGACACTATCAATGGTACCCATTCCTGAATCTCGGCCACGCAGCTCTTGCTAAGGAAGCCGCCGGAACCGACCGCGGCAATGTGGCCCTGAACTACATGCGTCAAGGGCTTGAGGGGGTCACCGAGCGTGGCAAAGCCAACCCCTTTCTAAACGGTGTGCCTTTTATCTGGTGCTCAAACAATCTGGCAGTGGCATTTGTCACACAAGCCATGCTCTACCGCGAACTAACCGGCGACAATTCTTTCCTTGAGGCAGAAACGGCAGTACGCGACTGGCTTTTTGGAGCAAATCCCTGGGGACAGTGCATGATTATCATGGACCGGAACTCGGGCATCAACTCTCCGTTAGATCCCCACTCGTGCATGACCGATGTGAGCGTGCAGGGAAAGCCCGGGCGCGACTGGCTGCTCGGAGGACTGGTCGACGGACCTGTATATGACGCTATATTTAACTCTCTTTGGGGCGTTCACCTGCGCAACGGCGACACCTTTGCCCCATTCCAGGGCAGGGCAGTGTACCATGACGATTACTCCGACTATTCCACCAACGAGCCGACCATGGATGGTACAGCCTCGCTGACCTACATGCTGTCGAAACTCGTGAAAAAGTAGTAAAGACGAAAATATTTATCGAGATTAATCGGGTTTAATCCTGATTAATCTCGATGCTTTTTATGCATTAAGAATTATGCATTAAGAATTATGCATTANGAATTATGCATTAAGAATTACCTTGCCGGTTGTCAAGCGCGTCGAGGAGACCTGTGAGCCGCGCACGGACCTGCTGCAGGCGTTCGATGACGCGGTGAGTCTGGCTGATGGCGTGGCGATTCTTACGCAGGTGCTCCCGGGCGCCCTCGATTGTCAGCTGCTTGTCCTTGATCAGAAACTTGATTACCCGCAGCAGCTCAATGTCGGTTGGTGTGTACAGACGTGCACGGCCATTGTTACGCTTTGGGCGCAGTTCGGAGAATTCGGATTCCCAGAAACGTAGCGTCGAAGCGGGGAGTTCCAGAAGTTCGGCCACGTCGCTTATCTTGTAGTATCGTTTGTTAAGTTCTTCCATATCAGTCCATAACGTGGCCTGCATTTTCGGCAAGGCGAATAATCTCGTCGTACTGCGAGGGTGATATATCGTAGAAATAATAATTGACCGGGTTTTGGGGTGCACCTTTGAAACGCACCTCGTAGTGGAGGTGCGGACCGGTGGATTTGCCCGTGTTGCCCACAAGTCCGATAAGGTCGCCGCGATGGACTGTCTGCCCTGGGGCTACATTGATTTTGGACAGGTGCGCGTAGCGTGTAGTATAATTGTAGCCGTGGTTGAGTTCAACCATGTTGCCGTATGCCCCCTGCCAGGAGGCGGTGGTCACCTTGCCGTCGGCAGTGGCATAAACCGGGGTACCTACCGGAGCGGAGAAGTCCATGCCTTCGTGGAACTTTAGTGTACCGTACACCGGGTCGCGGCGCACTCCATATCCAGAAGCCATGGTGCGCAGGTATTTCTCGGGCACGGGCTGGATGGCCGGTGTGTGTGCAAGGCGGTCCTTTTGGTTGCCGCTCTCCGAGGCCAGCTCGTCGAAGGATTTTATCTGGCTGTAAATGAGCTGGTCCAGCATGTCCAGCTTGGTAGATACATTCCCTACAAGCTCCTTATCGTTGAGCGAGTCCANGCGGTCGAAATTGCGTTGGCGTTCGAGGCCGGCATATCGGGTGGCAGCGCTCAGCGGCTCGGCCTGCATCATCACGCGGTAGAAGTTGTTGTCGCGTTCGGCAAGGTCGTTCATCACAGCAAGTGCCTCATCGGCTTGGTGGCTCAACACCTCGAAACGCGACTCAAGACGCTCATTTTCAATACGTAGCTGCTTTTCGCGCGGAAATTCAAAAAGATAGTATGCGAACACCATGATACCCGAAGCCAGGATGAACATCCACAGGAATGAGTGCACATAAGCCCACAGGCGATGACGAAGCGAGGGGTACACGCGTTCGTATTGCTCTGTGATGGGATTATATTGGTAAAAAACCTTGTGACTCATGTCGGCTATGCTTGCAAAAACGGGTGATATTTAGTAATTTTGCATGTTCAACGTGCAAAGATAGCAAAATTTGCCCGTATTTCAAGTCTTAAACTGATTATTCTTATAACCTCGTTTAATAATGCGCACTGCTAAAGAGATTCGCCAGTCCTTCAAGGACTTTTTCGAGAGCAAAGATCACCGCATAGTTCCTTCAGCCCCCATGGTGCTCAAGGACGACCCCACGCTGATGTTCACCAACGCGGGCATGAACCAATTCAAGGACATCATCCTCGGTAATGCAGCGCCCAAGGCGCGCCGTGTGGCCGACTCGCAGAAGTGTCTGCGTGTCAGCGGAAAGCATAACGACCTGGAAGAGGTTGGCCTCGACACCTACCACCACACCATGTTCGAAATGCTCGGAAACTGGTCGTTCGGTGACTATTTCAAGGCCGAGGCCATCGACATGGCTTGGGAATATCTCGTGGACGTCCTCGGACTGGATCCCGCGCGCCTTTATGCCACNGTGTTCGAAGGCTCCGATACCGACCATCTCGAACGCGACAACGAAGCAGCCGAAATCTGGGCAAAACACCTGCCTGCCGACCATATTATCAACGGAAACAAGCACGACAATTTCTGGGAGATGGGCGACACCGGCCCCTGCGGTCCCTGCTCCGAAATCCACATTGACCTCCGTTCCGACGAGGAGCGCGCTGCAGTCCCGGGGGCTTCGCTGGTGAACCATGACCATCCGCAGGTAATCGAAATCTGGAACCTCGTGTTCATGCAGTACAACCGCAAGGCCGACGGCTCCCTCGAACCTCTGCCCGCCAAGGTCATCGACACCGGTATGGGCTTTGAGCGCCTCTGCATGGCCCTGCAGGGAAAAACGTCCAACTACGACACCGATGTGTTCACACCCCTGATTGCACGAATCGCAAACCTCTCGGGCAAGGAGTACGGCAAGGACGCCAAGGTGGATGTGGCCATGCGAGTAATCGCTGACCATGTGCGTACCATCGCCTTCTCCATAGCCGACAACCAGCTCCCGAGCAACGCAAAGGCCGGGTATGTGATCCGCCGAATTCTCCGCCGCGCCGTGCGCTATGCCTACACCTTCCTGGACCAGAAGAATCCCTTCATGTACCGCCTCATCGATACCCTCATAGAGTCCATGGGCGAGGCATATCCGGAACTGCCGGCCAACCGCGAACTCATCATGAAGGTCATCAAGGAGGAAGAGGAGAGCTTCCTGCGTACGCTCGAGAACGGCATCCGTCTGCTCGACGACGCTGTGAAAGCTGCCAAAGCCGANGGCAAGTCGCAAATCTCCGGTAAGCAGGCATTCACGCTTTATGATACCTACGGTTTCCCGCTTGACCTTACCGAACTGATTCTCAAGGACTACGGCATGACTGCCGACATCGAAGGCTTCAACGCAGAGATGGCGCAGCAGAAAGAGCGGGCACGCAAGGCCGCCCAGGTAGAGACATCCGACTGGGTTGTCGTCAACGACGGAGAAGAAAAGTTCGTGGGTTACGACCAGTCCGTCGCCGATACCCGCATCCTGCGTTACCGCAAAGTAAAGCAGAAAAAGGGTGAGTACTATCAGGTTATCCTCGAAGAGACGCCTTTCTACGCCGAGATGGGCGGTCAGGTGGGCGACACAGGGACCCTTACCGATGCGGAAACCGGCGAGGTCATCAAGGTCATCGACACCAAGCGAGAGAACGGTGTGGGCGTGCATATAGTTGAAAAATTACCCTCCAATCCGGCCGCTGCTTTCAAAGCCGCCATCGACACCGAACGCCGCGAAGCCATTTCGCGAAATCACTCGGCAACACACCTGCTCCACCATGCCCTGCGCGAGGTACTCGGAAGCCACGTAGAGCAAAAGGGTTCCTATGTTTCCCCCGACATGTTGCGTTTCGACTTCTCTCATTTCCAAAAGGTTACACCCGAGGAACTGCGTAAGGTTGAGCACCTTGCCAACAGCTACGTACGTCAGGCCAAGGCGCGTGATGAGCACCGGAATGTACCCNTCGCCGAAGCNCGCNAAATGGGCGCCATGGCACTTTTCGGCGAGAAATACGGCGACGAGGTCCGTGTGATTCGCTACGGCGACTCCGTAGAACTCTGCGGCGGTACTCATGTGGACAATACCGGCAACATCGGCATGGTACGCATCATTTCCGAAGGCTCTACCGCTGCAGGTATCCGTCGAATCGAGGCAATCACGGGCCCGGCAGTGGAGAATCTCCTGGACGAAATCAAAGACAGCGTCACAGCCATCGCCGGCCTGTTCAACAATGCTCCGGACGTGCTGGCCGCCGTGCGCAAGGCCTTGGACGAGAACGGAGAACTCCGCCATCAGGTGGACGACTTCATGGCAGAACGTATTTCCAACCTGGCCAAGGGCCTCCTGGCATCCGCTTTTACCAACGAGCGCGGCATCAAGGTAGTCAAACTAACCGGTACGCATATTCCCGACCAGGTCAAGAACCTCGCCTTCAACGTGCGGGCCCTCTCGCCCGAGCGCACCGTGTTCATCGCAGCCACGCGCGACGCCTCCGGAAAGCCGCTCCTGACCATGATGGTCACAGAGGACCTCACCAAGGAAGGCATCAGCGCCAAGGCAATCGTGCCCGTTGCCGCCAGGAACATCAAGGGCGGCGGTGGCGGTCAGCCGGCCTTCGCCCAGGCCGGGGGCAAGGACGCCGCAGGCCTCGCCGCTGCAATGCAGGCCATGGAATCGGCCGTCGGACTGCTCTAAAAAATCTCAAAATAACTGAAGGACACGTCCCCCAGCGGGCGTGTCCTGTATTTTTATCATGATTAATCCCGTTTAATCCTGATTAATCCCGATTAATCAAAAACTCAACTTCCTCTCCTCCGCACGGCAGTTTTTTGTCAAAATTGTTGAAAAACATGTCCCCATTGGTGCGTTTTTTGCTTAATTATTTGTAATTTTGCATATTGACAAATTTGTAAACTCAAATCATATCCATGAAGATTAAGTTCACGAAGGGCTTGGACTTGAAAATCGCCGGTGCAGTGGCATCCGATGCCATAGTGGAAGTGCCTGTTAATCATTGTGCTATGACAATGGACGACTTCCCCGGCTTTGTGCCCAAAGTTGCAGCGAAGGAGGGTCAGGCCGTGCAGCCGGGCAGTCCGTTGCTGTATGACAAAAACAATCCGGTGATGAAAATAGTATCACCGATTGCCGGAGTAGTCAAAGAAATAAAGCGTGGCGACCGCCGCAAGATTCTCTACGTAGAAGTTGAGAGCCGCCATTCCGAGGCCGATGAACCCGTGATTACCCCGGTTAAGGACGCCGACTCCGCACGCCGTTTCCTGGCCGAGAGCGGCATGCTGGCCCTGATGCGTCGCCGTCCGTTCGATATCGTACCCAACCCCGACGAACCTGTGCGCGACATCTTCGTTACCGGTTTCGACAGCGCCCCGCTGGCCGACTCCGTCAAGGTGCTCAACACACTCTTCAAGCCTGAGGACTACGAGGCCGGCATCGCCGTGCTGACAAAGGTAACCGCCGGCAAGGTGTACGTCACCGTGCGCCACGACCATCCCTTCGGTGCCCTCAAAGGCGCGGAGGTCGTTGAGGTCNAGGGTGTGAATCCTGCCGGANNCGTGGNCTTCCAGATTGCCCAAATCGNTCCTATAAATAAAGNTGAGGTTGTATGGACGATGGACATCGCAACCCTTGGCCGCATCGGCAAGCTCGCCCGCACCGGGCAGTTCGAAATGCGTACGGTGGTGGCCATCACCGGACCGGAGGTGAAGAAACCCTCGCGCGGACGCGTCCTCACAACCATCGGAGCCCCGATGGACGTGCTGCTGAAAAACCGTCTCGTGCCTGCCGAACACCACCGCCGCATCATCTCCGGCAACGTCCTCACCGGCGTGGCCGTGACCTTGGAGCAGTACCTGCGGTTCCCCTATCGCCAGGTGTGCGTTATCGCCGAGGGCGACGACGTGGACGAATTCATGGGCTGGGCTTCTATGGCCCCCTCGAAGATGAGTACGTCGCGCAGCTTCCCCGGTCACTTCCTCAAACGCCTCTTCCGCCCCGACGCCCGCCTCAACGGTGGCCGCCGTGCAATGATTATGAGCGGCGAGTACGACTCCGTGATGCCCATGGACATCCTGCCCGAGTACCTGATTAAGGCAATTCTGGCAAAGGACGTGGACCAGATGGAGAAACTCGGCATCTACGAGGTGGCTCCCGAGGATTTCGCCCTGGCCGAATATGTGGACACCTCCAAACTGCCTCTCCAGCAGATTGTGCGCGACGGTCTGGACTACATGCGCAAAGAACTCGAATAATAACATTCAACACCATAAGTTTTGGCACTCTTACGAAATTTTTTGGACCGCATAAAGCCCAACTTCGAGGAGAACGGGAAACTGCACGCCTTCAAGTCGGTCTACGACGGCTTTGAGACATTCCTGTACACTCCCAAGAACACGTCGGCTGCGGCGGGAGCGGTGCATATCCACGACAGCATCGACTCCAAGCGAACCATGATTATAGTAGTACTGGCGCTGATGCCGTGCTTCTTCTTTGGCATGTACAACACCGGCTACCAGCACTGGCTTGCCCTCGGAGCCGACTCGTTCCCCTTCTGGAGCCTCCTCTTCTACGGCTTCCTGACCATCCTGCCGCGCGTGGTCGTGGCCTACGTGGTGGGCCTCGGCATCGAATTCATCGTAGCACAGATGCGCAAGGAGGAAATTCAGGAAGGATTCCTGGTGACCGGCATACTCGTGCCGATGATTTGCCCGCCGGAAATTCCGCTGTGGATGCTGGCCGTGGCAGTGGCCTTCTCCGTGATTTTCGTCAAGGAAGTGTTCGGCGGCACAGGCTATAACGTTCTGAACGTGGCCCTGGTGACCCGCGCCTTCCTCTTCTTCGCTTACCCCGCGCAGATGTCGGGCGATAAGGTCTATGTAGCTTCCGGCACACCCTTCGGCTTCGGCACACCGGTGGCCGACGGCTTCTCCGGCGCCACCCCCCTGGGCCAGATTTCCACCCAGGCCGGCCCCGACCTGGTGCTCACCGGCATCAACGGCCAGCCCATCGACCTCTGGCAGGCATTCCTGGGACTCATTCCCGGTTCTTTTGGCGAAACAAGCACCCTGTGCATCCTCATCGGCGCAGTGCTCCTGCTGGCAGCAGGAATAGCCAACTGGCGAATCATCGTGTCAGTAATCCTCGGCGGACTCTTCATGGGATGGATCGCAAACATGTGCGCAACCCCAACCTACCCCGCATCTTACCTCGCCCCGCTTGACCAGCTGCTGCTNGGCGGATTCATGTTCGCTGCCGTATTCATGGCCACCGACCCCGTCACCGCTTGCCGTACCACCCCCGGCAAGTATATCTACGGGTTCCTCATCGGCGTAATTGCCGTACTTATCCGCACCTACAACAACGGCTACCCCGAGGGCGCAATGCTCGCCGTGCTGCTGATGAACTGCTTCGCACCCCTTATCGACTGGTGCGTGGTCCAGAGCAACATCAAGCGTCGTATGAATCGTCTTAACGCTAAAACTTCACGGTCATGAACAAGCAGAGCAATCTTTACACCATTATATATATAATAGTGCTGGTAGTGGTGGTCGGTGCTGCCCTTGCATTCACCTCCATCTCCCTGAAGGACCGCCAGGTGGCCAACGCTAACGCCGACAAGATGCGTCAGATTCTGGCCAGCGTGAACATCACCGTACCCAAGGCCGACATCATCCCGGCGTACGAACAATTCATCACCGAAACCTTCGTGGTCAACGACCGCGGCGAGCGCGTGCCCGGCGACGCCTTCAGCCTCAACGTCGCCGCTCAGGTGAAACTGCCCGACGCCGACCGTCTCCTGCCCGTGTACGAGTGCACCCTCGACAGCAACACCATCAAATACATCATGCCGATGTACGGCGCCGGACTTTGGGGTCCCATCTGGGGTTACCTGTCCGTGGACGCCGACGGCTCCACCATTTATGGCGCCTACTTCGCCCACCAGGGCGAGACCCCCGGCCTCGGCGCTGAAATCGAAAAGCCCGCATTCTCGGGGCAGTTCGCCGGCAAGCACCTCATCAAGGACGACGCCTTCGTGCCCGTGACTGTGGTCAAGGCCGGCCAGCACCCCCAGGGCAACGAGGACTATGTCGACGGCGTGTCCGGCGGCACAATCACCAGCAAGGGCGTCGCCGCAATGCTGGACAACTGCCTCAAACCCTACAAGGCATTTCTTGAATCGCTTAACCATGAGATAACTGAAAGCCATGAGTAACAAGAGTGTATTTTTCAATCCCTTTTCGAAGGATAACCCCGTAATCGTCCAGATTCTCGGCATCTGCTCCGTGCTCGCCGTAACGGCCAAGCTGGAGCCCGCTATCGTGATGGGCCTTTCGGTAATTGTAGNCGTGGCATTCAGCNACGTCATCATCTNGCTCATNCGCAATACTATCCNCACCANCATCCNAANCATCGTCCAGCTCGTGGTCGTGGCCGGACTCGTAATCATCGTGTCCCAGCTCCTGCAGGCATATGCCTACGAGGTCAGCCTCCAGCTGTCGGTGTTCATAGGCCTGATTATTACCAACTGTATCGTGATGGGTCGTCTTGAAGCCTTCGCAATGGCCAACCGCCCCTGGCCCGCCTTCCTCGACGGCGTCGGCAACGGCATCGGCTACGCAATCATCCTCATCATCGTCGGCTTCTTCCGCGAACTCCTCGGCTCGGGCACCCTCATGGGCTATCAGGTAGTGCCCCAGGCGTTCTACGACGCCGGATATGTCAAC
>WFLX010176110.1_pt1 | contig 38254 bp, 38 predicted proteins | sample 4967041 | NCBI WGS metagenome assembly WFLX01 (sample SAMN12857096, study PRJNA449069) | gut metagenome | isolation source: stool from male and female vole | host: Microtus ochrogaster | place: USA:Florida | collected 2017
TGCGGCTAAATGGATAACNGCCTCATGTTTNCCTCTGAATTTGAGNTCTTCTGCAATCGCGGCAAGCGTTAAAATCCAATAATCCTCNTCATGGATTTTCTGNACCTGAAACTCCTTATGNCCNCCGCCGATTCCATATTCTTTTCCTTTGTACTCCAATGNNACTGCNCCCAACTGCACCTCTTTTTCNACACTGGCAGCAAAAACCCTGTGTGCCGTTTTCATATTTCCATATCCATGATCCACGCCTAAAATCAATTTTCCGTTATAATNTAATTCCTGCATNATAAATTCCTCCAATCNNTTTAATGTTTCTNACTACAATACGAGATTGCTTTCTATACCTCGTTTCTGCCATTACCGTACTCATAATAATTTACTTCCGCACTGTAATAANTACTGATNGTGTTTGGCGCATTATAAAGNGCTGTCAGCAAATACGCCTTGATATTCGCTATATGGGTGGTGGTCTTTTCCATGCTGTCCAAAACATAACGGATATGCCCTGAATCCAGCTTTAAAAATTTCCCTTTAACCAGTTCATACGGATAATCTGCGCCACCGATACGGATACTTTTTCTCTGAACCGCCACCACATCAACAACACTTTCTACCAGCTCGTCCAATAACTCATACTGATATTTCATATCTGCTTTCAGAATCTCGTAATCAATATTTTCTCTCACGATCTGCCTATAAACCTCTATCTCATCCATCTGTTCCGCATCTGCTTCTCCCTGATTGATGGATAGATAATCTTTATTAGTANTCTCTATAGTATTCTTTGTATTTGTCTCCCCTTTCAGGGAGGNACCTGTCACCTTTGAAGTAGTACCCTCCCTCTTTTCAGGGATACTCCTCCCTCCTTCTACAGATAGAGGTATCTCCCTTGGCGGGTATAGGGTATTTTCCTCAACTTCTTCCGGAAATATCACATCATACAGCCTCTTGGGAACCAGTTCGATAAACAGTACATTATTTAAAATCTGTCCTCTTACTTGGATTGTTTTAAAGATGCGTTTGATAATACCCATCTTCTCAAGTGCCTTTACCGCTTCTATTGCCTGCTTCTTTGATAATCCAAAAGTGTCTGCCATCTGATCATAGCTGCGCTGTAGGTAATCATCACGAAACTTCTTTTTCATGCAGATCAGCTGCCCGCTTTCCTCATCTCTTTCTTCTTTTGGTCGATACCAATACACGATATCTGCCAGAATATGAATTGCATTATTGTTTGGAGTGCCATTTGGATATCTAATTGTTTTAAACCACACCATAGGAATTACATTTCCCGTAAAATTCATAGTTCCAACTTCATCCACAATAGGATTACCTGTTGAATACCGGAACGTCTTTTTATAATCCATCATTTCCCTCTTTCCGCAATTTATTATTTACTTCAAAGAGAGCCTTTGTTATACTAAATTTGCAATCTGAGTATAGTAAGACTCTGCTTTGCTTACTCTGAAATGCCCTTGTTACCAGCAGGGGCATTTTCTTTTATTCCTGCCATCTTGTCCAACATATCCGCTACCTTTTCCTGCTCTGACGGATATAAATGTCCATAGGTATTCAATGTAATCCGGATATCCTTATGTCCAAGACGCTCTTTAATAATCATGGGCTGAACACCAAGATGTATGAGATAGGCGCAACTTGNATGTCTGAGGTCGTGGACTCGGNTATATTNGTCTCCGGCTTTATCCGCATGTNNTTTCNTCACATGNTGCANTGCCTCCGGCACGNNCGCAAAGNTCCTTTCATCTGTAGGCAGCTTATACATAGATGCCATATATGCCTTTAGTTCTTCCGCCAGAAATTCAGGAATAATCACCGTCCGCACAGATTCCCTTGTTTTAGGTCCTGTAATCTCGTCTTTACCCTTGTGTCGGAAGTATGTCTTTGTAATAGATATCCGCCTGTTTACCGTGTCAATGTCCGATGCAATAAGCGCTAAGGCTTCCCCGATTCTACAGCCACTATAAAACAGCAAATCAAACAAAACATGATATTTGCTCCCCTCTTCAAAGGTGTCTATAAAACAATTAAATTCATCTAATGTCCAGAATTGTAACTGCTTTTTATCTGCGTCTGCTCTGCCCATGCGTTTTACTTTCGTGCANGGATTATCTTNTAAGTTGTAAATCTNTGTNGCATGAGTAAATNATGCNGTCATCTGATTTTGAAGCATCCGCTGATANGNTTCCTTAAATCNNNTGGANCGGATCTNNTTNTGCCACTGAATAATATCCGCTGGTGTAATGCTATCCATAGCCTTATTACCCAACAGAGGAATAATGTGATGTTCAATCATGTAACGCTTATTCCGAATCGTGCGCTGTTTTAGTTCGCCAGCTTTATCCCTGAAATATACCTCTACAAAATCAGTCAGCTTCATGTTCATGTCTGTTTTTGACGCTAACAGTGTATTTCGCTCCCATTCCAAGGCTTCTTTTTTACTCGCAAACCCACGCTTCTTTTTATGCCTTTTCTTACCCTGCCAGTCTTCCACCCATATTTGTGAAGTCCATGTGCCTTTTTCTGTATCTTTTGATACTGCCATTCTACACTCACTCCCCTCCTTATCCGATATTTCTTTTTCCGGAATAAAATCTTTCGCTCCAATATGTACGTGGCACTTTTGCCTGTACCGTCATATACCCAGCAGCCTCTAATTCCTCATTGAGCTGACGGATAATGCGATACCCCTTCTGCTTTGACACGCCCAACTCCTGAGCAACATCATCAACAGTCATCATGTAGTTTGTTTTTGTCATATCATTTCTCCTTTCGCACTATATTTTCTCATATTACGTATTTCGTATTGTGATTGATTTAATATTATTANTNATTGCGTATTTTGTNAATACTATTTTAAAAATATTTTAACTTATTTACGAATTGCATAATATGTTGTACAATGTTATAATATATAAGATCTCTTTCATTTNTATGTTGCTAGTATGATAAANCGGAAGTTGTGAGGAAATTTTATGAGANNGACATATGNANAGAAGATTGAAGAAGCTAAAAAACAAAGAATTTATCTGCCTACTAAGTTACTAGGAAAAAATATTGTTGGTGTATATGGCTTTTTTGCAACAAAAGAAAATGAGAGGCAATGTTTTTATATAGGAAAAGCAACTAATATGGCTTCAAGGTTGTTGGCATCCAAGGGGCATGTGCACAATTATTTATATGGTTATTTTGGCAAGCTAGTTCCTGATAAAATTAAGCATTATCTCAATTTGGGCTATGATATTGAAGTAGAAATACTTGATGAAATTGATTATGAAGATATTTATTTTTCAAGGGCGGCGCATCGTCTTGCACTGGCTGAAATTCAACAAATAGTATATTATCAAAAACTTGGACAATGTTTAGAACAGCGTCCAGAAGGAGTAAGTTCAAAAGAAGAAGAGTATTGGAAAAGGAACTATAATACGAACACATAATCAAATTGACAACTTAAAGTTTGTCTTTGAAGCAGTGCGCGGTATGGTAGAGTTCATAGTCAGAGATAAGGCTATCATAGCCTAATGGAAGGTGGGATGAATGTAATGAGCGAGATACTCTATAGACTGATTAACGATGATAATGAAAGGCATCTTGTTCAGTCAAGGGAAAATCCGGGTAGAGTTAGAGGTCAGACTCGAGAAAAAGACAATAAAAATCCTCGTTTTAATGAATTAGAGCCAGTCGAGGTTCCAGATTATGAATTTGAGTTGGTAAAATTGGCGCATGATGAGCGAATGGCTGAAATCCAAGCAAGACAGTCTGTAACTGATACCGTTACATCGATTTTTAATTTGTTTGACACCGTTGTGACCTTTGTTGGGGAGCATCCAGAAGTTGTCGCAGCAGTAGTTAGAGCAGGAAAAAAAGCAAAACAGGGTATTGCAAATGTAAAAAGCAAATTAGGTACAGTTAATCTGGATGAAAATAAAAAGACTAAAGAACCTGTTAAAAAAGTTGTACATAAGCCGAAAAAAATGATAACCAAATTGCGGAAAAAGCAAGAAACGCAATAATCGAAGATGCTTCGGAAACATCGCAAGTTGAACAAGAAAATATGAGTCTTGAAGAAGCGCGGGAGTTAATATTGGAGATTCTTTTGAACTATATAAGTATGAAGAAGAAGCTGAATAGGCTATCAAATGCAAATATCCAAAATGTGGAAAGCCAAAAATTGAATGTGGATGATGTCATTGTCCAATTAGATTCTCTGATTAAGAGGTATCCCGCATTGATGGATGAAAATACCACCGAGGACATTTTGGCTCTGCTTAAAATGAACGCTGGCTTGCAAGAAAATGCAAAAATTAAAGAAGCCTTAAGAATCGAAGGCTTGTTATAAAGAAATTATAATTTTTATAAATCAAATTAAAGGTAAGGCAATGCATATGAATAATCAAAAGAGAAACAATTATAAAAAACATAATTCCCCTAAAAGAAAAAATGTAAAAGCAAATACGAAAGCATTAGTGACAAAGAAAGCATCATCCAAAGAACAAGCATGGTTTTCTGATATGAATCAAATTGATTGGTTTCCTATCGATCCTTATTGCGACTGACATTCAAGTTAATTATAGAACGTAATTGTAAAATAGAGTAAATAATACTATATAGCAGAAAGGAATGTATTATATGGGTTATGGTCAAAATTTAAAAGATATTTTAGACAATAAGGGCATGACAGTAAAAGAACTTGCACTAAAGGCAAAGATCGCGCCAACAACACTTTATTCTATTATCCAAAGAGACACCGCAATCCGCTTTGACACTGCACTTAGAATCTCTAATATATTAGATATACCAATCAGTTCTATCTGCAAGGATAATCCGTATGACGATATTGAGACTTTACCGGCACTTCCATATGACAGTGAAAAAAGGAATATTGACAGCCATAAAAATAGTTATATATCAGATCGTACCGCCCGCATTCTGAAAAAATTTGATTACACAGAGCTGCCTATGGTGGATGAGTTGATTGCTGATCTATATGTNCTAGATGACACTACAAGACGAGACCTCTTTGAATATACAAAAATGTTAAAGAAAAATCATACCTCTCCTGAAAGAGCTGCTGATTTGAAAGATATAAAATAATAGATTACGCTTAATTCTCTAATAAATATAGGAAGGATAACATTATTTGTTATAGGTATATACATATGAATGAGCATTTAAATTTTCTTTATAATTGGTTTTCAGAAATTGATTGTCATCCTCAATTCCCTAATATACAATTTTCTCAACCAACCATTCTAACTGTAAAACAAGAGCTAAAGCTATTAAGCCAAGATATAGGACAGACTGATTTTTTCCATAGCAAAGAATTCATGCGATTAAAAGACCGTTTATTTAATCCATTCGGTGTAAATCCTGCTGTTCATGGAATGATATTTGGTTACATTACTTCTTTATATGAAAATCAAAAACAACCCTTCAATGATATATGGGATTATATTCACCCCAAAATCCAAAAGGTTTCCAAAGGACAATATCTCTCCGGATTCTATGCTGACGCTGCCGAAAATGCTTTTAAAGAAATCAACGCACGGACAAAACGCATATATGCAAATGCGTGTCCAAATACTCCTATTCCAGATGGTGCCGCTGCTATGACAAAAGTATATTCTTCAAACAATCCTATTGTAGAATTTTGTGACAGACACACCGAGAGTGGACAAAATACTCAATTAGGTTTTATGAAAATGGCAGAAGGTGCCATGATTGCTTTAAGAAATCCTGTTGCACATGAAAATCTAAACATGTCACAAGATGATGCAATGCGTCAGCTCATGTTTGCAAGTATGATAATGTATAAGATTGACGAAGGTGTTATTCATTCAGGAATTACTGAGCAAGAATAAAATATCGTAGCCATTTTGTAGCCACTTTAGTTCCCTAAAGTGGCTTTCCACATAAAAAGGGTTCCGGAGAAATCTCCGAAACCCTCGAATTTACTGTAATTCTATTGATTACTCGATGATAGTAGCCACACGACCAGATCCAACTGTTCTACCACCCTCACGGATAGCGAAAGTAAGACCCTGCTCCATAGCGATAGGATGAATCAGCTCGATGGTCATCTCTACGTTATCACCAGGCATGCACATCTCGGTACCTGCAGGAAGCTCGCAAACGCCGGTAACATCAGTTGTTCTGAAATAGAACTGAGGACGATAGTTGTTGAAGAAAGGTGTATGACGACCACCCTCGTCCTTGGTCAGAACGTAAACCTGAGCGGTAAACTTCTTGTGGCAGGTAACAGAACCGGGCTTAGCAAGAACCTGTCCTCTTTCGATTTCAGTTCTCTGAACACCACGAAGCAACGCACCGATATTATCACCAGCCTGAGCCTCGTCAAGCATCTTACGGAACATCTCGATACCGGTAACAACGGTCTTTTTGGTATCTTCCTTNATACCAACGATTTCAACTTCATCGTTCAAGTGAAGAACACCACGCTCTACNCNNCCNGTAGCAACAGTACCACGACCGGTAATNGTGAATACNTCCTCTACAGGCATNAGGAAAGGNTTGTCAGTNTCACGCTGAGGATCAGGAATATACTCATCAACAGTGCTCATGAGTTCCATGATCTTATCGCCCCACTCGCCGTTAGGATCTTCCAGAGCCTTCAAAGCAGAACCCTTAATGATAGGGCAGTCTGTGAAGTCATACTCTTCCAACTGCTCGGTAATTTCCATCTCTACTAACTCAAGCAGTTCAGGATCATCAACCATATCACACTTGTTCATAAATACTACGATATAAGGTACACCTACCTGACGAGACAGAAGGATATGCTCCTTGGTCTGAGCCATAACACCGTCAGTTGCAGCAACAACAAGGATTGCGCCGTCCATCTGAGCAGCACCGGTAATCATGTTCTTTACATAATCAGCATGACCAGGGCAGTCAACGTGCGCATAATGTCTCTTCTCAGTCTGATACTCAACGTGTGCGGTAGAAATAGTAATACCACGCTCTCTCTCTTCGGGAGCCTTATCAATATTCTCAAAATCTACCTTCTCATTTCCTGAAACTCTCTCAGCAAGAACCTTAGTGATTGCTGCTGTTAAAGTGGTCTTACCATGGTCAACGTGTCCGATGGTACCAATGTTACAATGGGGCTTTGTTCTTTCAAATTTAGCTTTAGCCATTATTGTAGTCCTCCTTAAAATAATCAACTGTTTTTTATTTACCGAAGTGCTATCCCGCACTTCGGCGTGATTCAACTCGGCTAACTCTGATTATATTAAATAATCGGTAGTTTTTCAAGTTAATTTTTGTAAAATATGGCATGCTTTGCGAACATTTTATGTCCGCAAAGCCGTTGCCGTTATTTCTTTACATTTTTTTNAAAAATATACTGTATTTANAGTNAAAATTACTTANCAAANCNCAATTANCCAATAAATAAAATTAACCAAAAGGAAACTCATTTACGGACTATATTCATGCAAACCTGCTAAACACTTTACCGGCTATATTCATTCAGCCGAAGCCACATCTATTTATGGCTATATTTACTTGGTCTTAGCTGCAAGCACCTTCTCCTGTACATTCTTAGGTACCGGTTCATACTTATCGAAGAACATGGAGTAGTTACCACGACCCTGAGTCTTGGAACGCAGGTCTGTGGAATATCCGAACATCTCAGCAAGAGGAACAAATGCTTTAACCATCTTGCCACCGCCGATATCCTCCATACCCTCAACGCGACCACGACGGGAGTTAAGGTCACCGATAACGTCGCCCATATATTCTTCAGGCATAGTAACTTCAACCTTCATAATAGGCTCAANANNTACGGGAGCCGCTTTCTGCATTGCCTCCTTGAATGCCATGGAACCTGCAATGTGGAATGCCATTTCAGAAGAGTCAACCTCATGATAGGAACCGTCATATACATTCGCATGAACACCNAGTACAGNGAATCCNNCAAGNATACCNGCCTGAGCTGCTTCTCTGATACCTTCACCGACTGCAGGGATGTATTCCTTAGGAATAGCACCACCTACTACGGTAGATTCANACAACAAAACAGGCGGCTCATTAATCAATATATTAGCTTTAGGGTCAAAGTCAAACTTCTCACANTTAGCCTCCAAAGGCTCAAACTTAACTTTACAATGACCGTACTGACCACGACCACCGGACTGCTTAGCATACTTGGAATCTACCTCAACAGCCTTTGTAAACGCTTCCTTGTAAGCAACCTGAGGAGCACCTACATTAGCTTCTACCTTAAACTCACGAAGCAGACGGTCTACGATAATCTCCAAGTGAAGTTCGCCCATACCTGCGATAATAGTCTGACCGGTCTCCTGATTGGTGTGGGCACGGAAGGTAGGATCTTCCTCTGCAAGCTTTGCAAGAGCCTCACCCATCTTGCCCTGACCAGCCTTGGTCTTAGGCTCAATAGCAAGCTCGATAACGGGCTCCGGGAACTCCATAGACTCAAGGATTACAGGATGCTGCTCGTCACAGATGGTATCACCGGTTGTGGTAAACTTAAAACCAACTGCTGCCGCAATATCACCGGAATAAACCTTATCCAGCTCTGCACGCTTATTAGCATGCATCTGCAGAATACGTCCTACACGTTCCTTCTTATCCTTAGTTGCATTCAACACATAAGAACCGGAATTAATAGAACCGGAATATACACGGAAGAATGCAAGCTTTCCTACGAAGGGGTCTGCCATAATCTTAAACGCAAGTGCAGAGAACGGCTCCTCATCGGAAGAATGTCTCTCTACCTCATTGCCATCCAAGTCAACGCCCTTGATAGCAGGAATATCTGTAGGAGCGGGCATAAACTCAAGGACTGCGTCCAAAAGCTTCTGAACGCCCTTGTTACGATAAGCGGAACCACAGCATACGGGAATCGCCGTACACTCACAGGTTGCTCTACGAAGAACTGCCTTCATCTCCTCAACGGAAGGCTCTTCACCCTCCAAATACTGCATCATTAAATCATCATCTAATTCACAGATTTTCTCAACTAACTCAGCATGATACAATTCTGCATCATCCTTCATATCTCCAAGGTCATCAGTTACGGTGATATCATCACCCTTATCATCATTGTAGATGTAAGCCTTCATCTCGAACAGGTCGATAATGCCCTTGAAGTCATCCTCCTTGCCGATAGGCAGCTGAAGAATAATGGCATTTTTGCCAAGTCTGGTTTTGATCTGCTCTACTGCTCCATAGAAGTTTGCACCCAAGATGTCCATCTTGTTGATAAATGCCATACGAGGTACATTGTAGGTATCAGCCTGACGCCATACATTCTCAGACTGAGGTTCTACACCGCCCTTTGCACAGAAAACGCCTACGGCGCCGTCCAATACACGAAGGGAACGCTCTACTTCTACAGTAAAGTCAACGTGGCCAGGAGTATCAATAATATTGATACGATGCTCCAACGCGCCGGGCATGGGCTTGGTTTCTTTTTCCAGAGTCCAATGGCAGGTTGTAGCAGCTGATGTGATGGTAATACCTCTCTCCTGTTCCTGCTCCATCCAATCCATGGTAGCAGTACCCTCATGAGTATCACCAATCTTGTAATTAACACCGGTATAATAAAGAATACGCTCTGTCAATGTAGTCTTACCCGCATCGATATGAGCCATAATACCAATGTTTCTGGTTCTCTCTAATGGATATTCTCTTCCAGCCAAGATTTTTTCCTCCTATAGTTCTAAACACACAACTAAAATCTGTAATGCGCGAAGGCTTTGTTTGCCTCTGCCATTTTGTGCATATCTTCTTTTCTCTTAACAGCAGCGCCGGTATTATTGGCTGCATCAAGAATTTCGTTTGCAAGTCTGTCTTTCATGGTCTTCTCACTTCTCTTACGAGAGAACATGGTAAGCCAGCGAAGACCAAGAGCCTGACGTCTCTCAGCTCTTACCTCGATAGGTACCTGATAGGTAGCACCACCGATACGTCTTGCTTTTACTTCCAGAACAGGCATGATATTATTCATTGCCTCGTCAAATACTTCGAGAGCCGGTTTACCGGATTTCTCTTCTACCTTTGCAAATGCTCCATATACAATCTTCTGAGCTACGCCCTTCTTCCCGTCCAACATGATGTTGTTGATAAGCTTGGTAACTACCTTGTTGTTGTATAAAGGATCTGCCAATACATCTCTTTTCTGAATATGTCCTTTACGTGGCACGGTTCTTCCCTCCTTATTAATTAGTGCGGCTGACCACACCTTGGTCAGCAGATGCTGACATTAAATAAATCATCGGTACTCACATGTGTTTCCCCAAGTGTTCGCGCTGTTACATCTGTTATAACATCTTATCTGTATCACAGAATTCCAACACTTTTCTTAGTTTCGTTGTTGTGGTACAAGGCAATCCGAAGGATTGCCCGAAAAACTTACGTTTTTCATCCATAGAGAATAACATTACATTCTCCCCTACGCTCATGATGCCTTAGCCTCAACTAATCTAAAGCATCTCTGCCGCCCTGCCAAGACTTATTTCTTAGCATCCTTAGGTCTCTTGGCACCATACTTGGAACGAGCCTGTTTTCTGTTAGCGACGCCTGCGGTATCAAGAGTACCACGGATAATGTGATATCTGGTACCGGGTAAGTCCTTAACACGACCACCACGGATCAAAACAACGCTATGCTCCTGAAGATTGTGACCTTCACCGGGAATGTAGCTGGTAACTTCGATTCCGTTGGAAAGACGAACTCTGGCAATTTTTCTGAGCGCTGAGTTAGGCTTCTTAGGAGTTGCTGTCTTAACAGCAGTACATACACCACGCTTCTGCGGAGCAGATACATCGGTAGCTTTCTTGTGAAGAGAGTTGTACCCCTTCTGAAGAGCCGGTGCAGTAGACTTCTTTACAGCAGTCTGACGTCCTTTTCTTACTAACTGGTTAAATGTTGGCATTCTGTTTCACCTCTTTCTGAAATGTAATAATAAGTTACTATTTGTGGTACACGAAAAAATATGCATTCGCATGCACACTAAGATAGTATACTTGTTTGCGAATGCATTGTCAACTACATTTTAATAAAATCATTCCTATATAGCTAACAGTTCAATTATAGTTCTATTTCCTTTAAATATCTGCCAAGAGCATCCTGCCATGAAGGAAGCCGCACAAATCCGCTTTCCTCCAGCTTATCCTTATTCATACGACTGTTGGAAGGCCTCTTTGCCTTTGCCTTATACTGCTCGGCACTGACAGGCTCTACCTCCACCTGAACTCCTGCCTGCCTGAAAATCTCACAGGCAAATTCATACCATGTACAAATACCTTCATTGGTAGCATGATAAATGCCATATTTATCCGTTAATATCATGTCCACCAGAAGCCTTGCCAAATCATAAGTATATGTGGGAGAACCGAACTGGTCGTTTACAACCGTAATATGCTTTTGCGTCTTTGCAAGATTCAGCATTGTTTTGATAAAGTTTTTGCCGTTCACACCGAACACCCATGCAATACGCACAATAAAGTATTTTTCCAGTGTATTCTGCACTGCAAGCTCCCCCTCATATTTCGTCTGTCCGTAAACATTAAGAGGTGTGCGCTCATCCTCCGGCTCCCACGGTCTGTTTCCTTCACCGTCAAATACATAATCCGTGCTGATATAAATCATAGGGATATCCAGATTTTTACACATATTGGCAATATTCTGCGTTCCGTCCGCATTTACCCTTCGACATAATTCTACATTATCTTCCGCAGCATCCACCGCCGTATATGCCGCACAATGTATCACCGCGTCAGGTGCCGTCTCACCTATCACCTTGTTCACACTGTCTGCGTCGGTAATGTCCATTTCCTCTACATCCACTCCCACAGCCTCTAAGCCGCGCCCGGTAAGCTCGTTAATCACATCATGCCCCAGCTGTCCCTTTGTGCCTGTCACCAAAACCTTCATCCTTGTATATCCTCCTAATATTAAATCATACCTAATTAATCACTTAATATACATCTCTATACTCCAACTGTAATTCCAGTATCCGGCATTCAAAAACAATTGTCAATCCCCACCATAAAAATTATAAATCTGTTAGTAACAGTCCACACAAAAAAGCCTGATACAGATTACATGTATCAATCTGTATCAGGCTTTATCATACAACATATTACATCTTACATATTGTCAATAGTGGCTTCCAACATGGCGTCTTCTGCCTCAGATACTTCATTGTCGTCCAGTTCGGAAGATTCCATATCATCCTGCAAACCATCGTCAAAGCTAAATTCTTCCTCTTCACCAAATCCCTCATCAAAGGAAATAATATCCAATTCATCCGTGTTAAGCTTGGTATTGCGGTATCTCTTCATACCTGTACCTGCCGGGATCAGCTTACCGATGCAGACATTTTCCTTCAAACCAATCAGAGGATCCACCTTACCCTTAATAGCAGCCTCTGTCAGAACCTTGGTAGTCTCTTGGAAGGATGCCGCTGACAGGAATGAGTTGGTTGCAAGCGCTGCCTTTGTAATTCCAAGCATTACCTGCTTGCCGTCCGCAGGCTCCAAGCCCTTTGCAATCAATTCTTCGTTCATGTCCTCATAGTCCAGCACATCCACCAATGTACCGGGAAGGAAATCCGTATCTCCGTTATTTTCAATACGAACCTTCTTCAGCATCTGACGTACGATCACTTCTATATGCTTATCGGAAATATCAACACCCTGTAAACGGTAAACTCTCTGGACTTCACGGAGCATATAATCCTGTACGGAACGAATACCCTTAATCTTCAGCAGGTCATGAGGGTTCACACTACCCTCTGTAAGCTCGTCACCCGCCTCCAAAACCTGACCGTCCATAATCTTGATACGGGAACCGTAAGGAATCAGATATGCCTTAGATTCACCAGTCTCATCATTGGTGATGACAACCTCTCGCTTCTTCTTAGTATCACGAATCTCGGCTTTACCGCCAAACTCAGCGATAATAGCAAGACCCTTGGGTTTTCTTGCCTCAAAAAGCTCCTCGACACGAGGAAGACCCTGCGTAATATCATCACCGGCAACACCACCTGTATGGAAGGTTCTCATGGTAAGCTGTGTACCGGGTTCACCGATGGACTGCGCGGCAATAATACCCACAGCCTCACCTACCTGAACCGCCTCACCGGTTGCCATGTTAGCACCGTAGCACTTCGCACAGATACCTACATGGGAACGACAGCTCAGAACGGTACGAATCTTTACCGCTTCTACAGGCTCGCCCTTCTCATTAACGCCCACGCTGAGGATCTTAGCTGCACGACTGGGCGTAATCATATGATTGCGCTTTACAATTACATTGCCGTCCTTATCGTTTATCGTCTCACAGGAGTATCTTCCTGTAATTCTATCCTTTAAGCCCTCTATGGTCTCCTTGCCGTCCATGAACGCCTTAACCACCATACCCGGAATCTCTGTCTTGTCTTCTGCACAATCCACTTCACGGATAATCAGCTCCTGAGATACGTCAACCATTCGTCTGGTAAGGTAACCGGAGTCAGCGGTACGAAGCGCCGTATCGGACAGACCCTTACGAGCGCCGTGCGCGGACATAAAGTACTCTAATACGTCCAGACCTTCACGGAAATTAGACTTAATGGGCAGCTCAATGGTTCTACCGGTGGTATCTGCCATCAATCCTCGCATACCGGCAAGCTGCTTAATCTGCTGGTTGGAACCACGGGCACCAGAATCAGCCATCATAAAGATGTTATTATACTTATCCAGTCCTGCGAGCAGCACCTCAGTCAATTCCTTATCTGTCTCATTCCATGTCTCCACTACCGCACGGTATCTTTCCTCCTCGGTAATCAAACCACGTCTGTAGTTTGCAGAAATCTTATCAACGGTTGCCTGAGCCTGCTCCAGCATCTGAGGCTTTTTCTCAGGAACGGTCATATCTGAAATGGATACAGTCATTGCCGCTCTTGTTGAATACTTGTAACCGATTGCCTTTACATCATCCAAAACCTCTGCAGTCTTGGAAGCGCCATGGGTATTGATAACATTCTCCAGAATCTGCTTCAGGCCCTTCTTGCCCACATGGAAGTCTACCTCCAGCTTCAGGAAGTTCTCAGGCTTGCTTCTATCCACAAAGCCCAAATCCTGAGGAAGAATCTCATTGAAAAGGAAGCGTCCCAATGTAGACTCCACATTACCGCTTACAACCTCTCCCTGAGCATTTTTTTTGCTCATACGGACNGTAATTCTGGAATGCAGGGTCAATGCTTGATTCTCATATGCCAAAATTGCTTCATTTACACTCTTAAAGAACTTGCCCTCACCCAAAGCACCGGGTCTTTCCTGCGTCAGATAGTAGATACCGAGTACCATATCCTGTGAAGGAACGGCAACAGGGCCACCGTCGGAGGGCTTAAGCAGGTTGTTGGGTGACAGCAGCAGGAACCTGCACTCTGCCTGTGCCTCTACGGACAAAGGAAGGTGCACAGCCATCTGATCGCCGTCAAAGTCCGCATTAAATGCGGTACACACCAAAGGATGCAGCTTAATAGCCTTACCCTCTACCAAAATAGGCTCAAACGCCTGAATACCCAATCTATGCAGTGTAGGAGCACGGTTCAACATAACAGGATGCTCTTTGATTACCTCTTCCAGCACATCCCAAACCTGTGTATCAAGCCTCTCTACCAGCTTCTTCGCATTTTTAATATTCTGGCTGATTCCCTTTGCCACCAGCTCCTTCATAACAAAGGGCTTAAACAGTTCGATAGCCATTTCTTTGGGCAGACCGCACTGATAAATCTTAAGCTCGGGACCAACTACGATAACGGAACGTCCGGAATAGTCAACACGCTTACCCAACAGGTTCTGGCGGAAACGTCCGGATTTACCCTTGAGCATATCGGAAAGGGATTTCAGGGCACGGTTGCCGGGTCCTGTTACGGGACGACCACGTCTGCCGTTGTCAATCAAGGCATCCACAGCCTCCTGCAGCATACGCTTCTCGTTGCGCACGATAATATCAGGCGCCCCCAGCTCCAACAATCTCTTCAAGCGGTTATTTCTATTGATGATTCTTCTATACAGGTCATTTAAATCAGAGGTTGCAAAACGTCCGCCGTCCAACTGTACCATGGGACGTAAATCGGGAGGAATGACGGGAACTACATCCATAATCATCCACTCAGGCTGATTGCCCGAACCTCGGAACGCCTCCACTACCTCTAATCTCTTAATAATACGGGCACGCTTCTGACCGGAGGATTCCTTCAGACCTGTCTTTAACTCCACTGCCTCCGTTTCCAAATCAATTGCCTGCAAAAGCTCCTTGATAGCCTCTGCGCCCATGCCTACACGGAATTTGCTACCCCACGTCTCTCTTGCATCCTGATATTCTCTCTCTGACAATACCTGCTTGTATTCCAGATTGGAATCACCGGGATCCAGCACAATATAGGACGCAAAATACAGAACCTTTTCCAAAACTCTGGGAGATAAATCCAGTATCAGACCCATGCGGCTGGGGATACCTTTAAAATACCAAATGTGAGACACGGGAGCAGCAAGCTCAATATGTCCCATACGCTCTCTACGAACGCTTGCCTTGGTAACCTCAACACCACATCTGTCGCAGACTACGCCTTTATATCTGATTTTCTTATACTTACCGCAATGACATTCCCAATCCTTGCTGGGTCCGAAAATTTTCTCACAGAACAGACCGTCACGCTCAGGCTTTAAAGTTCTGTAATTGATTGTCTCAGGCTTTAATACCTCACCATGAGACCACTCACGGATTTTATCCGGTGAAGCCAATCCAATCTTGATGGCATCAAATGTCATCGGCTGATACACTTCATTTTTTGTTTCTGACATTTATGGCACTCCCTTCTATTCTTCCTAGAACTCATCTTCGACATCATCATAACTATCGAACACTTCATCATCGAAATCAGAATCCGCATCCTCGTCCTCTGTGCTCACAAGCTCTCCGCTCTCCGCATCAAATTCCTGAGTCTGATAGCCCATCTCACCTAATGAGCCGTTCTCGTAATCATCATACTTACGGTCACCCTCCATCTCATAACGGTAATCAGTGTCACCATAATCGATAGTTTCCATAATTTCAACTTCGGTCTGATCCTCGCGAAGAACTCTCACATCAAGACCAAGTGCCTGCAGTTCTTTTAACAATACCTTGAAGGACTCGGGAATACCCGGTTCAGGAATATTGTCACCCTTAATAATCGCCTCATAGGTCTTCACACGTCCGACCACATCATCGGACTTAACAGTCAGGATTTCCTGTAAGGTGTAGGAAGCGCCATATGCCTCCAATGCCCAAACTTCCATCTCACCGAAACGCTGTCCGCCAAACTGAGCCTTACCTCCAAGAGGCTGCTGAGTTACTAAAGAGTACGGTCCTGTGGAACGCGCATGAATCTTATCATCTACCAGATGGTGCAGCTTCAGATAATGCATGTGTCCGATTGTTACANGACTGTCAAAATACTCGCCGGTTCTGCCGTCACGCNGACGAACCTTACCGTCTCTGGAANTAGGTACGCCCTTCNACAGCTTTCTGTGTTCTCTNTTATCAGATAAATANNGCATNACCTCAGGCAAAAGCTCTTCTTTATGCTTCTTCTCAAACTCTTCCCACTCAAGATTTACATAATCATTTGCCAAATCCAGAGTGTCCATAATATCCTTCTCGTTGGCGCCGTCAAATACCGGTGTGGCAACATTGAAGCCCAACGCCTTAGCGGCGAGAGAAAGATGAATCTCCAATACCTGTCCAATATTCATACGGGAAGGCACACCCAAAGGGTTCAGTACAATATCCAAAGGACGTCCGTTAGGCAGATAAGGCATATCTTCCACAGGCAATACGCGGGAAACAACACCCTTGTTGCCGTGACGTCCGGCCATCTTGTCGCCTACGGAAATTTTTCTCTTCTGGGCAATATAAATACGGACTGCCTGATTTACACCAGGAGACAATTCGTCACAATTTTCTCTGGTAAATACCTTGGCATCTACAACAATACCGTACTCTCCGTGAGGTACCTTAAGGGAAGTATCCCTTACTTCTCTTGCCTTCTCGCCGAAAATAGCCCGGAGCAGCCTCTCTTCTGCGGTAAGCTCCGTCTCTCCCTTGGGAGTAACTTTACCTACCAGAATATCACCGGCGCGAACTTCAGCACCGATACGAATGATACCTCTGTCGTCCAAATCCTTCAAAGCATCATCACCTACACCGGGAACATCACGGGTAATCTCCTCGGGCCCTAACTTGGTGTCACGTGCTTCAGCCTCATATTCTTCAATGTGAACGGAGGTGTATACATCCTCCTGCACAAGTCTTTCACTTAATAAAACCGCGTCCTCGTAATTATAGCCTTCCCATGTCATAAATCCAATCAACGGGTTTTTACCCAAAGCAAGCTCACCCATGGAAGTGGAAGGACCGTCCGCAATTACCTGCCCCTCCGCAACATGATCTCCCTTGAATACAATGGGCTTCTGATTATAGCAGTTGGACTGGTTGCTTCTGGAAAACTTAGTCAGATGAAACTCTGCCTTTTCTCCGTCATCGTAGGTCATCCTAATCAGATTGGAGGATACATAATCCACCATGCCTGCCTTCTTAGCCAAAACGCACACACCGGAGTCAACCGCAGTCTTAGTCTCCATACCCGTACCTACTGCAGGCGCTTCAGTGGTAAGCAGCGGCACTGCCTGACGCTGCATATTGGAACCCATCAGCGCACGGTTTGCGTCGTCATTCTCCAAGAAAGGAATCAAAGCCGTAGCCACGGAGAACACCATTTTAGGAGATACATCCATGTAGTCAAACATTGCCTTGGGATACTCCTGAGTCTCCTCACGATAACGACCGGATACACTGTTACGCACAAAATGACCGTCCGCATCCAACGCCTCATTCGCCTGTGCTACATGATAATTATCCTCTTCATCAGCAGTCATATATACAACCTCATCCGTTACGCGAGGATTAGACACATCCGACTTGTCAATCTTACGATAGGGTGCTTCTACAAAGCCATATTCATTAATCCTCGCATAGCTTGCAAGTGAGTTAATCAAACCGATGTTAGGACCTTCAGGTGTCTCAATAGGACACATTCTTCCATAGTGGGAATAATGTACGTCTCGAACCTCGAAACCTGCACGGTCTCTGGACAAACCGCCGGGACCCAACGCCGACAGACGCCTCTTATGGGTAAGCTCACCCAAAGGATTATTCTGATCCATAAACTGTGACAGCTGGGAGGAACCAAAGAATTCCTTCACGGCAGCAGTTACCGGCTTAATGTTAATCAGGCTCTGGGGAGAAATCTCCTCTGCATCATGGGTAGTCATACGCTCCCTTACCACTCTCTCCATTCTGGAAAGACCGATGCGGTACTGATTCTGCAGCAGTTCACCTACCGCACGGATACGTCTGTTCCCTAAATGGTCGATATCATCATCATTACCCAAGTCATACTCCAAATGCATATTATAATTAATGGAAGCAATAATATCTTCCTTCGTAATGTGCTTAGGCACTAATTCATGTACATTTTTCTTGATAGCCTCAGCCAGCTTCTCCGCATCACCGCCAAACTCCTCTAAAATCTGCGCCAGCACAGGATAGTAAACAAGCTCGTGGATACCGAAATCTTTGGGGTTGCAGTCAACGAAATGAGTCAGGTCAACCATCATGTTGGATAATACCTTGACATTCCTCTCCTCTGTCTGGATATAAACAAAAGGAACTGCTGCATTCTGAATAGCGTCGGCAAGCTCTGCCGTCACCTTGTCTCCGGCTGCCGCAAGCACCTCACCGGTGGAAGGATCTATTACATCAGCTGCTAAAATCTGATGTCTGATTCTGTTCTTGAGTGCTAATTTTTTATTGAATTTATATCTTCCGACTTTTGCCAAGTCATATCTTCGGGGGTCAAAAAACATAGCGTTAATCAAGCTTTCAGCACTTTCAACGCTTAAGGGTTCGCCGGGGCGAATCTTTTTGTATAACTCTAACAGACCCTCCTGATAATTCTCAGCAGTGTCCTTTCCTAAGCTTGCTTCAATCTTCGGTTCGTCACCGAATACTTCTCTGATTTCATCATTAGTTCCGATTCCAAGCGCTCGAATCAGCACGGTAATGGGAACCTTACGGGTTCTGTCTACACGAACATAAAAAACATCATTGGAATCCGTCTCGTACTCCAACCATGCGCCACGGTTAGGAATTACGGTACAGGAAAACAGCCTTTTACCAATCTTATCATGACCAATTGCATAATAAATACCGGGAGAACGTACAAGCTGGCTAACGATAACACGCTCCGCACCATTAATAATGAAAGTACCTGTCTCAGTCATCAGCGGCAAATCGCCCATGAAAATCTCATGCTCGCTGATTTCCTCTTTTTCCTTATTATAAAGGCGAACCTTCACCTTTAAAGGCGCTGCGTAATTAGCATCTCTCTCCTTACATTCTTCAATAGAATATTTCACGTCATTCCTGCATAACTCAAAGTCGACGAATTCCAAACTCAAAGAGCCACTGTAGTCAGCAATGGGAGAGATATCGTCAAAGGCTTCTTTTAAACCTTCGTTTAAAAACCACTGATAGGAATCCTTCTGGACTTCAATCAGGTTGGGCATCTCTAAGACCTCTTTTTGTCTTGAATAACTCATACGCATAACCTTGGTATCGGCAATCGGACGTATTCTGTTTTTTTCCATTGACATTTCACCCCGTTCTTTCAGATTTAAAGCCTATTTATCTTTCAATTTCCAACAAATAAGCATAACTCCGCACAATAGTGCACTATCCATGTTAACACAAAATAGGAATGGGGTCAAGAAAAAAAGAATTTTTTAACCAAAAATTTCCGAAATGTTTATGACATTTGAGATAATTAAAGCAATAGAATACTTCGCAACGCAAAACGGACAGAAAACGTATATAGCTTTCTGTCCGTTATAGTTTCACATTCTCTTGGGATATAATTACTTAAGAGTAACCTTAGCGCCAACTTCCTCAAGCTTTTTCTTGATTTCCTCAGCCTCTTCCTTGGAAGCAGCTTCTTTAACTACCTTAGGAGCGCCGTCAACAACGTCCTTTGCTTCCTTTAAGCCAAGACCGGTTACTTCACGAACAACCTTGATAACCTTAACCTTCTCAGCGCCTACCTCAGTAAGCTCAACATCAAACTCGGTCTTCTCTTCTACTGCTTCTGCCGCACCGGCACCTGCTGCTGCAACTACAACGCCTGCTGCTGCGGATACACCGAACTCTTCTTCGCAAGCTTTTACAAGGTCATTTAATTCTAATACGGTCAACTCTTTGATAGCATCAATAAGTTCCTGAGCTGTTAATTTAGCCATTTTATTTTCCTCCATTTTTAAAATTAATAAATATTTTCTTACTTATGTTTCTCAATATTACTCTGCTGCGGGCATCTCTGCCTCAGCAGGCGCTTCTGCTACGGGTGCTTCCTCTGTGGACTCCGTCTCTGCCGCAGGTGCGTCACATGCTGCCGCGCCGCCTTTTTCTGCAAGCTGATTCATAACACGAGCAAAATTGGTGATAGGACTCTGCATACTTCCAAGCAATCTGGAAATAAGAACTTCTCTGGAAGGAATGCTTGCAATCTCTGCGATTCCCTTAGCATCGTAAACAGTGCCTTCAACCACACCAGCCTTAATCTCCAGCTTGTCAGCTGTCTTAGCAAATTGTGCAAGCACTCTTGCGGGAGCAGTTGCATCCTCTGTGGAAAGAGCCATTGCGCTGGGTCCTTCCAAGTACTGAGTCAAACCTTCAAACTCCGTACCCTTGAACGCAAAGTTCATCATGGTATTCTTGTAAACCTTGTAGATAACTCCTGCTTCACGCAAGTTTTTACGGAGCTGGGTATCCTGCTCCACTGTAAGTCCACGGTAATCTACCAAAACTACAGACTGAGCATCTTTGATATTAGCAGAAATCTCTTCTACAATAGGCTGCTTCAATTCAACCTTTGCCATTTTTTTACCTCCTTATAGATTTTGAGCCGATATAAAGACATCGCCCTGCGACTCTTTTTGAGTGTACAAATAACGGCATTTGCGCCCATATGATAAAAAATCTCCCTGAAGACTCAGAGAGATAGTGTAATCAAATGTGTACTCTTCTCCTCGGTAGGATTTATGTTTGGTTACCCTCACACCTACTGTCTTCGGCTTAGTTAATTAACCTTTAACACAATATCATGTGAATCAATTTATGTCAAGTATTAATTTTCTTTTTTTCATTTTTCATTTTTAACGTAAAACAAATAATAATTCCCAAAAGCACAAAACAGGATATTATATTAGATATTAACTGGACCGTTGTACCTGCATACCATACCTCTATTACACCGTTTGTTTCCTTCTGCAGCTTTACTTCCACCAATCCTTCTTCACTTTTTCCGACTTGCAGCTCCTGATTTTCTCTGTTTGGTGCCACCAGCTTTATAGGATAACAATAAGGAAATCCCACAAATATTCATAAGCGCCGAAATCACAAGAAAAACATCCGGATAAAAAATAGAACTTCCATACCCGTATCCATTAAAGAAAATAGGATTAATCCTCGGTGAAAGCTCCCGTTTACCAAAGCTTCCTTAAAAAAGGGAACCGTATAAACCGTTCCCTCTTTCTTACATACTATTTAAAATTTAGCCACACTCACCTTTACACCAGGACCCATAGTGCTGGTTAAGGTAATGCTTCTCAAATACTGACCCTTAAGCGCACTGGGCTTAGCCTTTACAATAGCGTCCATAAGTGCATTAAAGTTCTCCTGCAAAGCCTCTTCCGTGAAGGAAGCCTTTCCAACAGGAACATGAACAATATTTGTCTTGTCAAGTCTGTACTCAATCTTACCTGCTTTAATATCAGCGATAGCCTTAGCTACATCCATAGTTACGGTACCGGCCTTAGGATTGGGCATCAAGCCCTTAGGACCCAAAACCTTACCAAGTCGACCAACCACGCCCATCATATCAGGTGTAGCTACTACTACATCAAAATCAAGCCATCCATCGTTCTGAATCTTGGGAATCAGCTCCTCGCCGCCTACATAATCAGCGCCTGCTGCCTCTGCCTCGTTCACCTTATCACCTTTTGCAAACACTAACACCTTAACAGTCTTACCGGTTCCGTTAGGCAGCACAACCGCGCCACGGATCTGCTGTTCAGCATGACGTCCGTCACAGCCGGTTCTGATGTGTACTTCAATAGTCTCGTCAAATTTTGCAGTTGCCGTCTTCTTAACAAGCGCAATCGCATCATTAGGCTCATAGAATGTTGCTCTGTCTACAAGCTTAGCAACTTCGGCATATTTCTTACCATGTTTCATTATTTTACCTCCTAGGTTCCAGCGACAATTTTCATTGTCTCCCAATCAAATATTATTACAGTCTCTCAAGTGAAATCCAAGGTTTCAGGCACCTGTCGTACGCTCTGAAAGCCTTTCATTCTTAGTCCTCTACAACAATACCCATACTACGTGCAGTACCGGCAATCATGCTCATAGCTGCTTCCAAGCTAGCTGCGTTTAAATCAGGCATCTTCATCTCTGCGATTTCCTGAACCTTTGCCTTGGAAATGGTAGCAACCTTAGTCTTGTTAGGCACACCTGAACCGGACTTAATATTGCAAGCCTTCTTTAACAATACGGCTGCAGGAGGAGTCTTTGTAACGAAACTAAAGCTTCTGTCTGCATATACGGTAATAACTACAGGAATGATAACGTCACCCTTGTCTGCCGTTCTTGCGTTGAACTGCTTTGTAAATTCTACGATGTTTACACCATGCTGTCCAAGTGCAGGACCAACTGGTGGAGCCGGTGTTGCTTTGCCGGCAGGAATCTGTAACTTGATATATCCTTCTACTTTCTTTGCCATTGTGGCACCTCCTATAATGTGGTAAATCGGCGCAGGTAATGCGTGTAAACGCCCCTGCTCCCACTAGGAATACCCTTGTCGCCTCCGGTATTCCTTTCGTGTTGCAAGCATGTCACATGCGACATGCCGAGAATTACTCATTTATATTTTAGCGGAACTCAAAAACATGCTCCGAAAAATATCTCCAACCAAAAAGCTACTTATAAAATTAGAGCTTTCTAACCTCTGCAAAGCTGATTTCAACAGGGGTTTCCCTACCGAACAGCTCTACATTAATTGTTGCGGTCTGCTTGCTGTAGTCAAGCTTCTGAACCACACCAACGGTGTCCTTCCAAACGCCTGCAACCACTGCTATGCTGTCCCCCTCTGCAAAATCAATGGAAACATTCTCTGTCTTAATCCCTAATGGCTTCATCTCAGCTTCCGTAAGAGGAACGGGCTTGCTTCCCGGTCCTACAAATCCGGTCACACCGCGGGTATTACGAACAACGTACCATGTATCATCGTTCATCTCCATATTGAGGAGCACATATCCCGGGAACATTTTCTTTTGAACGGTCTTTCTGGCACCATTCTTCATTTCCACCACTTCCTGCAGCGGAACCCGCACCTCCAAAATCTGCTCCGCAAGGTGCTTGTTGTTCTCAATGGTCTTCTCAATATTGGCTTTGACCTTATTTTCATATCCTGAATAGGTATGAACTACATACCATCTTGCCTCTGCCATACAATCACCCTCGCTCTATATTGATGTTAAGAAATTAACTCCATACTGAATCACATAGTCCAGAATGGCAATGATAACTCCCACAACGACTGATATAGCCACAACCGCTATTGACTGCTTTAATGTGGACTGTCTGCCCGGCCATGATATTTTCTTAAATTCAGATTTGATACCCTTAAAGAAACTGGGGCGTGCCTGCTTTTCTGCGGAATCTNCCATCTTGNCNTCCTAAATATNGAACANCTNATTNTTTGGNTTCTTTNTGCATTGTATGTGTCTTACAAAATCTACAATATTTCTTTGTTTCCATTCTGTCAGGATGTGTTTTCTTATCCTTGGTAGTATTGTAGTTACGCTGCTTGCATTCGGTACATGCCAATGTAATTTTTGTACGCATTTGTCTACCTCCACATATTTTGTGATTCTCTAAAATTAAGCATAAAAAAAAGACCTAAAATCTCATCTCGCTTGATTACTATATCACAGTTGCAGCCAAGCGTCAACAGTTTTTTTACAGTTTGCAATGCCCAATGTTTATTACCAAAATTTTCTTTCCCCCCTTGCTTCTTTTCCGGTTTTATGTTATACTACATTATACAAAAGGTGGGTTATTGTGCGCACGAATGTGCACATACATGCAACGGATTAGTATGAACTCACATAGTACATCCATTGAACACAGATTTCAAGGAAGAAAGGAGGCGTGACAATGGGTGCTGTTCTTAACACGGTTTACAACAACTATCTTACAACATATACACCGAAAAGCACCACTCGTTTCGACGCTCACAAAAAGAGCGAACTTCGCAGTGTCTATAATTCCATTGTCAAATTAAATAAAGAGTCCCCCTGGTATCTTCCTACCACCAATAAAATTACCCAGCTTTATGCGGTAGACATTAAGGAAAATGCCCGCGACCTGCATAATACGCTTGCACAGCTGGGTGGTCTTGAGGAGAATGGTCTTTTCAGCAAAAAGAGCGCTTATACTACGGATGAAGGTGTTGCGACAGCCTCCTTTATCGGCTCTCAATCTCCTGATGGGGCAACGCCTGAGTTTACCTTGGAAGTGCGCTCCCTCGCATCCTCACAAGAAAATATGGGACTTTTCCTGAATGATTCCAAGNTGCAGCTTAAACCTGATACCTATTCCTTTGATGTTTCCATCAATGATATGAATTACGAGTTTCAGTTCTCCATTGGCGAGGGTGAAACTAACCGGGATGTACAGGAGCGTCTTGTTCGTTTGATCAACAATTCCAATATCGGTATCAAGGCTGGTCTGATAGAAGCCGATTCCCAGACCTCACTTCGCATGGAGTCTGATGCAACAGGCTTACCTTTAGGTAAATCACAGATATTTACAATCAGTGATACGCATACCAGCAAGGCTTCCGGTTCAGTAGATTATTTTGGCTTGAATTACACCAGTCGTCAGGCTTCCAATGCCCAATTTCTCGTTAATGGTGAGAAACGTTCCACTTCCTCTAACCATTTTACCGTAGAACAGTTATTTGATGTACAGTTAAAGGGTGTCACCCCGGAAGACGAACCCATTCGGGTAGGCTTGAAAACAGACGTTGAATCTCTTACGGACAATGTCACCCACTTAATCAGCGGCTATAATGACTTTATAAAGGCAGTATCCGCATATATGGATTCTCAATCAAAAAGTAAGCAGCTTGTGCATGAAATGCAGGGAATTGCTACCCTCTATCACAACTCCTTAGAATCCACCGGGGTACAGCTTGCAGATGACAGCACCCTGAAGATTGATACCGATGTACTGCGAAAAACAGCGCAGCAGTCGGATGATATTTCAGAGACCTTCGGTTACTTGAAGGATTTCTCCCGGTCGTTGTTCCGGAAGAGCAACCAAATATCGCTCAATCCTATGAATTATGTGGAAAAAACCGTTGTCGCCTACAAAAATCCCGGTCATAATTTTGTAAGCCCCTACGCAACCAGTGCTTACAGCGGAATGATGTTTAACGGATATTGCTAAAAAGCTTCTACGAAAACTTGTGACGTAGAAGCTTTTTATGTATAGCAAATTACAGGGGAATATTTCCATGCTTTTTCTTCGGTATTTCAGTTTTTTTTGTTTTTAAAACTTTCAAAGACATAAGAATCTTATCTCTGGATTCCTCCGGCTTGATCACCTCATTCACATAGCCTCTTGCCGCGGCAATATAAGGATTTAAAAAGCGCTCTTCATATTCCCTTTTGCATTGCTTCCTCATAGCTTCCGAATCAGCTGCCGCTTTGATTTTTCTTTTGAAAGCTATATTCACCGCACCGTCGGCGCCCATAACCGCAATCTCCGCAATAGGCCACGCAAATACCATATCCGCTCCCATCTCTTTGGAATTCATAGCAATATAAGCGCCTCCGTATGCCTTTCGCATAATCAGTGAAATCTTAGGCACCGTAGCCTCAGAATACGCATAGAGTACCTTTGCGCCATGGCGGATGATGCCGTTATGCTCCTGCGCTGTTCCCGGCAAAAATGCAGGAACATCCACCAATGTTATCAACGGTATATTAAAACAGTCGCAGAAGCGGATAAATCGCGCCATCTTGTCGGAGGCGTGATAGTCCAGTGAACCGCACATATTGTTGGGCTGGTTTGCCACAAATCCCACGCTCTCTCCCGCCATTCTGGCAAAGCCTACTACCACATTGGGGGCGAATTGCTCCTGTACCTCAAAAAAGCTTGCCTTATCCGCAATACATTCAATAACCTTCTTTACATCATAGGCGTTGCGGGAATTATCCGGAACAATATCCTTTAATCCGGAGCAAGGATTCTCCGCTTTTTTTTCCACAAAATTTTTACGCAGTGTCAGCTTATTCAACATTCTATTGACGGAAAACAAAAGCGATTCCTTTTCCTCAATAGTCTTTACTACCGGTGCTGTTACTTCAAAGCTGCTTGGAAGATAGGACAAAAGCTTTCTGACTCCCATCAGGCATTCGCCCTCGGTATTATAGGTAAAATGGGATACTCCGCTTTTTCTGGCATGCACATCCGCACCGCCAAGCTCCTCTACACTGACCTCCTCGNTAATTACCGTCTTTANCACATTCGGTCCGGTAATAAACATCNTANAAANATCCTTTACCATAAAAATAAAATCACAGATTGCCGGGGCATAGCAGGCGCCACCGGAACAAGGNCCTAAAATAACNGCTATCTGGGGAATCATANCTGACGCTTTTGTATGNNTTAAAAACATTCCGCTGTAACCGCTCAAGGAAGAAATACCTTCCTCTATTCTGNCTNCGCCACTGTCATTAATNCAGATAAAGGGCGCCTTCATATCCATTGCCATATCCTGAATTTTTGTAAACTTTAGGGAATGAATCTCTCCAAGAGTTCCTCCAATCACGGTAAAATCCTCGCTTGCCACAAATACAGTCCTTCCGTCAATCTCACCGTAACCCGTAACGATACCGTCACCCGGTACCCGACGCTTATCCAAATCAAAATCATCTATTCGAGATTCCATGAATGCGTCTACTTCCACAAAAGTTCCCTTATCCAATAAAATATCAATGCGTTCTCTGGCGGTAAGCTTTCCTTGCTCATGCTGCTTATCGATCCTGAGCTGTCCGCCGCCTAAAGCGCCCTTTCTTCTCCTATCGTCCAAATCATGTAACGCTTCTTCCCAGTTCATATCTGTATTGAGCCTCCATCCAACTTTTCTTTTTTATTTTCAAATTTCTTCTGTATACTTATGTGTTGTATACATTTCTTCAAATGACTTGCCTGATTTTCCCTCCGCCGTGCTGTGGAACAATACCGTCATAAACCTACGGTTTTTTTAAGTGTTTTGCATGTCTTACTATTTGAGTTTCAATTCATTTGAGTTTCAAACTATTTTATATAATAACAGCATTGTACAAAAAAGGCAAGTAGATTTTCATAATCTACCTGCCCTGCTTAAATATTCTTCCAACTTATGAATGGCATGGCTGAACTGCTGCCATGATTTTCCCTTCTATAATACGGCGCTATTTTCCGTTATCAATCTGTGATTGTGCCATATCCAATGCCGCCTCAATCACCTTGTCCATATCATAATATCGATACTGACCCAGCCTGCCGCCAAACAGAACATTCTTTTCCTTGGCAGCAAGCTCCTGATAACGAGCAAATAAAGTATTGTTGCGTTCATCATTAATGGGGTAATAGGGTTCGTCACCCTTATGCCAGCTTGCGGGATACTCTCTGGTGATAATCGTTCCCTTTCCGGTGCCAAACTCAAAATGCTTATGTTCAATGATTCGGGTATATGGCACTTCTCTTTCCGTGTAGTTCACTACAGCGTTACCCTGATAATTGTCACAATCCGAAAGCTTCTCTTCCTCAAAACGAAGGGAGCGATATTGCATCTCTCCCAGCTGATAATCAAAATACTCATCTATCATGCCGGTATACAAAACCGTGTCAAATACATCAGTCNCNGCCTTCNCTGCANTTGCCNCAAGAANANCNCGGTAGNAAATTTCAAGCCGTACCGGAACATCCGCCANAAGCTTCTCAATCATCTGAGTGTAGCCGNCTATGGGAATGCCCTGATATCTATCGNTAAAGTAATTATTGTCNTAGGTGAAACGCACGGGAAGCCTCTTGATGATAAATGCAGGCAGCTCCCTGCAATCTCTTCCCCACTGCTTTTCCGTATACCCCTTCACCAGCTTTTCATAGACATCACGCCCAACCAGAGAAAGCGCCTGTTCCTCCAGATTCTGTGGATTTTCTACCGCTTCATTCTGTCTTTGTTTGTCAATCTCTGCCTTTGCCTCGTCAGGGGTGCGTATCCCCCATAGCCTGCTAAAGGTATTCATGTTAAAAGGCNTATTATAAAGCTCGTCCTTGNAAATAGCAATAGNGGAATTTACATAATGNTTAAACTNCGCANACTGATTCACATAATCCCAGATTCTGCGATTAGAGGTATGGAAAATATGGGCTCCGTATTTATGGACTTGAATGCCCATTTCCTCCTCTGTATAGATATTCCCTCCAATATTTCCTCTCTTATCAATACAATAGCAGCTTTTCCCGGCTTTTTTCATTTCATGAGCAAACACAGCACCAAAAAGACCTGTTCCGACAATTAAATAATCGTATTTCATACTACTTGCTCTTCTTGCCCTTTGCCTTGTACTTGTCAATCTGAACAAAATCGTCCATTAGCTCTAAAATTTTATCACGTCCGTCCTGATTCAGCTTTACATAGTACTGCATTACTCGGTTCTCCAAAAGCTGTGCTCCCAAAGAGGTATCTCTCTCCAGTGAGGAAAAATCCACCGGATTCAGGCTTAACTTATCGCACATTCTGATAACCGTTCCATAAGCCATGCCTTCTATACCACGCTCCAAAGCAGTTACTAATGTACTGTAAGGTATATTCATCTCCATTGCAAACTGACGCACACTGCGATATTGTCTTAAAATTTCTTTCTTTAAAATCTCTGCTTTTGTCATTATTCTCTCCTCCAAACTGTCTGTCAAATTAGTGTACAGATTTAATATACGATATTTCGTGTGCCTTTTCAAGACTTATTATGAAAATTAATATTCTTTATAAAACTTTAATTTTCTTACATCCATACCATATATTTGCACCACCTCCAAAAGGGGGCTGTCAAATAAATCCTGCGGCGTTACAATCACTCCGCCGTTGCTGTCCAAATCGTATCCGAAATGCTTATACGCATACCAGACCAGATGTGCACATTGTGTACCAGTGATAGCTTCTTCCGAGCCTGTTTTTGCTGTTTTTGTTTCTTCTATTTCCTGATTTAGAACTACCGATTCTGTGGATTCCACTTTTGTAGATGCCGACTTAACCGCTTCCGACTGCATAGGCATCGACAGTATTCCCGCCGTCAGCTGATAAGGAACATCCGCCAAGTGCGCTGCGGCATACTCCGCAATCTCTTTTCTCTCCTCCTTGGAGACTTCCCTTAACCGGAGTACTGCAAAGGATGGATAGCTTCGCCAATGTTCCAAAGATAGGACTGCCGAATCACTGCCAAGTACCCTTGCTTCCAAAGTCATTCTGTTTTCTGCGTCTACCACAATCCCTGCATGTCCGACTCTCCACCCCAGCACATGACAATTAAAAGTAACTAAAATATCTCCATCCTCCACAACAGGTATTTCCGCCAGTAAATCATCCGAATCGCAAAGTAATACCTCCTCCCTGCTTATCACAGTGTTGGGTTCACAGTAAACCTGCGTCTCTCTGAAAAAATCCTGCTGCAGCTTACTCAATTTTCCATTATCCCCCCTTTTTCGCAGTTCATCTACCGCAGCTTTGCCTAATCCGGTCTGGCAAAACAAAAGAACATATTCTTTTTCCGTCAGTTCTTTTTTTTCCAAATAAACCTCCAAATTTTTCATAGGATAGTCCGGCGTATAATGTGCTCTTTTCTCTATTGCCATCGTCCAAAGGCATAGAATCGTGCCCAATATGGAAACGCCGCCTAAAATCCTGAATGCAGTCCTTCTTCCCGTATTTTTCATTCTCCCGTTTCAAGCTTTATTTTCCTATAAATCATCTCCAAATCCAGAAAAAATATACAAAAATGCCACCCTTACGAGTGGCATTTTTATATGACATATTTATTGTTAATGCTTACTATCCAGAAACTGAGGCGGAANAAAGCTTGAACCGCTCATATTCTNATAATANTCATNNNCTGCNTTTGAGGATTTACGGCCGTCACGAATACCTGCACGTTCCTTGGCAAAAAATTCCTCCACCAGCTTTTTATTGCGCTGTTCCTGCGCCTGCACGGAGACACTAAGCTCCGTAACTTCAGTAACTTTTTGCTGTAGCACCCTAATCTGCTCTGCATATCTTTCTCTATTTCCTTTTAATTCTTCAGAGAGCTTGGCGTACATAGTTTCAAAACCCGTGTCCAGCTTAATAATCTTCTCAATCAACTGCCCCTTTTTCTCCATGGCAGCGTCAAAGCTATCTAAATCCGCCTGACCGCCTTGAAAGCTCTTTTCCTGTTCAGCGTTATACTTCTGAATCTCTTTTAACACTTCCAGCTTTCTATCCAAACTTTCCGCAAGAATACTTAACTGACTCTCCATTATGCAGTTCCTTTCTCCTTGTTAAGACGTATCACTTCTTTCCATGTATCGCGCATGGAGCGGAGATGAGTAGTAACTTCTTCCAAAATATCCTTATCTTTTTTCAAGTTCGCTTCTACCAGACGCTGCTCCAGATATACATAAACACGTTCAAAGTCCTGAGAAACCTCATATTTCATATCTAAAGTCTGCCGAAAATAGTCCACAATTTTCTGTGCTTTTACAATATTGGTATGAGCCTTTTCAACATCCTTCTGTTCCACCGCTGCCATTGCAATATTGCAAAACTTAATAGCGCCCTCATAAAGCATCAAGGTAAGCTCTGCCGGAGAAGCCGTTAATATTTTGCTGTTATTGTACTGTGCATAAGCATTAGGCAATGCCATNTTGTTACCNCCGTTTTATCAGCCGCCAAGTAAGCTTGTTACAGCGCTAGCGTTGCTCNGCATCTTTGACAAAGCTGTCTCCATAGCGGCNAACTTGGAATACCACTGTTCTTCATAATCATTCAACTTTTTTTCCAATTCTGAAATCTTGCTGGTATAGTCGTCATAATCCTCCTTCATCTTCTTATCTTCATAAAGTGTATAGGAGGAGCTATATTCCGTTCCCTTCATCAAGTCGCTGAGCTTAGAATACAGACTTCTTGACAAGGTTGTAAAGAACGATACTACCGTATCAGGGTCGTTTGCAATCATACTCTTCAGCTTATCTGCATTGCCTGCCGTAGAAGCGTCATCCGCATCACCATCTATATGATATGCATTCTTCTCGTTATCAGCAGCAATAAAATAACTTAAGGTCTCAATTCCAAAATCGGAAAGATACATTTTCTTACCGTTTACAGATACACCGGACATCATGATTTCCTTCAGANCACCGGAAACCGTGCTAAGCGTGGAATCCNTACGNAGAATGGAATCTTTNATCTTCTTCTCCCACTCCTCCACTTCGGAATCTGACATGGCATCCTTTTCCTCATCGGTCAAAGGCTTATACCCCTTTGCGGCGTCTGCATTGTAAAGCTTATCCATCTGATTAATGATTTCATTATATTCCTTAATGAAATTCTTAACCATGTCGTAGATGCCCTGAGTATCGTCCTCTGTGGTAAGAGTAACAACCTCATTCTCCGCAGTGGTTGCATTAACCGTTATAGTCAAGCCGTTAATTTCAAAGGTATTACTGTCGGATTCATATTGTACACCGTTCAATGAAATTACAGCGTCTTCACCTTCCATCTTATTTGCCACTGTTGCCTTTAAGCTGCCGTTTGCATATTGCTCTTTAATCTGGGATGCTGCTGCAATCTCTTTCTCCACCTGCCCCCTGATAGTTCCGGCATAGGAGTTCCTGATCTGATAAACATCCTTACCGTCTTCATCTTTTCCGGTAATTTCAAGCTTATTATTTACAATATCATCCAATTCGCNTGTANTTTTNTCATAATTGGANGACCATNTNTTNAATGCCGTGTAAGCTGNCTNCTCAGTAGTATNGCTAGAATTNTTANGATTCTCAATCCTTACTTTAACCCTAACTTTGTCTTCCGCACTGAGCGGCTTCGTAGTATCAATGTCTTCAAAGATTGACTTGTAAGTATTTAACTGGCTTAACTGGCTGTCACGCTGAGCTTCAAGGCTATCTTTGCGGGCAATCAGATTCTTTTCTTCCGTCCGGATTCTGCCTGCAATAACCTCCTCGGAATTATTAATAAGCTCGTCATAGTATTTCTGCTCCGCTGCTCCATAAGTGCTAAGCCCTAAGGACTGTAGCATCTTACAGCCGTTCACATCTCCGCCCACCAGCGTAAAGTTCTGTTTTAATCCCGTAGATTTGGAGCTAACGAAAAATCTCTGGTTTTTCTCATCGAAGGAAGCATTAACGCCGGCATCACGCAAAGCTGTGGTAAAGCCGTTGATTGTCATATCCTTGTCAATGGTGATGGACTTTGTCTCACCGTTCACCGTCAGACTGATACTGCCGTAACCCTCTTCCCCATTAAACTCGATTCCGCTGTTTGCCAGCACATCTGTCAGCTTACTGCTTCCCTTGTAATCCTCTCCGGCACTTTTCAGCACACCGCCTGTAACATAAGTAGGCTTTGCCAAAGTGGTAATTTGAAGACTCTGAACACTGTTTACCGCACCCTCACCGGTGATAACCGATACCAAATTGGGATTGGAAACCTTCGTTGTCTTTTTAATAAAGGAAGACTCAAAACGCATATTACTCAGAGCGCCATTATAAAGCTTCAACACCTGTGCATTCAAGCTTTTCCATGCTTCCTGCTTCCATTTATGCTTTGTCTGTGCTCTCTTGGTATCATCCACTTTAGTACGCTTTGCAGCCACTAATTCCTGAATAATACTCTCTGTATCCATACCGGACATCAGTCCTGTCAACCGCATTGCCATAATAGCATCCTCCTACTTATCTCTTCTCATCCACCATCATACCGGCAAGCTCCCACACCTTAGCAATCATATCCAAGGTTTTCTCGGGGGGAAGCTCTTTGATAACTTCTTTCGTATTACGATCCACTATCTTGATTGTTACACGATGAGTATCCTCGTGAATACCAAATACAGCTTCAGAATGAGACATGCTTTTATTCAGTTTTTCTACTGCCTTGCGAATTTGTTCGTTATTCGCCTGCTCCTGTTCCTGCTCTGACGGATTACCGGCCTCACCCTTATTCTGTGCGTTTTCTACCACACCGATAGTCTTGTCATAGCTATCCACTGCCTGTGCAGCCTGAGAGGCAGGAGCTTCTACCTTCTCTGTGGATACCGTTCTTTGCGGCACTGTGTTCTGTGCCTGTACACTCATAACACCTGTTAATGCTTCTATTGCCATTTCGGTCACCTCCATGTGAAAATATAAATATGTACTTTTTGAAATCCATTCCAAAATCAAGCTTCTAAACCTTTTATCGGTACATATTAAAAAAAAATTAAGAGGAAAGTGCAAAAAATTGTGCTTTCCTCTTAATTTTATCCCAATAAATTCCTTAATGCTTCTATTCCGTCTACATTGACAGCCTCTTTATTAGACTCCTGAATCTGTAAATAGACTTCTTTGCGGTAAATCGGCACCTCTCTCGGTGCGGTAATGCCGATTTTTACCTGATCTCCCTTAACCTCCAGAATTGTCACTTCAACATTGTTATTAATAATAATTGCTTCATTCTTTTTGCGCGATAAAGCCAGCATTTTACTCACCTGCCTTTCTTGCCTGCAGGATTTCAAAAATAGGGAATTTCACAGGATATGAACTTCCGTCCACAATAATCTGACATGCCTTGTGTTCATCCACATTAATAATAATAGGACCCTGTAAATTCACACTCATCTGTGTCAAATCGGAAGGAATGCTCGCCGTTACCAGCACCAGAATATTATCTTCATTAAGACTGCCTGCACTTAACAGCAGTTCATCATCAACCTCCGGGTCATAATCCGGTTTTACTATAAGGGGATCCATCACAGGCATTGCAAAAGCAGGTTCCTCAATAGATTGCAGAAAACGGATTCCTACGTCCTTTCCCTTTTCTTCATCGTGTAAGAGCGTAAAATGCTTCATATCGGGGAAGCCTATGATTCCATTATCAAAGGTAATAATCTTTTCATCAGACACTTCGATTTCTCCAAAAATCTTTGTATTAATTTTCATAGCTGCTCCTATCTGCCCTATCCGGTGGGCCCTATTTCAGGTAGGTTAAATAAAGTTAAGCAGAGTTGTCTGCATTACCTTTCCCGCCGCCAAAAGCGCCGCTTCGTAGGTCATTTCCGCACTCTTCAACTGAATAACCACTTCTGTAATATCAATATCTTCATTCTCACTTTTCAGTGTTTCAAAGGTAGTTTTCTGATTCTGCATACGGTTCTTGATCAGGGTAAGCTTACTGCTCCTTGTTCCGCAGTTTGTAATACATAAATTAGAATCATCCAAATAGCCCTGAAAAGTAGTAATTCCTTTTTCAAACAACTTCTGACATTTATCCTTGGCAAGGGTCAGCGCCTTATTGGCGGCGTCCAGCTGTGCCTGCAGCGTCTTCGCATCCGCTCCTGAAGCTGTCTTTAGCATATTCTCTATATCAGCCTTTACTCCCTCTAAATCCAGCACCGACTGCATGGAATCCACCAAATCGTCAACCGTTCTGCCAATCCCATGCTGGAAGCATTCATCTGCCGTAGAATTCACACGGATTGTCTGATTAAATCCGACATCGTATTCAATTTCCTGTCTTTCTGCATCGCCGCTTGTATAACTTTCGTTATAGACAATTCCTTCACTCTCACATTGGAAATAATGCTCCGGTCTTAAATCTCCCTTAACCCAATGTTCCTTTTGGTATGTTACCCGAATTTCCGATTCATCGGCAACAGTAGTTACATCATCCTTGGTTGCCATCAATGCTTCATAACGGTTTTTACCCAACAAAAGTTCTCCCGTCTCCGGCACATAAATCAAAGCATCATCATCCGCCGCCACCTTACTATAGGGATCGTCATAGGAATGCATTTGCTCTATCTCACCGCTTATGCTCCCATCCGCATTGGTTGTAGGCCATGTCACCCACTCATAACCGCTGCCATCCGCCTTTTTCTGCTGAAAGCTGATAGAAGGAGCTCCCCCGTCCATACAATCGTCATATGCCAATCTGATACGATATACATCCACTGCCGATATCTTTTCCTCGTTAATATCCGCTATACCGGAACTCGCATCATTAAAATTACCGGAATTCCAGTCAAGTAGCTTATCCGTATTCACCTTAGTAATAGAATCTATCGCACTGCTGTCTATCTGCTCTAAAATATCGTAGCTCTTTGTCTCCTCCTTCATAAATCTAAGCGAAGTATCAGTACGATAACCGGTGAACACATACCTTCCCGCATAATCGGCATCTCCGGTACTGTAAACCTCATCGCCAAGAGCCTTAAGCTGCTCTAAAATAATCTCCCGGTCCGTAGTCTTCAGATCACCGTTGGAGCCCTTAGTACACTGTCCAATCATATTTGTAATAATTTGAGACAGATTCTTCAGAGCATCCTCGGTAACGCTCAGCCAGCTCTCCGCATCAGGGATATTTTTGCTGTAATACTGCGTCACCTCGGTCACGCTGCTTCTGAGGCGCAGCGCCCTGATTGCCACTACAGGGTCGTCTGAAGGGCGGTTCACCTTCTTCTGGGTAGACATCTGGTTGCTCAATCTATCTTGATATAATTTGTTAGTGTTAATGTTTGCCAGATTATTTTTCTGCATAATCTTGTTTGTAATTCTCACAGGTTATCCCACCTTTCCTAGACTCCCGTCTCCAAAATCAATCTGTCATAAATTTCCGTCAATGTCTGTATCATTTTAGAGGCAAGATTATATCCATTTTGATATTTTACCAGATTAACGGCTTCCTCATCCTCATCCACACCGGAAATAGAAATCCTCTGCATATCAATATTCCCAGCAATATCATGAAAGCTCTGATAAAAAATATTTGCACGCTCGGTATTCAGCGCCACATCAGACAAAATACACTGTAAAAATTCGGAAGCAGAGCAGCCTCTAAAGCTCATCTTATCCTTGTTGTTTACCATATCCTTCAAGGCATGGAGCAAATCGTCCTGCTCTACGCCGTCTCCCTGCTTGAATTTATTGGCAAGCAGCTCGGGGTCAAGTTCCATTGCCGCAAGTATAGTAAAATTCTTGGCCGTCAGCCGATAGTAGCTGTCATCAGCCTCATTCACCTTCATGGAAACCGCCTGCTTTGCTTTCTCCAATGCATCAGCCTCTGACAAAGAAGGATCTGCATCCATATACTCTGTCTTTAACTCTTCCACCTTCTTGGTGTAAGCCTCATATGTAAAAGAATCAAAACGCGTTTCCTCCGGAAAGCCAAACTGCTTCTCATCAGTCGCCATATCACCGGTAAACAGCATCGAACCGGGATTATTGTTGTTATCATATCCGGAGGTTAATATATCGTTAAATTTCTGAGAAAAAGTTCTGAGCCATTCGTTCATCTGACTCATATAATAAGGAATTCCCTGATAATTCAAGCTTTCTCCGATACTTGCCACCTTGCCCAAACGATCGTTTGTCAATCTGTTCGGATTCTTATTTTTATCCGATAAGGTAAATGTGTAATTATAAACAGCATTACCATCATCACCGTAGGTTATATTACATTCCCATGAATCATAATAAAATTCCTGATTCCCCAGAGAAATAATACCACCTTGATCCGACAGGTTACATTTATTTAAGTCTCTCAGATAATGCTTCTCCACCTGAATGGTAACCGTATCCTGCGCACCATTATCAGTTGAACCCACCGCCGTTACCTGACCGATAAAATTCTCGCCGTTATTGCCGTCGCGCATTTCTACCAGTCCGCGTAGTGCACCGCCCATAGCTGCACTATAAAGATTAAAACGTGTGCCATCTTTCCATTGTATCTCGTAAAGACCATCAATATCCGTCTGATTTACCTTTTCATAGGCGGTTCTCGCCACACACTCAAGCCCTCTATACTCACTGCCGTCTACCAAAAGCTGACCTCCGGCAATCTTAATCAGACAGCGGGTACCTCCGGTCACTCTGTCAGGATTATTTGAGTCTGTAATAGGAGTTTCTTTCACCTCCACATCCACAATTTCCGACAACTGATCCAACAAAAGCGTCCTTCTGTCCCGCAGCTCATTAGCCTTTACGCCGGAAAGCTCGATGGTATTAATCTGTTTGTTCAAGGTGGCAATCTCTCCTGCCAAAGAATTGATTTCGTCCACCTTCAGCTTGATTTCCTGATTGACATCCTTCTGTAAGGATTCCATATTCCCGGCAAGCCCGTTAAAATACTCCGTCAAGGCTCCCGCATAGCCCACAAACTGAGATTTTGCAGTCGCACTACTTGGATTCTTCAACAGCTCTTCCATACCCGTTATCATAAACTGGTCAAATATAGTTTTAAAACCGGCATTTTTACCATTGTCATCAAAATAGGATTCTACCTGCCTCATATAGTATTGCTTCATACTATATTCGCCTACCTTGGCGTTATTATCCCAATATCTTCCGTCATAAAAATCGTCTCTGATACGCTCTATTGCAAGAACATCAACGCCGGCGCCCGCACAGCCATAGGTCTGGAAAACCCGCAATGCATTAGCTGCCTGCTGTGACACCTGCTGTCTGCTGTACCCTTCTGTCTGCACATTGGCAATATTATTGGAGGTGGTATTCAGAGCGGCGTTGCTTGCCAGCAAACCCGTATATGCAATATTCAGTCCAAAAAATTGTGATGGCATTCTATTTTCCTCCTTCAAAGCTCCTGTATTACATACCCAGCGTATTGATAATATGCTCTATCATTTCGCTGACTACATTAATATATCTGCTGGACGCATTATATGCATTCTGGAATTTTATCATATTAGACAATTCCTCGTCGGTACACACACCCACTACC
>WFLX010334293.1_pt1 | contig 38203 bp, 26 predicted proteins | sample 4967041 | NCBI WGS metagenome assembly WFLX01 (sample SAMN12857096, study PRJNA449069) | gut metagenome | isolation source: stool from male and female vole | host: Microtus ochrogaster | place: USA:Florida | collected 2017
CTTTTTATATCTGCCATAACACCGTCAGACGGATTCATGCGTATTATTCCATCACGCACTGCCAACTGAAACGTAGGGTGTAGAACCGTATGGATTGTGTCAACTGTGTTTGCCTGCAAATTTTTTTCATTCAACAGGTAATAATAGAAATACATTACATCGGAATATTTAATCTCTCCGATTTTACGCTGTCCAAACCCCTCTCTGACAAAATGATCATACATATATATGTAGTTAGAGCGAGTTGTCCTGCGCAAATCATACTTCGTTGACATATACCTGTCAAAAACATAATTCAAAGTTGCACTTCCAGCCACATAGACATCTAATCCGTCAAGCTGATTTTTTATCAAATCTGCTTCTTTCTCCCTTAGTGTCTGTAAATCTCTGGCATATACAAATCTGCGTTTCTTGAACGGATCAGTGTATGTATATACATAAGTGTTATCCGTTCTTTGAGATTCCCCCTTCCGTAATGCTCTGCCTTTGTTATCCTTTCTTGCTTTTGCCATCTCTGCTCCTTTCTTCAAGGAGAAAGATTTTGCACCTCCGCATCCGGTGTCTGTAATAATAAATTAACGCCCGTATGCAATAATTGAGTTATGGTCATTCCGTGACTGTCCGCATAATTTTGCAGCTTTTGCAGCTCCTTATCTGTTACCCTTAAACTTAATGTATTCTGTTTCGGGGCATCAGATTTGGGTCTACCCATTTTTGCCATCTGTATGCACCTCCAATCACTTCTACCTACCATTATACTTTTCGTATACGAAAAGTCAAGTCTTTCTACTGCAAAATCTCTCAAACAAAAAATCATCACACATACAATCTAAATGTTTCCAAGTATTGCTCAAAAATATCACAATTTACAAGCACCAACTTATCAACCTTGTAAATTGCCTTTGCATCTTTCGCCATCTGCTCGAATTTACTCTGGCACATACTGTACATCTCTGCCCCTTCTTTGTAGCGAACAAATCTTTTTCCATTTTTCATTCGCTCCACAATATCACCTCTTTCCTATATAATAGGCAGCATCTTATCTGCCCATGACAACCACGAAACTCCTTCCCGGCTCTCATCAGCAGACAAAACTTCTCTCCATCTCTTTCTTAAAAAACACATACAGGTGACAGCTCATTACACTGCCCACATCGGTATCGCACCGTCACTCTTAATTGACCGGAAAACTCCGGAAGTATCATTATCAAAGATATGCCTCATTGCCTCATGTAACTGCTACACTTTTTGCCAGACATTCATCGCTCACTGCCTTAACTTCAATACCAGATTTCAATATTCCCTCGTATGCACTTCCATATAAAAATGGAAGCAGGTAGCTCTTGGCGTGTCCGCATAGTGGCTCCACACATCCCACACGTCCCGTATGTATTTACAATATTCAATTTTCAAGGTACACACGCCAACTTACGTTGACGGGCAGAAACCTTCCTGCCCGTTTTGGATAAAATCATTTATGGACTTGTCAGCCCAAAAAGCACATAAGCACTCTCCGTCTGCTATAAACGGTTCTGTAAAGATTATGTGCTTTAGCGGAATGACAAGTTTATAACGCCAGCTTATCGGGACCGTATTTATGTAAAATCTGTGCAAGGACTTCCTTATGCCTGTCCTCTGCTGCTTCGTATATTTCCGTTAAGGTTTCAAGCTCCCTCAGTGTTAAGGAATTGATATGTGGATTATAATGTCCTCCCATAAAAACCCCACCCGCCACACCCGGCTTTGTATAAATCGGATACGCAAAAGATAGAGCCTGAATGTCATTTTTTATCGTGTTTACAGACACTTCAAATTCGCCTGCCAGCTCTCTTGTCGTTATGTGATGCCGGACAATCAAAATGCTGATGATCTCATTCCTGCGCTCTGCTGCATTCATGCTCTACCTCCTTCCTGCAAGTTTTTCAAGCTCATTCTATGGGTAAACAGTCCAATTTATCTGTACCAATTACTCATATTTTTTTGAGCTTTTTTCTGATTTATAATCAAATGCAATTTCTCCTTCTATCTCTTATTGACTTTCCTCCTGCCGCTTGTTAAAATCTTTAATGGATAAAATCACAAATTCATAAACAGACACTCAAACTGCTATGAGCCAGATCAGGGTAATTCTGCCTTGTTCCGGTTGTGGCAGTTTTTTATTTGCCAAAGTAATCCTCTTACAGCCCAATATCCGAAGGCTTTACAAAAAACGGGCGGTAACGCCCTTATGTGTTGTAAAACGCTCGCCTAAGCTCGCACAACACGCAAACTCCCTCCGGGCAGTTTGCAGAAGAATAGCAAGCACTGCCTATGTCATGACATAGGCACCATTTCCACAAGTTTCTTCCAATGGGAAACTTGCAGAAATTGGCTTGCAGAGGGCATATCCCCCTGACCCCCTAAAAGCGCAAAAGCTGCTGTGATTTGCTGGTGCATAGCTGACAGCTTTTGCTTTAAAAACAAAAATGCCAGATATGGCATAATCAACTGCATTTTCTATAATTCCAATGCAGAGAAAGGAGCTTCCCAAATGCCAAAAAGAGAACGCAAAATACCCATACAGGTCTATCTGAGCGAGGACGAGGATTATATCCTCACTCAAAAACAAAAAGTATCCGGAATGAAAAGCAAGTCCTCTTTTCTGCGGCATCTGATTTTGTATGGTTATGTCTATGACATTAACTATTCAGAGCTTCAGGAATACAACACTGCACTTGCCAAAATCGGGAACAATTTAAACCAGATTGCAAAGCGCATGAACGCCACAGGCAACGTCTATGCAGCCGATGTAAAAGAAGTAAAGGAGCTGATGAAAAAGGTATGGCATACACAAAAATCCATGCTATCCAAGCAACCGTACATAAAGCAATAAACTACATATGCAACCCTGCAAAAACCGACGAGAGCATCCTCATTTCTTCCTTTGGTTGCAGCCCCGAAACTGCCGCCTTTGATTTCAGATTTGCGCTGTCAAAGACCAGCCAATCCGATCCAAACAAAGCCTATCATCTGATACAGTCTTTTCTTCCCGGCGAGGTTTCTTATAAGGAAGCCCACAAGATAGGCGTGGAGCTTGCAGACAAACTTTTAGAGGGCAAATACTCCTATGTTGTCACTACCCACATTGACAAAGGGCATGTCCACAACCACATCATTTTTTGTGCCGCTGATAACGTAAACCATGAGAAATATCATGACTGCAAAAAGACCTATTACAACATCCGCAGCCTGAGTGATGACATCTGCCGGGAGCATGAACTTTCCGTCATCACTCCGGGAGAAAGACGGGGCAAAACTTATAAGGAATGGCAGGCTGGCAGAAACAGTTCCGCATGGAAAGAACAGTTAAAAGCTGACATCGACGAAGCCATTGAAAGTGCTGCAACTTATGAGGACTGTATTGAGCTGATCCGTGCAAAAGGCTATGAAGTCAAAGGCGATGCTATTGGGGAAAATTCCCTCAAATATATCTCATTCCGTCCTCTGGACAGAGAGCGTTTTGTCCGTGGCAGCGCAAAGTCTTTNGGTACGGAGTACACCAAAGAACGGATNAAGGANCGCATTGAGGAAAAGGCACTTGTNAAGGNTAAAAAGCGTGTNCCGTTCCCNGNNAGAAANAANCCCATTGTCAAAGATTATTCAAGGAAAAATCTCATTGACACCACCGAGGAAAAATTCACACAAAGCCCCGGTTTGAAACATTGGGCTGACATTCAAAACCTTAAAATTGCCGCTGCAAGTTACAGTCAGGCTGGCTCTATTACGGAACTTGAAAAGCAGATCGCCGCCAAGTCCACACTTGCAAAAACAGCCCGTGAGAGCCTTGTGGAAACCGAGCATCAGCTAAAGGATTTAGGGCAGGTTTTAAAGTATGCGGAACAGTACAAAGCCAACCATATCTATCATGTGCGCTACCAAAAATCTAAAGATAAAGATGCTTACCTGCGCCGCCATGAAACGGAGCTTATTCTCCATGACGGTGCGGAGAATATGCTGAAACGCTTTGGCATTGACCCCAAAACCCTTGATGTCGAAAAGCTCCGCAGCGACTATAATGCTCTCTATTCCAAGAAGCAGATTTTACAGAAAACCTATCAATCTGCAGAGAAAGAAGCTGCTGACCTTAACCAGAAATTGAACAATCTCAACCAATATTTTGACCGCAATCCGGAACAACAGATTGTTGACAAAAAACCAGACAAAAACACACATTCTTTCTAAACTCAAAATTAAAAAAAGGTGCATCGCATTGAAGTCTTTACTTCTTTACGATGCACTCACATATATTTTTTTCATACTATAATTTTCTACTTTGTCTACTCTTCACTTTTCAGCAATTTTCTCCTACATAAAACATTTGTATTACNGCAATTCTGCCCAATNTCCCTTTATTCGATTNNTAGTATNCTTTGATTGTTCCAATACATAATTTTGAATTTGGGAGTCATCACTATCTTTTGTCGCATATCCTGCAAAGGCATCTTCANTCTGCTTCCNGNTNGANTCCACGNCANCAGCATTTGNTCCTANNTGTTCNAATATCTGCGNTNTTTCTCTGGTGTACTCTGCCTTTTCAGCAGCGCTATGCGTTACCCCGCCGAGATAAATGCTGGCATCAATACCCGAATTACTGTTTTTCATTGCCTGATTATACGGGCTATTGACCTGTGAATTCGCATATTGTCCATTATGTATGGCATTAACTGCTTTATTGAAACTCTCCACCGGAGATTGATACCCATTGATAATTGTTGTATTATGCTTATAAAATTGGTCAATCAATTCATTAAACTCGCCCTGCCTATCTTTATCTATGTATTTCTCGCTAAAATATTTTAAAGCGGCAGTAGCTGATTCTAATTCCAGATTCACTTCATTAGAATCCATAAAAAAATTGGAACCATGACCATAGTAATCGCTAAATTCAATCCCTGTCTGATAAAGTGTCCTGCTCAGATGATCCATTCCTGCCGTGATTTTTGCGAGGGTAGTTTCCGCCTGCTCAACCTCTTCATCTGACATATCCGTGTAAAAACCATTCTTGTATAATTTTTCACTCAAAACCAGCCACTGATTGCCCGTATTGGACCAGAAGGAATCGCTTTCATCATTCTTCATTAGTTCCTTCTGCTGCATGGCGTTCTTAGCATATAAATCTTCCACATCTTTTTTCATTTTATTGTAGCCTTCTTCACTGCATAAAAANGCTCTTGCATCTTCGGATAATGATATNGAGGCNGTTCTGCTTCCTTGCNGTTTTATTTCCTGTATAGCCTTTGCTGCCTTTTCAGAAATAGAATCTNCTTTTATGCTCACNTGCAANTTTNAAATCNGCGCTTTGNAATGCCCGCCTTTCATTATATACACCNNTAAAAACATTTCCATTNATTTGCATGTTTGTTCCTCCTATNTACTTATATGGGTGTCCTAATTGATTCACAATTAGGACACCCAAAACACTTTGTTTTAATAGAAATTAACTGTTGGAGCTGCTTCAGCACCACTTGCGTAATATAAATTCAGCGGACTATAAAAATCAATAACAGTTCCTGTATTCAAATCATATGCCAAGATATGGCTAAATCCTGTTAAATCCTCTTCATCTAACGGTCTTGGAGTTACTTTACCAAAAGTATCCTTAAAGGAATACTCATGATATGAACCTGATTGATATGCAGATTGCATAAACGTAAATCCTGTATTCACATCGCAATAAATCAGCATAACATTATCTGAGTTTGCATGTGATGAACTCCACGAAGCCGGACCAGAAACCTGTTTGATTCTAACATTATAAATTGAATGCTCTCTGTGGTTATATCCGCTTCCCCAATTTACATCTTCACTTCTGCTCCAATTAAGATGTGTATTAGCTGAATCCATATTATTAATGTTATATACAAAAGTACCATCAGCATATACATCGCCTGTTGTGTATTGGAGTACAAAGTGCAGCAAATCATTTGTGATTTTTAATGTCTGTGCAACATTATTGGAAGGATTCGTTGCATTAATCTGGAGCGTATATGAATCCCCCACCGTATCATCTGCGGAATAGATTATGAACGCATAATCGCCTGCCGGAAGACCATTTAATGCAATTAGATTCCCAGCAGAATTACCTATGTTAGTGGGCGTTGCATCTCCTGTTTCATAATCAACAATATACAATTGCGCTACGTAATTTGCATTAGTAGACAAAAGTCTGGCTACCATAAACTTATCTGCCGTCACACTGAAAAATTGGAAATCCAGATCATCATCTGATGTTAATTCACCCGTTATATTTACCCTCGGATTATCAGGTAATAAAGCTGCATCTCTTCTAGCCAATCTAGAAGACACATCAATAACATCCTTGCTCGTATCAACCTGAACTGTTGTGACAGCATCAATCGTAGCGCCTTCCATTTCATTAAATGCCACTTCTTCAAAATCAGCCAAGTTTATATTTTCAACATCAATATATCCTCCTTGACTCTCTCCACTTCCATTTTCCTCCGCAGCAAATGTTGTAAGAGGATTTATTGCCAACATCATAGCTAAAGCTAACCCCAAAATCTTTATTCTGGGCTTCTTTCTTGAAATCCTCCTTCCTACTGTTACTCCTTCATTTAAAAAACTCATGAATTTACCCTCCTTAATGTTTACTAAAAAATACTTATGTGTATACTTTTTTCATTTGGGTATTAATTTCTACCATATGCCGAATATGCATATTGATAAATATAATCTACTTTAGAAACAGAACCTGATGCAAATACAACCAATCCACAAAAATCAAAATAGTGTGTAGACGGATCAACATAAAATTTATCAAATCCTGCATCTGGCGGTAATGTAATAACAAGCCTATATTGACCGTTGTAGTCGGTTGTAGCAGTTGCCATAACTGTTTCATATTGTGAACCCTCCCATGCAGGATTCATAAAATATGCATAAACAGGTGCGTACATCATAGGATTTCCTTCAGTGTCTTTCAAAACGCCTTTCACTACCAAAGTATCACCTGTTACTCTGTAGTACCGCCCATATTGATAAGATACATAGGTTCCACCTTCATATCCACTAATTGTGATAGACCCCGGCTCCAATACTTTCTCTGAAAAAGATACTCCCAAAGTATAATTCTGGATATCGCCTTGAGCAAAATCATTTAATATTCCACTATATGACACTTTAAAATAGTAGACTTCACCTGCTGAAACTTCAAGCTTTGCATTATTTACCGGCACAGGTGCCATTTGACAATTTTCATCTGTTGCCAAATTCTTATACACCCATGCTGTGATAACATTTTTTGAAGATGAGGATATCGAAATTTGCATTTCATCATACCCCTGTGGTACTGTTACCATAAACCAATCACAATCAATTGGAGAACTAATATTTCTGTCAGAACTATAATCTGATGAACCCGAAAAAACAAATTCTCCTGCATCCCAAGCTTGCTCATCCGATTCAAATGAGTCAATAACATCTGTAAACGCATATGTCAATGTATAAGCATCTGTATCACTTCCGCCTATATATGAAGCTACATATACATAACAATCCAAATCTGCACCAGAATCATTAATATATCCAACATTTTCCGCCAATGTCTCTTCATAAGCAACATATGTTACATTTTGGGAAGCATCCAGCAAATTACCATCCAGATCAAAAATGTATAGATCATAATCAATGCCAGGATCTACAGGCTGTGCAAGTTGCGCTTGAAACATACGCCCGTTTGGAATTGTCACCTGATACATATCAACGTCAGATTCATCACTCAAATACCCACTGACAAATCCTGCTGATACATTTCCACTAACTCTTGCCTTTCCCTGAACAAGTGCCTCGCTTTCAGCAATGTTTTCCTCAGTTATTACAGGAATTTCCCTGTTTTCTGATTCAGCCGCATGCGAAATGGTTACATTACTGAGTACCATCGCCAATGATAATGCAATCCCTAGAACCTTTTTAACTTTCATACATTAAACCTCCTTTAACTTATAAAAATTTGTACATTCGATTTACCAACTCATCTACTTGTATATTTTCCCTCGATGTTCCACTATAAATGCCCGTTGGATCACTTCCAAAATACTTACGAAAATCAGAGAGTACCTTTTCAAAGCCCATCTTAAAGTTATCTTTACTGCTCACATCCAAATTTGCGAACATTTGATAAATCTCAGTATTTGATTCTTGGCTTATTTCGACAAGATTACTCTGTTTCCGGCTTTTAGCTTGTGACATATACTGTTCGTATGCATCTGGACTTTTCTCTTTAATCATCTGATACAACTTTTTCCGAGTTTGCGCCAGCAATTCTTGCACAGAATTATATTGGTCATTCACTTTACTAATAGTATTTTCCACCCGTTCTCCATAAGCATCTGTTACCATTTTCTTTGCTTCTTCGCTCATTCCAAGTTTATTGCAAGCATAAGATAATTGAGCTGTTTTTAATCCAAGCTGGGCATAGGTTCCCGGTTCCCATGAATAAGCGAGTGATTCTTCTTTTATGGTTTTCGCAGAATAATTTCCACTTTCGTCCATATCCATTGTCACATACCCTTGTTCATACAATTTTTGCAATACACTTTGCACCTCAAATAACTGCCCGGCATTTAGCGTTGTATCACCTATGACCAATTCAGTTTTTAAACTTCCCAATTCTTCATTGCCATTTTCCAACTGTTTTCCATATTCGACAGCAGCATCAGCAAGCTGGCGGGCAAGAGACTCAACATCATTATGGTCATATCTTTCCATATTAAAGTAGGAAAGAATGTTGTCTGCCATCATATTTAATTTTTCTGCTGTTTCGGAAGAAGCTGTTAAATTGTCCTTTTTTGCCAATTCCACAAATAAAGTTTTTTGTTCATTGAACTTCCCTGTGACAAACGAATGTGCCACAGAACTATTCTTGCTATTTGCCTCTATTGTGTCTGTTGAACTGACTGCATTTACTTTTCTTACAGAGTTTTCAGTGGTTGTTACAGGCACATAGTTTTCAGATTCAATGCTCTGTTCATCAAAATATTGCCTGTTATGTCCACTAGAAAGTTGTTGAATGGCTTCTGCCATTTTCTGTGCCGTTTCCGGCATTGTAGATATTTCTACAATCACCCCCATCTCTTTTGTTTCTGGTGCAGATGCTGAATTAGCTTTTTCCTGCACCGGTTGATAAGCTTCATGTTGAACACCTCCACTTCCTTTTGTACCTACATTTGATACATTCATAAAACCAACCTCCTTGTTTAGTTTTTTCATAATATTATTATTTCAAGTTTTCTTCATCATTCCCAAAAACAATAATATTCCTGCAAATATCAGTCCATTTTCTAACCAATACGCAACACATAAATATTTACTAAATAAAAGCATAACAACAAGTATTACATTAACTACCCCCATGTAACATATTGCCTGTTTACGAAAAAGGATTCTTTCTTCAGCATCCAACTCCCTGTTTTCATTCTCTACCGGAGCAAGCAACAGAATCAATATGTCTGCCACAATCGTCCCAGCAATGCCCATTACAGGCATCATCAGAATTTTATTGAACAAACATAACAGAGCAACAGTCCCACAAGAAAATATGTAGCACCCAATCCTAGTTTTCGCATGGTATCCACCCGTCTTTCTCCTTAATGGTATCAATATGCTTCCGCTTACTACCAATGATAGCAACTCTCCCATACATAAACCAATCACGAGATAGGACATGATATGAACCACCTTTAGCAACATGCACTCTAAACCGAATTGATAAATTTCAGCATTTTCCTCATCAACAAGATTCTCAGTTTGCATTCTGAGCAAAATGCCCTTGACCAACCTATCCATTCTTAGTGTTTAGTTTTTTAACTTTTTCAGGCATTTTAGGCTGATACCCCATGAACACACACACTGAATCAACCTCCTTTTTTGCATTTAACAATGCCGCCTTAGACAATAGCTTCATTCCGATTTCTTTAACTTTCATAGAAACACCTCCTTAAATTTTTTAATATTACATTAGTTTCATCGACTAAGCAACTCTATATTTTATATTCCTATCACGAGGTATGAATTTTTATGCACGAAGTACACAGTGAAAAACCTCTCCAAGATGACCGCCAAGAGGACCATTCTTAGGAGAGGTTTGATTATATACAAAACACTATGATGCTACTATATCAAACTATAAATTCAGTTTAAGAATGAATTTTTCTCCCTCAAACTGACTACAGTATAATCTTTATTCTTAAATTGTAAACCATTTTTGCACGAGGTAAACGTTTTTCTGTGTGAAATACACAATGTAATACTACAACTTTATATAGCATACTACTATTTACTTTTAGCTATGAATTTAACAGTAAGTCAACAGTTACTATATTATCCTGCTGATTAAATGTCATATCACCATCATATTTTTCTATACTCCGTTTGACATTCAATAGACCTATACCATGGTTCTTTCCTTTGTCAGAAACAGGCAGTCCATTTTTCCACTTCAACGGTAGAGAAGTATTTTCAATCCTAATGAAAACCATCTCTTTATAGGGCGATATATTAATCCTAATATATCTATCCCCTGTCACCTTTTCTGTTGCTTCTATTGCATTATCGATCAGATTTCCAAAAATTGTGGTTACATCAATCGCTTCAAGAAAATCTAATTTGATATTATCAATTTTGACACTGAATGTTATCCCCTTTTCTTTACTGATAGTAACTTTATCAGTAAGCAGAATATCAAGAATAGGATTTCCAGTATACTTAATAGGAATAAGCGGTTCCAGCATGTTTTTTATCTCTTTCATATACTCTGTTGCATCGCCACTCTCTCCATTTGCATACAATGCTTCAATGCTTTTCACATGCTTGTCCACATCATGTAATATATTCACTGTTACATTATATTTCTGTTCTTGAGCTAAATAATACTTATATTGCATATCCGCCTGCTTTTCTAATATTTTTATTTCTCCTTCCAAAGCGTTCTTCTCATTTGCAACCTTTACGAAATACAGCAAATATAAGTCAGCTAGAACAATACACCCCATATTAACCGTCAAAATAAAATTTGCCTGTCCCTGTAATGCTCCTTCTGCAATTACAAGCATATTTATCAGGCTATATATTAGTATAATAAAGTTAATCGCCCATTGTACCTTGGTAAAAGCAGTTTTCTTCTTACTCATTAATCGGGTAAAAACCATATAATACATAAATATAACGATTACTTTAGAAAAAGTTATTTCCATACAACTACGCATGGTGCTTATCTTTATATCAATTTGAATCAATTTCAACATCCAATCCACAAAAACAACACCTAAAGACTCACATACTGCTATGTAAAAAATAAGAACTTCACATTCAATTATCCGCTTTAATGAATTATCAGAATCATCATAATAAAAGAAATTCGAGATGATAATTATGGCAACGACCCACACAACTAAATTTAAATTCCAAAAATCATAGAGATTTACAATAGAAATTACTATAATTGTAATTATCTCTATCAAATAATAAATGCCTTTGTTTTGATATGTCTTGTTGTACCTGTCATTCATAAACTGAAATAAAATTGCAGTAACAATAAAACAGGATAAACAAGAACATACCACTAATAATAAATCATTCATCTTCTTTCGCCTCAATTAATATTATTGTTCATAAATACATTGATTTTTTTAACAAAATCAGCCTTTCTTTTTTGTGATAACGCAAGTTCCTGACCATTATCCATATATAAAGCATATCCTTTTACTTTCCTAATATGGCGCATATTGACTAGCATTCCCCTGCAATTTACTTCAAAACCGAAGTCTTTTAATTCCGCTGTCAGTTTCTCCATTACATAGGAAAATTTGTAGCAATTATTATTGCATATAATCCTTATCTTTCTTTCAGTTTTTATGTACTCAAAATACAAAATATCTTTCAAGTCTAGTTTAAGGACTTCTACTTCCTTCATATCACTTGTAGTTACATTATAAAATTCCCGCTTTCTGCCTGAAATATCGTCCTCCATATTATCTAGCAGCTCAATGATCTGTTCTCTTACATTTCCATATTTCACAGGCTTTGTAATAAAAGAAAAAGCGTGAACCTTGTTAATTACTTGCTGGCAATATTGTTCATAGCTTGTGACATAAATCAACTTCACTTCCGGGAAACGCTTTCGCAATTCCCTCCCCAAGTCAATTCCGTTTAATTCACGCATGGAAATATCTAGTATTCCAATATCCATACTATATGTCTGCTCCAGCATTTCTTTTCCAGAAGAATAAGTTGTTAGCTTATAGTCAATCACTTCATTCAAACAAATCTCATTGACTATTTGAGATATCATTTTCAAATCAGCTAGCTCATCATCACATATTGCAATTTCGATCATCAAAACTCACCCCTTTTCATAACTAAAGTCATTGAAATTATACCATAGTTTTATCTTATTATCTACTACATACAAACAACAGATAGTTCTATATTTTATATCGAATATAACTTCTATATTACAGTTTTCCTTTTCACGAAAGACATGTTTTTCTGCATGAAATACAAATAAGATCTGTATGGTTTCTCACTAAAAAAGCGGCAAACAAGGGATAATTTATCCCCTGTCTGCCGCTTTCCCTTAGTCTGCTGCCACAAATCTAAATCCTGCAAATTCTTTATCTGACATACCTTTTAATCGTCCAATCACTTTCTCTGACAGTTCCAGCAGTACATTGTCCTCCAGATACTTCATTGCTCTGCTGATTTCCTCAATGACCTCTGTGCGGCTCTCCAAAGTGAAAGTCTTGCTTTCATCTGCAAATATGCAGATGAAATTTACTTCTTCCACAGTAAAATTATGTTCCATGTTCTTACATCTCCCTCTGACTATTTTTTATGTTTTCCTGTGCTTCATGGTCTTTGCCCTGACCGGAAACAAATGACTTTTTCTCTGCAAGGCGGGCTTTTAAGGAGAACCTTGCCGCAGGACACTCCTGCTCTCTTTTGTTTTCTTCCTTTTGAGCTTTCTCGCCCGCACCGTTATTCAGCACATTATCGACCATGTTGTAATTCTGTTCTTCCATTTCCTCAATCTTGGCAAGAGGCTTATATTCTGCCAGCTTTTCAAGCAGTTCCATAGCTCTCTTTGTTTCTTCCGGTTCCACTCCCTCTGTAACCACATCGGCAAGCCACACTGCAATATCGTGGGTATCTCTCTGCTTTAAGGTTTCTGCAAGCTCTGACACATTCTCCGTCATGCTCTGGCTGTTATCATGGTAAAGGGCGGTATCATAATCATAAATAAAACGGTCAATTTCCACCGCAAGCTGTTCTGCAGGTGTCAGATCGGACATACGCTTCTCCCATACCTTTGCTTCAAATTCCTCGCTCATATGCCCGTCTATCTCCATTTCCGGCAGCTTCGCCACAAGCTCCGCAATCACTTCCATTGCCGGCGGATTGCCCTTTATGTCAGGGATATACTCTAAAATATCAAGGTCAATCCTTTTTCCGGATAAAATGTCAATTCCCACATCTTCAAACGCTTCCGTTCCCGGTGTATGGATATTGATGCCGATTGCAGGGATACCGTTCATGCGCTCTGGCGGTATCTGTTTCCAAATTGCAACGGCTTCCTCCACAGTAGGGATATTCTCATAAAACTCGCCCATATTGTGGAACTCGCCGCACTCCGCAACGGTCAATGTCACTTCCGTTTCAGCCTGTTTCTCTTTCTCTCTCGCTGCACGAACTCCCTCCAGATAATCCTCCACCTGCGGAAGATATGTTTCAAGGCTCCCCGTCCTCTGTGCTGTGATTGGATTAATGTCCACTTTCACCCCGCCGATATGAAGCCCGTCCTCATTAAACGCATCGAACAGCACATCTTCACGCTCATTTGTGGAAAGCTCCACCACCACATCAAGGTCAGAACCTTCACGCTCTAAGCCCCTGCATCGGCTACCTGTAACAACCGCATCAACGATTACTGCATCAATGCCGCACTCCTCTAATTTTGCCTGCACATGGCATTTTACGGTTTCCTCAATCTCTGCCGGATTCATTTCACTGATTTCATGGAACAGCTCATTTGTCTTTGCCTTGAAATTTTCAACCACATTTCCCTGTATCTGCGGTTCGATACGGTTTGCAGCTTCCACCTTTTCCATCAATCCATCATAATCAATCGGTATCAGCTCATCATTGTCACCGATATTCCCCCTTGCACCGTTGTCGAAAGGATTTTCTTTCAAATCCTCTACTATGTCGTTAAGGGCTTCTCTGATACTGACATCGGGATTATCATACACACCACCGTCTATCTCCTTATAATCTGCGCCTATAATGGAATAGTCATATCCGCCCTCTGTTTCCTGTATGCGGATGTATCGGTCTGCAATCTGAAATGCGAGCTCTGCTTCCTGCTCCCCTGCTAAAGACTTTTTCATCTCCGCAAGCACCTGCTCCTTTTCATCTCCCAGGTCAATCATCTCATCCTCATCATCCATATCATCAGATCCCGATGTTTCAGACGATTGCTCCGGCTCATTCTGCTCTGACTGCGTTTCTGATTGTTCCATTTCTGGCTGTTCCACCTGTTCCTGCTTTTCCTGTTCCAAGACTTCTCTGCGGAACATATCAATAAAGCCGTCTAATACCGCCGGGTGGCTGCTCACAATCAGCTCACTGTTCATATCCATTCCATGCACGATATTTTCAGATATGGGAAATTCTGATGCCCACGCCTTGTTATCTCTTGAAAAGCGTTCGTCCCACGCTTCCTGCTGAAGTGTATTTGCAAGGACAAATGCCATGCGTTCCGAACCATACTGCTCTGCCAAAGGCTTTACAATATCATTCTTTAAGTTCATACCATTAAAATTCTGCCGAATTGTTTCCTCAATCGCTGCCTTGCACTCCCTATCAAGGGTGCGTGATGCCTTGTATTCCTGTACTTCCCCATGTTCGATTGCATAATTCAGGGTATGCCCATAAACAGCCAGATAACTTTTCTGTTCTTCCGGCTCTACTTTCTCAGCTTCATGCTCTTTCACGCCCTCCAGCTCACGCATAAAATCAGGAAGTCCGGTAAATCCCACTGAATCTACAAAATGTGCGCTATTTTCCCCGTTCTCATGCAACACCACTATGTCGCTGACAGAAAGGGAATGCCCCCTAAAGTCCTCTGGGTGGTCTATATTAAATTTCTCATAAACCGCTTCCAATGTTTCTCCCTGTGAACGTCTTTGCAGCTCCGAAAGCTCACCTACATAAATCAGGTTGTAATTTTCTGGCTTAATGGCATCCAAATTGTATTTTGTAATACCCATGCGCTTTAAGGCTTCCGTCCCCTCAAAACGGAACTGATCCAGCTCTGGATTATCCTTTAGCTGATAAATTCCATACTTGTCAGAACTGCCATATAAGAGCTGTGCTTCCTTGTTTGCGCTGCTTTCTGCAAGCTCCTCCTGCATGGTTCGCAAGTTCTTTTCATTCTCCCAATCGCCTTTTTCTATGCCGAAGATACCCTCATGCACTGTGATCTGCTTCCTGTCCTCCACTGTTGTTTCCGAACCGTCCTCATGGAGCAGGTACACGGGCAGGTCACGGTCAAAAAGCTCCAATGCCCTCTCCCGTGTCAATGGCAGCATTTCATTCCATGTATATCCGTATTCCTCCATCTCGGATAAGCCGATCATAGGGTCAGGAAGTGCATCAATCTCTGCCTGTGCATCAATTACCACAAGGGCAGCTCCCTGATTGCCTTCCGTTTCCTCATAATAGATATGCTCTGCAAGCTCCCTTGTCTTTTCCATGTCAATTAGCTTGTAGGCATAGTTTACAATCAGATTGCGCTCATCATCGGAAAAAGCGGTCTTTGCATATTCCAGACGGTTAATGATGCCCTCTGCTTGCTGTGCTGGGGAAAGGTGGTGCATCATTACTACCTCTTTTTTATTCAAGTCAATGTCAAAGTCATTAAACTGCGGCATTGTGGAATTTCTGCCACCGCTGACACTGATAGGGATATAGTCCGCCCCATAGCTTTCCAGACAGTCACGGATATTCTTTCTGTCCTTTTGCTCCAGCTTTGTGAGCGCACCCATGATCTCCTGCACTTCCTCTGGTGTCTTGTTGGTAATGCGCTCTACCTCAAAACCGCTTGAATGTGTGATTTTCAAAATCACATCATCTGCCCCGATAGGCTCCTTTGCCCTCTCGTTCCATGCCATTTCTGCCTTTAAATCAATTATCTCATTTGTATCGGTATAGTAACGGACATCAAGGTGGTATTCCCCAAATTCCCTCGTTCCCTCATTAGCAATTTCCGTTGTCCATGCACCCCTGCTCTCCAGATATGCAGCAACACTCAGCCTGTCATTGTCGTTCATGGCAGAAAGGGCTTCCACAACCTCCGCTGCATCCATTCCTCTGACATTCAAAAGACTGTACTCGGACAAATCGCTGTTCTGTATCAGCAATAGGCTCTCCTTTTCCTGCTCTTGCATCATTTCCCGATCACGCTGCAACTCTTTAAGTTGTTCCTCAATGCCCGTGATAAGCTCCGATGCTGTCCTGCGGATTGCGTCAAGGGAAGATTTCAGTTCTTTCATATCCTTACCGCTGCTCCACCCGGCAATATACCCGAAAGAATACTCCGACGTGTCTATGCCGAAATGCTGGCACACCGTATAGGCGATGCTCTCGGCTTCCACCTCTTTGGTGTTCCTGTCCTTTGCCGGAGCAAGAATATCCTCCTTATTGACTTCCTTATTATGCAGCATGGAATGGGCTGTTTCATGCACCATCGTTTTCAATGTCTGGCTCTCACTCATGCCCTCCTGCACCGCAATCCGGTTTTCTACTGTATTGAAATATCCTTTAGAATCGCCGGGAATGTCCTCAAAGCCGATAGGGGCAGGGGCAACATAGGTAATCGCCTTGATAAAGTCCCCATAGCCCTCTACTGTGGCAAGAAGCTCTTTTGCTTCCAACTCTGGTATTGGCTCCCCGTCCGTCTGCGATATGTCAAACACGGACACTGCACGAAAGGCAGGAATTTTAACCTCGACTTCCTCCGTCTGCGGCATACCGTCCTTATCAAGCACGATCTCCCCGGTCACAGGGTCTAACTTGTCCCGTTCCTCTTTGATCTTATAAGGGGCAGGGGCAAGAATACGGATTCCTTTCTCCCCTTTGTTTACATGGCGGTTGAAATTCTTCTGCCACGCCTGATAACCCGCAACCAAGGTTGCCTCCGGTTTCTGCATGGCGATTAAAAGTGTGTTATTGAAACTGTAATTATGGAATTTTGACATGGTGGAAAGGTAACTTTTATACTTCTCACTCTCAAAAAGCTCCTTTAAGCCCTCCTCCAGCTTGTCAGTGATCTCTTTTACTTTCTGCTTTTCTGTCATGGAAACTGTGTTTACATTTGCATCTGCCATTTGGTTATTTCTCCTTTTCCTCCATAAAATCAGAAAACAGATAAGTTTCCCTATCTGTTCCCGCTCTGGATATTTTTATTGATATTTATAAACATTCCGCTTTGCTCCTTGCCTTGTCCGGTTCCGGCGCTTTTTTCTGCTGGTCTACTGTTGCTTTCATCTGTGAAAGTTTCTCCTTTAAGGATGACCGCCCGCTTTTCTCCGTCTCCTTTCCAGCATCAAAACGCTCAGACAGCCGGTCCAGCTTTTCAAATACCTTGTCAACGGTAGCAATGTCTTTCCGTAGATTTTCCACTGTTTTTTTAATAGGCTCATTGATTACCCTTGTCAGACCGACACCCGGCTTTTCGTCAGATACTTCTTTCGTTCCTTTTCCAGCTAACAGCCTGCCCACGTTGGAAATGCTGTTCCCGATCTGCTTTAATTCATCCCCGATGCTGTCTATCTGGTTGGCTGTTTTTTGGTAGTCCATCATCACATCAACCAGACGTTCACGGTAATCCGCAAGCACCGACTTCATACCGGAAATTCCTTTCTGGACAACCTTGCACATCTCTGATTTTCCTTTTTCCTTAAAGGCATTGAGCGCCTGCGCCGCTGTTTCCACCAAATGATCTTTTACTGCTGAAATGCGCTCTGACAAATTTGTGATTTTCTCCTGAAGGTGTTCCACTTTANCCATAAGGTTCTCTTTGACCGATTTNGGCTGGTTTTCCTGCANCTGTGAAAGCTGNTNNCTGACACCCTGNANCTCNTCCGCCATCACNGCAAGCTGTATCTGCATACNTGCNGCATACTTNAAAAGCTCCATAAANTCCTGNGACTGNTCTCCCATGTTCTGCTGGTTAAGCAGCTCAATGAACTGCTTTAACACATCATTTTCTTCCATGAACTGTTTTGTATTCTGTTCTNNTGTTTCCATTTTCCTATACCTCCATTTTCCTATTTTTCTGCACAGAAAATACCGCCCTNAACACTTACAAGACGGTATTNCCCAATAAAAAAGATGCTTGATATTGATATTCTATCTTTATCATGCACCTTTTTAGACTGCTGTTAAATTATAATCAGAATAATTGCAACAACTGCAACGGCTTACGCCAATACAGGCTCCCTTTTCTCTATGATAGCCTTAACTTCCTCAATACTTTTTTCCGCTACATCCGCAATCTGCTCTAAAGTGTAGCCTTTTTTATACATGCTTAAAATAAACTTTTCATTCGCTTGATCTGTTGCAGCCTCTCTAATTCCCTGACTCAAATTGCACATGGCGCTCACATCCTTTCTTATCTTATCATCTACCGCAATACTGTACTCTTTTTCCATGATTCCTAATTTCTCGCTGGCGGACAGTTCCATTGACAAGAGCGTATTCAGCAGACGATGCAGCTCATATTTATCATCATGCTCCGGAAGTTCATTTGCTATACCGATCAGGACAATATTTAACAGGTCAAGCCCGCCTTTCCACGGATAAGAACCAAGCAGATCATCCTTTGCCAGATGCACATAAGCCATACTGTTCTCGTCCATGTTCATACATACCCAAATTGAGAAAACACGTCTGATGTCGTTATAGTTTGTTTTGACGAAATCCCTTTCTTTCTGCGAGGAAACAAGGCGGCTTACATAGAAAACTGCTCTGTTCAGGATATGGTAACTTGTCGGTTCGTCCTTTTGTGCTTCTATATTGACGATTACCTGCGAGATGCCGTCTTTCATGCGTACATAAAAGATAATGTCAAACCTTACAAGCCCTTCATTGATCTCCGCATTTTCCGTATTCATTCCGACAATACGCTGCCCATTTTCTAATCCCTCGTCAGACGGTATTTTTTCCGCATTGGTCAGCCCCGGCTCTACCGGAACCACGCCGATAAATGGTTCTCCCTCAATATAGGATACCACATCTTTCGGGTTCATGCCCTTAAACTCATCAACGGTCTTTACCAAGATATGCGCCAAAATAATCTTGTTCCCTAACAGGCGTTTTGCCCTATCGTCATATTGGGCATCATCATCGGCGGCGCTTACTGCATTTTTTATTTCTGTATCCATGGATAGAATATCCATTAGTCATAAAACCTCCTTTGTGCATTGATAGGAAACGCAAAAGCCATTCCCAAAAGGTATATGACCTCAATGTCATTATACCCCGAAATCCCTGTTGAATCAACCGGAACTTTTTAGGGAAATGAGCCGGTCGCTGCTGCATTTTTATAAATTATTTAATCATTATAGCGCTTCCTCCTTTCCCTTCATTTTCCCGATATCCGTCTTGCCTGTTCCTACTGCTTTTTCTTTGAACACTCCCAGCTTTTCTTTTATAGATGCTCTCTGTACGGGCTTATCATCCATTACAGCCGCATGTTTCAGCTCCTGCGGATTACTTGTGTAATTATTTCTTGCGTTTTCAACCGGATATGAGAATGGCGCATCAGCAGCATTTTCCCTCTGTCCAGAAGTTTCCTGACCTTCGTTTTCTTCCTCCTCGACATTATCAATGTCGGTGGTATCGTCCATGCCGAGTGCGTTATCGCCCTTTTCGTCCATGTTGAGCAGAGCATTTAAAGCAGAAAGGCGTTCCAGCTTCTCCGCAAGCTCCGCTTCCTGTTCAAATGGTTTTGTGACCTCCACTTTTGCAGTTTCAAGCTGGCGTTCCACAGTTTCAAGCTTGGTCTGTGTTTCGGCAAGCTGTTTCGGCATGGACTCCAGCGCATGGTTGATACGGGAAATGTTACCGAGTGGATCAGAACCGATTTCAAGATTATGGGAAAGCTGCCCTTTTAAGTTCATTACAAATTTGTGGTTGAACGAATCGAAGGACACCGCCATCTTAAACCCTGCATATTCCCCGACTGTAGCAGGGACATTGACGGTTTTCATCTCCTTGCACATCTCCACAAGTGCGGTTCCGGCTTCTTTCCTGTCTGTATAAGACTTATCCCCGACTTTCATAATAAACTGTTCCTTGTCTGCCGGAAAATTTGCCTTTGCGGTCTGAATGTCAGCCTCCATGCCGCTGATCCGTTCTTTCAGAATGGCTATCTGCTGCGGGTAATGCTTTGCGATATTNTCCTCAAGNCGGTATTTCTGGCTTGTGTGNTTNGCNTTCATNAGCTTTANNTTNGATACCTGAATGTCGAGATCCATCTTTTCCTTTATGTAGGGATTGCCTGTTGCAAGGGCTTTTACCTCCGCATAAGTGAGCGCCGCTTCGTCCACGTCCTCACAGCTCCGTACCGGAGACTTGCTGGTCATGATCTGCCCGATGAATTTCTGCTTGTTCTCAATGAGCTGCCACGAATAGCTGTCGAATGTGCCTTCCGTCACATACCGAAAAATCTTAACCTTTGGATTGAGATTGCCCTGCCTCAAAATACGCCCCTCCTGCTGTTCAATGTCGGACGGGCGCCACGGTACATCTAAGTGGTGCAATGCAATCAGTCTGTCTTGAACATTAGTTCCTGCACCCATTTTCTGTGTGGAACCCAATAAAAAACGAACCTGTCCGCTTCTTACCTTGCCAAACAGCTCCGCTTTCCGTAGTTCCGTATTCGCTTCATGGATAAATGCAATTTCCTCTGGCGGCACTCCTTTCTCCACCAGCTTATTTTTTATGTCCTCATAAACATTAAATGTACCATCCCCTTTCGGTGTCGATAAATCACAGAAGATGAGCTGCGTGGACTTCTGCGCCTTGGTCTGCTCCCATATCTCAAATGCTTTTTCGACACAGGTTGCCGCTTTGGAAGTCTCATTATCCGGCAGCATATCATTGATTAAACGCTGGTCTAACGCTAACTTGCGCCCATCGTTGGTTATCTTGAGCATATTATCCTGATAAGGCTCGACAAGTCTGTTGCGCACTGCTTCAGCTCTGTCAGCAAGTGAAGAAACCATGTCCTGCTGGTACTCGCTCGGCTTTAATACCACATTTTCATACTCCGCTTCCGGCACAGGCAGATTTAGCATATCCGGTGTCTGAATGTCTGCGCTCTCCTTAAAAAGTGCAATCAGCTCCGGCAGATTGAAAAACTTGGCAAACCTTGTCTTTGCCCGGTAACCCGTTCCCTCCGGCGCAAGCTCTATAGCTGTCTGCGTTTCACCAAAGGAAGAAGCCCAACTGTCAAATTGCCCTAATCCAAGTTTCTGTAACGTACCATATTGAAGATAACGCATATTGGTGTAAAGTTCCGTCATGCTGTTGCTGATCGGTGTGCCTGTCGCAAATGTCACGCCCTTGCCGCCCGTTATCTCATCGAGGTATTGGCATTTTGCAAACATATCAGAAGATTTCTGCGCTTCTGTCTGTGCAATGCCCGCCACGTTCCGCATTTTTGTGTATAGGAAAAGATTTTTGTAATAATGGCTCTCGTCCACAAAAAGCCTGTCAACACCCAACTGCTCAAATGTTACAACATTGTCTTTCCTCGATGTATCATTCAGCTTTTCAAGCCTTGTCTGGAGTGATTTCCTTGTTTTTTCCATCTGCTTGATGGTATAGCGTTCCCCATTATCGGCTTTTGCCTGTTCTATGGCAAGCTCAATCTCGCTGATCTGCCGTTCAATCATGGCTTCCTGACGTTCTATCGAAAGAGGAATTTTCTCGAATTGGCTATGCCCGATAATGACTGCATCATAATCACCTGTCGCTATACGGGAACAGAATTTTTTCCTATTGCTTGGTTCAAAATCTTTCTTTGTTGCCGCAAGGATATTTGCACCGGGATAGAGCCGTAGGAAGTCACTCGCCCACTGCTCTGTCAAGTGATTTGGCACAACAAACAGGCTTTTCTGACATAAACCCAACCGTTTGCTCTCCATCGCCGCCGCTGTCATCTCAAATGTCTTGCCCGCACCGACACAGTGCGCCAATAAGGTATTATCCCCGTATAAAACGTGTGCGACTGCGCTTTTCTGGTGGGGCTTTAACTCAATGTCGGGTGTCATGCCGGGAAATTTTAAGTGCGCCCCATCATATTCCCTCGGTCTTGTGGAATTGAACAGCTTATTGTATTTTGCCACCAAGTCCTGCCGCCTGTCCGGATCACGGAATACCCAATCCTTAAAGGCTTCCCTTATGCTTTCCTGCTTCTGCGCTGCAAGGGTGGTTTCCTTTTTATTCAGGACTCTTTTTTCCTTTCCGTCCTCTTCGATTGTATCATATACCCGACTGTCNTTNANGTTCAGCGAATCCTCCANAATCTGNTAGGCGTTCCTGCGGCTGGTTCCGTANGTCATGTNNACAAGNGAATTTCCNTAATCCGCATTTTTGCCCTTTACGTTCCACTGCCCNGTCACGTCCGAATACTGTATGCCCATNACATTNCNGTCAANCANNTGCTGNGGNGTTTCAAAGGTNTCACGCATGAAATCNTCNANNTACTCCGGNTTTACCCATGTTGCGCCGATACGCACCTCGATCTCGCTCGCATCAAGCTCTTTTGGCTGTACCTGCGTGAGCGCCTGCACATTCACGGTATATTCCGGGTGGCTCTCCGCATAGACTTTCGCTGTTTCCAGCTTTTCACGGACATTGCCGCTTAAATATTCGTCCGCTGTTTCCCACTTGTCCGTTACGGGATTCTGAAAGATCACTCCGGTCAGTTCCTCTTTTATCGTGTCAATATCTTTCCCGGACAGTTCCGCCATAAAGTCAAGATCAACCTTCGCCTTTTCTGATAGTGACACCGCAAGGGCTTCCGTTGCCGTATCAACGCTTGTGACAACCTCCGCTTTCTTAATGGTACGCTTTGTGAACATATCTGCCTTGCCTTTAAAATTGCCCTCATCGTCCAGCTTTTCCAATGAACAGAGCAGACAGTAGCTTGAATCCTGATTGAACGCCCTTTTATTTGTCTGTGAACTGATAAGACCAAATTTCTTGGCAAAATCATCATACAGCGAATTTAATTCTGCCTGTTTCTCCTTAATGACTGTATCCGGATATTCCTGAAGCTGTACGTTGATAAGTTCCTGCGTACAGTCCCTTATGCCTACCATGCCCTTAATGCGTTCCAGCATGGAATCTTTCATGTCCACAGGCTTCATAATAGAGTTTTCACGGTAATAAACCTTATCATCCACAAGCGTATAGCTGTAATTCTTCACGTCCGGGTCTGCCGGAATGGTCTGGTCTGCAAGTTCGCTCTCAAGCTCATCAAGCGCTGCTTCCTCAATCTTTCCGTCAATGTGGCTTATGGCTTCCCTTAACTGCTCCGCAAAGGGTCTTGTAGTGTCGGGCTGGCAGGTGCTTTCCATGCCATAGGGACCTGAAACCATTTCCATTTTCCCCACGATCATCTCTGGGTGTTCGGCAAAATAGCTGTTCATGGTAATGCCGTTTTCATCTTCCGAAAGATGTACCCAATCCGGCTCCAAGTCCATAACCCTGTCACGCTTCTTTAAGAATAAAATATCAGAAGTGACTTCTGTCCCTGCGTTCTCCTTAAAAGCGGTATTCGGTAATCTGACCGCCCCTAAAAGCTCTGCCCTCTGTGCAAGGTATTTCCTCACTTCGGGGCTTTTCTTATCCATCGTACCCTTGCTTGTCACAAAGGCAACCACACCTCCCGGACGTACTTTGTCCAAAGTCTTTGCAAAAAAGTAGTCATGTATCAGGAAGTTGTTTTTGTCATACNGCCTGTCNGNCACNTTATANTGNCCGAAAGGCACNTTTCCCACTGCCACNTCAAAGAAATCGTTNGGGTAGTCCGTCTTTTCAAAGCCNGAGATTTTNATATCNGCTTTCGGNTANAGCTGTTTTGCAATCCGTCCGGTNATCCCNTCAANCTCCACNCCNTANAGCCTGCTNNCCTGCATCTTCTCCGGCAGCATACCNAAGAAATTCCCGATGCCCATTGCAGGNTCNAATANATTCCCNTTTTCAAACCCCATGTTCTCTAANGCTTCATAGATGCTGCTGATAATGGCAGGGCTTGTGTAATGGGCATTTAAGGTACTCTCCCTTGCAGAAGCGTATTCTGCATCCGATAACAGGCTTTTCAATTCCTGATATTCCCCCGCCCATGCGCTTTTACTTTCGTCAAAGGCATCAGCAAGACCTCCCCAGCCGACATATTGTGCTAAAATCTTTTGTTCCTCCGGTGTGGCAATGCGGTTCTCGCCCTCAATCTTCTTAAGGGTGCGGATCGCTTCTATATTCCTTTTGAATTTCTCTTTAGGAGAAAAGCCTGTGTTCGCCTTTGCCGTATCAGCGCCAAGGGTATCTTCTGTGATATGGAAATTAACAGCATTGGATTTATCAACCTGTGCCGCTCTCTCCGGTTCTGCGTGTTCCGGTTCCCCAAAGTGCTTTTTTTCTACGCCTATAAGCTCACGCTCTTTTTGTGAAAAATCTTTCCACACCCTTCCCGAAACAGCATAGAAATCAGGCGATTCATCATCCATGATCTCGTACTCAATCCCCTTCAAACCCTCAAGGCTTTCTGCCCCTGCTATCTTTTCATGGTATTTAAAGTACACGGTTTCTCTGCCAAGAATACCTTCCAAACGCTCCAATTCCGGCTCTGACATACGCTCCCATATATCGTCCTTTTCCGTATGAATGGTAAAGCCTTCCCCGTCATCGTGGTATTCTAAGGTATATTGCAGAGAATCATGCTCCCCTCGAATATCACATTCAAAGTCATAAACCGTAGTCCGGGAACCTGCAAAATATTCGCTGCTGGTCAAGACAAGATTCTGTATATCGTCTGCGGTCAGCGGTTTATCTGCATTATCCTTTTGTATCTGCTCATCGGGATCAATGTCAGGATAATCATAAATTCCCTCAAAACGTGAAAATACCTCCGCTTCGTGGCGGTCAATATCCCTCATGGCTTCAAGGTCTATGAAATCATCTTCTATTTCCGCCCTGTCCGGCTTATGGTCATACTCAAAATGTGTATTCCCGTTTACCTCCGCATAGTAAAAATCACTGTCCTCTACGCAGTTGCCAAGCACATATACATCATCGCCTGACTTCCATTCATCTGTCTTTATGCACTCCTGCCCATCAATGATAATAGTATCACTTAACTTCTGGACATCATGTCCAGAAGTTTCCCTCTGTGCCTGCTCCCTTTTGTATGCGACCTGTTGCTGCATGGAGCTGAATACCATCTCATCATATCCGATCACATCAATCAGATCAGCATGGGTGTCTATGTACTCCTGCGCCAGCTCACGGTTGATAAAAAATCGGTTGTGTTCTGGATAAGGTACAAGAAGCCCATCCTCTCCTAGTGTCACAAGGCGGTAACGCACACCCTCCCTGCCATCAGCATATTGGTGGGTATAGAAACCTATTGCCGGTTCTGAAAAATCTTCTGATGATTCCAGCGCAACCGTGATCTTCTCCACTTCTTCCACATTGGCAACCTTTAAGGCATAATCTTCCCCGCTTTCCTTTGCCCCGTCCAATGTTCCTGAAACAGAAACCGGGCTTGCACTTGCATCATGTGTGTCATACAGAGCATACCCCTCTGCTTCCATGTCAATCCAGAGGAACTCCCCATTAGGCAGCTTCGCCGCCCACTCTGAGGGCTGTCCGTTATCATCGTCCATATCATGTACGATATGCCAATCTAATTCTCCTTCAGAAATATCTTGTTCTGCTTCCTCCTGAGCTGTTTCAAGCTCCTTTTCATGCTCGATATACCTTCTTGTCTGGTTGATAAAGCCATTCAGTACCGCAGGGTGGGAAGCGGCAACCATATCACGATTCTCATACATTGCATGAGGCTCAATAGATTTTGCCCATTCCTTGTTTTCCGGTGAAATTCTGTCCTCCTGTCCACGGTGCATGACGGTATTTGCAAGCACATAGCTGACACGTTCTATGCCATATTCCTTTATGACATCCTCCGCTGTTCCCTTTGGCAGTCGGTATCCGTCAAAATTTTCAGCAATAGCCCTGTCAATGGCATCTTTGCAGGAAACCTTTGTGTCACGCTCCATTTTTGCCTGTGCCTTTTCAAGCTCTTCCTTAGCCTGTTCCTCTTTATATTCCGCATAGGCTTCTTTGTCTTTGGGGGATAAATATTTATCTTCCTGAATGAGCTTACGAATGCGCTTTTCCACCACTTTCCAAGACAAAAGCACGTCGGTATAAGGTTCTAATATACCTCCCTTTTTCAGACGGATACCTTTATAATCGTGATCCTCCCAACTGTGGTCAGCTCCGATAAGCGCATGGGAGCTGCCGCCTGTTCCGTATTCCTTTTTCAAAAAAACTGCCGCTTCTTTGCTGTCATGCCCCTCCATAAAATAATCATAGATACGGAAAGTGCCATGCTGATAACCGCTCCCTCTGCCTAGTCTGTGGTCTATCTCGTCCTGTGTGATGAAATCCTCTTTTTTTACTTCCACGCTGTCAGCTACAGGAAAAGTTTTCTTCTCCAAGAGCAGGTTGTCAAGTTCCTCCCGCAGTTCTTCCCTTGGCATGACAGAACGGAAACGTAACTTATTCTCGCCTCTTTCAAGCTGCCCCAATGCCTTGTCCATGTGGGCAGCAATCAGATCAACACCATCGGATGTTGATAATAGCTCCAGCAGCTTTGCATGGGCATCCGGGTAGTTTCCGCCATTAAGTTCCAGCTCCTCCGGCAGTTCCCCAATCCCGTCACGGAAAAAGAAAAACAAATGTGATGCTATGTTCTCACGGTTTACCTCGTCCATAAGATAGACTTCGTTTGCCCCTATGTATGTGCCTTCCTCCACCTGTGAGCGTATCTGTGTTTCAATCTCCTGCCAGCTCATGGTAAACTTGGGATTTTCCAATGCAGAGGTGCCATATCCGACTGTCATTCCCTGCTCATTGAACCACACGGACACCTGTTTTCCATCAAATTCAAAGCCTTTTCCGGTAGTTCCATATTCCTTTTTTAAAAACTCTGCTATTTCCTCCGGTGCCTTCCCCTGCTGGTACTTGGCATAAATACGCTTGCGGCTGTTTTCTTGGCCGCCCCCGCTCCGCAGGATCGTGTCAAGCTGTTCTTTGGGTAGCGCTTCCTTTTGTGGTTCAGTGTTTGCTTTTTCTGCTGTGATAATTCCCTGCTCCGCCTCTTTCATGGCAATGCCGCCTACCTGTTCTGTAAACATGGAAAACAAATCGAGCTGCTGGTACATCCCGTTTGTGTCAATCTGTTCTGCCCTTTCCCCCGAAAGCAGATATACATCATCTTCGATATAGGAATTGACAAAAAAACGGGCATCTTCCCATGATAAAAGCGTTTCCGCCGAAGCTGTGTCATTCGTCCTGTCCCTCATGTAAATCCCATTTTCTTCTGCATGAAATTCAACAAGGGAATCTCCCACGCCCAAAATATAAGTCATGCCCATGTGGAAACTGTTCTTGAAATATTCTGTTTGCAGCATTGCATCCTGCTCCATTGCAAAATATCCCGCAATTTCTGGTCTTTTATGGATAAGGAANNCATCNGANCATAAAANNCCNTTTTGNANNTCCATTGCNNTTTCTGCAAAGTNCNGATTATCCAAAAAAGANCCGGANAATGAATNTTCTCCATTATCCGGCTTTTCTGTTTCCATATTCTGNTNTNNTTCACTGCTTANAGGCTGTANACCAGCTCCGTCAGNACGNTNTCCTCCGCTGAGTGNCTGATGTTGTTCATCTTCGCCACCCATTTCATCTGATCGGACGCTTTCAGCGCTTCGTCCACTCCCTCGGNTTTCGCCATCTGCTCCGTCAGGAAGTCCATTCTCTCCTCTGCCTGCTTCTGTATCTCCAGACAGTGCGCTTTCAGTTCGCCCGTCATCAGCAGCCCGCTGTAAACTCCCCTCCGGTGTTCCTTCAGGTAATTCCTCCGCATCANCCCGTACTTGGTCAGCGGTTCCTCCGGCTCGCTGTCCGGTTTCAGGTTGGGTATCAGATAATCTCCGTTCTTCTCGTATGTCAGTTCCATGTGCAATGCCCTCCGTTTCTATATGATTGGTAGTCGCTTCCGTTTGTGGTTCGTTTTCGCTTTCACGCTTTAAAGCATTATAGCGTGGCTCTGGTGTATTTGCAAGCACTTTTTCGGGATTTTTTTCAGGGCTGTTAATCTGTACCTCATTAGCCTTTTCTTTCGCCTTATTTCGGGCAATCTGGCGGTCATAAGCCGCAACCGTTTTCCCGATTTCCATGAGAAGGGGCTTGCACATATCCGTGGTGGCATTGCCGATCACGGATAATGCCATTGTCGTGTTAAACTCGCTGATATAGCCAAAATCCAGCTCGTCTTTCCATATATCCATATCAGCGCCGCACCGGGATAAAAGCGTGTATGCGATGCTTGCAGAAAGTGTTTCTCGAAGCCGCACTTCCACATTCAGCTCGTCAAGCTCCTCTAAAAAGCTGCCCTCCTTAGAATAGGACATATCCGGCAGAAGCTCCCTGTAATAATCTTCCGCAATCCTCCCTGCGATTTCCATGAGTCTGCCCTCAAAGGAATTGCTGTTCTCCGTTGCACCATATGTCTTTTCAAGCTGTGCAAGCACCACGTCCTTGTGTTCTTCCCTAATTTCCCACAAATACGGGTCTTTTCCTATCTTTCTTGATTTATGTACGTCCGAAATGTCAAATACATATTTCAGCTTTGGGCGCTCGCTCTCCCTGTCAAAGAGCGCAATCCCCTTTGCCCCACGGTTTACCCAGCAGAACATTTTTTCATTCCATGTTTCCATAGTGGCGCAGGCTTTCGCATCCGGTCTTTGTGCATAAATGAGCATCTGATCCTCAAACGGGTATCGGTACAGCCTTGCGGCAGTAGTCAGGTATTTTGCCCACTCCTCCCCGTTTTTTGACACCTGCCTTGCGGTTTCCCCCGCAAGCATGGAAATTTCATGGTATTTCTTTGAAGCGAAATATTCTCCTGCCATCTACACCTTCCTCCTTAATCATAAAATCCGTTTTCTTCAATGCCCTTTTCCAGAATGGAAGCCACCAGCATATCAAGCTCCACACCGTTTATCTCACTGACTACAATGAGCTTTGCAAGAGTATTCTTCTCCACCAGAACAGCATACCGTTCCTGATCTGGACACAGCTCACGCACACAGACACCGAGCGCATCTGCAATCTGGCAGAGTATGCTTATGTCCGCTTCTCGTATGCCCGCCATGATGTCCAGCAGCGTATTTTCACGGACACCGGAAAGTGCCGCCAAGCCCGGTATGCCCATATCCATGTCTTTCATAATATTTAATATCTTATCGCCTGTGCTTAAAACTCCTGTTCCCATTGCCAATCCCTCCTATTCTGCCTTGTTCCCGAAGGAAAAAGCTGTGTTTTCTTTGGCTTTTGTGGCTGTGAACTTCGCCTTTACCTCTGCCACCTTAGACTCCAGAACTGAGAACATGGCTTCCACCTGTTCCGGCGTATAGTCATAAGCCGATTTGTTGGCAAGGTTCTCTATCCTGCCAATGGCATCTATCGCCTTATTCATGCGATACTCCCCAAGACGGACGAATTTTTCCGCTTTGGTTTCNTTCGCTTTTGCAGCAAGCTCCGNNTCCTTCGTTANNTCAGTGTTTACAGTTGCATTTTTCATTGCTTCATACATATTTGTATCCTCCTTTTTTATTTCAACGTAAAAAAGCGTATGAAGCTGTTATACCTCAATCGCCTTTACGCTGTTACCTATTAGCTTTAAAATAAGCGGTAAAACTATAATGTTCTACCGCTTGCTATGCCACCGTATGAGTGACGGTTATTTAGTTTTCAATTATGCAAATATGAATTTATATTTATTCTTGCTATCAAGTATTACGACATTTTGTTTCAATTCAGTTGTGGATGTACTACTTAATTAGGTTTCATTCCATTTAATCATTTTTTCATATGCTGCTTTGCGTATTGGTCCAGCTTCATTATATGGTAAAGGAGCTGTTTTAAAAAAAGAATTTACTTTAAACATGGGTAATTTTATAATTTCATACACACTACGATTTGATGTTTTTTGTAAATATCCATGTTCTGGACTACCCATAATCCATTCTTCTGCTGTATTTTCAGATTTAATTTCTACATTTCTCTCAAGCCATACTCGTGTTCCTATTTCATAATAAACTTCTTTATATGAATTATGAATAAACAATTTATTAAGTTGCTCCACCTCAGACTCATTGTATAATCTGATTCTTCCCTTGTTACTATATTGGTTTTTATAAACATTATCATCATATAGACAGAAACATATTTTAGGAGATAAAGGAACAAAGCATTGGAAACCTATATGACCAAACCCATAAGGATGTTTATAATCTCTTTCCATAAACCACTGATTATATTTTGCAATAGGAACATCAGATGTAATAAATCCTAGTTTACTTTCATTTATAATAATCATTGGACAAAGATCAGAAATAATTGGTATTAGATTTGTCATACCCTGTATATACGAAAGATTAGGTCTATCAATAATAACATCTAAATTTTCAATATCGTTATCCGATAAAGATATTTTATTCTCTGCGGTAAGTATTTTGGCTATATTTTTATACTCTTCTAACTTGTTTCTTTTAAAATCATCAGCTTTTTCGGCTACCCTCACATCACTCAAATATATAAACATCAACAAATAAGTGTAGTCTGTAGAATCTGTTGGAACTTTTTTATATGTTAAAATATTGTTGATAATCGTAGCCCATATACCTTCTAAATTCATAAACCAATCTTCTAAATTATTATCTTTTCCGTATAAAAATTCTCTACCTCCACTTTTATCAATAGCAGCTACATCAACAAATTTCTTTCTATCAAAATTATAGAAACCAATACTATTGTTACCCGAAAAGTTCCTCAAATAAAACTTTGGAACATAATGATTATAGGTCTTTTCTTCTTTTTTCTTTCCCATTTATAATTACCCCTTCCATATCCTCTTTCAGATAACCGGTTTATCCTATTCAATGAATCTTGGAAATTATACTCCATTCACATTTTATTTTTGCGCTCACACCAACATTGAAAGTGTACCATATATCTCCTCCAATCTCAACAAAGTTCCCCTTAACCTGCACACATAAGGCGCATGAAACCGCTAAGCATCATACGCCTTTACACCGCTACAGTTCTTATTTCTTGTTCTTCGGAAATTCCAGCCTGACCTTATACTGAAAGCCTTTAATCTCCTTTCCGTCTTTTTTATAGGAATAATCCTCAATGCCCTCCGGAATAAGGTACGCATCATAGCTGCCCGTTTTCCCTTTCAAGCCTTTTACGAGGGTCTTTTTCCCTTCCAACATACTCTTGATCTGGCTATCGGTCAGTACCGCCCCCATTGCCCGTGATACGTTCATGCCGCACTTGTTTTTGCAGTAAGCGCCGAATTTCCCTTTTACCACATCGCCGCCGCACTTCGGGCATTTTCCAAGAGTTTCCTGTGTGCTGCTCCCAAACATGGTTTTCTGTTCGTCACTGACACAGTGATAGGTCTGCACAAGCCCGTTTACCATATCCTCAATCCCGTCCATAAACTCCTGCATGGAATACTCACCCTTGGCAACAAGGGTAAGGGCATTTTCCCAATCCGCAGTGAGTTTAGGGGATTTTACCACATCAGGAAGCACCATAATGAGCTTTACCCCGTCCTCCGTGGGGATCATCTGCTTTTTCTCACGCTTTACAAATCCGTCCTTGACTAACTTTTCGATTACATCTGCCCTTGTAGCAGGTGTGCCAAGCCCTTTACGCTCTACTTCATCGCCCATGTCCTCTGCGCCGGCTCTCTCCATAGCGGATAACAGGCTGTCCTCAGTAAAGTGCTTCGGGGGCTGTGTGAAATGCTCCGTTACCTTTGTCTGCACTCCCTCAAAAGCCATTCCTTCAGAAAGCTCCGGCAACTTCTTATCCTCTTTTTCTTTATCTTCCGACGTTTTATAAGAACGCCTGAACGCCACTTCAAAGTCTTTCCACCCGTTCCTTGTGACGGACTTTCCGGAAACCGTAAAAACAGCTTCATTGCTGCTAAACTCTGCTTTGACTGTTTCATACTCATGCTTTTCCCCGGTGGCACAGAACAGGCGGTTTGCGACAAGGGAAAGTATCTTCATTTCCCCCTCCGGCACAGCGGAAAGGTCAGCATTTGCAATCTCCATTGTGGGAATGATCGCATGGTGGTCTGTCACTTTTTTACTGTCCATTATCCTTTTCACATCCGGCTCCGCCCCAGACTGTCCTTCAAAGAGAACTGCTTTGTAGATTGCCCTGATCACGCTCCTTGCCGTATCTTCCATATCGTCCGACAAATATTGGCTGTCAGTCCGAGGATATGTAACCAGCTTTTTCTCATAAAGGCTCTGCGTGTACTCTAAGGTCTGCTTTGCGGTAAAACCAAATAAACGGTTCGCATCCCTCTGTAATGTGGTAAGGTCATAGAGCTTCGGTGGCTGTACGTTTTTCTTTTCCTTTGTGACAGAAACAACCGTAGCGGTTCCGCTTTCACACGCTGCAGCAATGCTCTCCGCCTGTACCTTATCATCAATCCTTTCTGTGACCGCATCAATTCCATTCACAAGAATATGCGCTATGTAATACTGTTCTTTCTTAAAATTCCTAATTTTTTCCTCACGCTCCACAAGCATTGCAAGTGTCGGTGTCTGCACCCTGCCGACCTTTAACACCTTGCAGCCATACAGAACCGTAAAGAGTCTTGTGCCGTTCAAGCCTACAAGCCAATCCGCCCTCTGTCTGCATAGTGCGGAATAGTAGAGGTTATCATAATTGCTTCCCGGCTGCAAATTCTCAAAACCCTCACGGATTGCACTTTCCTCCATAGAGGAAATCCAGAGCCGCTTTATGGTTTTATCACACCCTGCCTGATGATACACAAGACGGAAAATAAGCTCTCCTTCCCGCCCTGCATCCGTGGCACATACAACGCTGTCCACCCTTGCATCGTGCATAAGCGCTTTTAATACCTTGTACTGCGCCGCTGTATCGCTTTTTACTTCTGTCTGCCATTCCTCCGGTATCATGGGCAGACTCTCGTAATTCCACTTTTTCCATGCATCAGAATAGGCATCCGGCTGTGCTAGCTCAACCAGATGCCCAATGCACCATGAAACAAGATAACTGTTTCCCTCCATGTACCCGTCTTTTCTCTCATCTGCGCCGATCACACGGGCAATCGCCTGTGCCACACTCGGCTTTTCTGCTATCACTAATTGCATTTTTCTTTTCCTCCTGTCAATTCAATATCGCATTCCACTTCATTTCCCCATACATCAAATCCCTCTGCTTTTCTACGGGCAAAAAGTTCTATCTTAGGTACGCTGCCCATAAGCCGGTTAATTCTGTGATGCACTTCTGCTGGCTTTTTGCTGTGTTCCTCAATATGGGATACCACCACCTGATGCACCCCTGCGCTGACACGCTTCGGTCTGCCCTTTGTTGCCAAGATACACAGTTCCACGTTGCTGCGTGTCCAATAGCCCATGCCCCAAAAGAGCGATGTACTCTTTTTATTCTGCTTTACCCATACAAATGCCACCGTTTTATAAGTAAATCCCCATGCCTTCATCACTTCCAGCCCTTCCAAAAGACAGGGGAATGTTACCCAAAGAAATAAGGCACAGTCCTTGTCTGCAATATCAGCTACCGGAAGTGCCTTAATATCTTCTATATTCATTGTGGGATAATGGCTCTCTGCGCTTCTCCCTGCGCCCTTTTTAGAATATACTTTGTAATGCCAAGGGGGATCAGCCAAAATAACGGAATATTTCTTCTCTTCCATACTGCTAGTTACTCGTCCTCCTTATCGTCAAAAAAATCTTCTTCACTATCCTCCTGTTCTTCATCCTCGATCTCGTACTCCTCATCTTCCTCTTCCTCATCTTCGTCCTCGATGAAGTCCTCTTTCTTTTTGCGGACTACTTTAAAATAATAAGCTCCGCCAATAAAGGCTATTGCAAGTACGCCCATAAAGATATAGGAAATAACCGGATTCGGCTCTGCCGCTTTTTCCTCCGATTCATTTTCCTCTGTACCTTCTGTATTTTCCACTTCTCCGGTATCTTTCTCTGTCTGCTTTGTATCCTCCCGCACTTCCCCGTTATTATTCGGCAAAGCGCTTTCTCCTGTCGGGATTGCAGATTCCAATGCAGCGGAGTTTTTCGGCAGTGTTTCGCTGTTATCGGAAGTTGTGTTTAACAGGTCATTTTCCGTAATCTCCGTGAGGAAATATACCGTTTCTTCCTCTCCGTCACGGTCAATGATCAGATAGAAAATCTTGTCCGATGCTGTCTGGATCGTGTAAAATTCTTTCCCCTGCTCTGACGATTCCTGTTCCGTATCCCCGCTTTCTGCGGCATCCGCTTCGGCAAATTCCAATTTTGTCTGTTCCTCTGGTGTCTGCGAAATAGTGTTCCCGTTACTGTCCGTCTTGGTATGCTCCGTGACTGTAGCTGTGGCGCTGCCCGGCTTAGTGGCTTCGGCATTTACCGGGAGCTGTGCCGCCGGATTCTCGTCACTCTCGTCAGCAGGGTCTTTGTAATACGGATTTTTTGTCTTGTAGACTTCCGACATATTCCCTGCATTGTCCATTGCAGAAATAGTAAAATACTCATACCCCGCATCAAACTGTTGCAGGCGGATATTCAACGTGCCATTTGTAAGCTCCGTAAACTCATACCCATTTACATAGACTGCCTTTGCGCCGGAATCGGTGTCATGCACCTGAATACTTAACAGTCCGTCACTGACTGCCGCATTGAGCGTGGGCTTTGTAGTGTCAAAACATTTAATTGCACGGTTTTTCTCATATGTATTACCTTTCTGGTCTGTGACCTGCACATAGACGGTACAGTTTTCGGAAACTTCCAGCTTTCTATCTTCCGTCACATCCGTCCAGCTCCCATTCTGCCCAATCTTTGCCTGTATTCTGACAACCTCAAAATTCCCTGTGTGCGCTGCATCAGCCACTTGGAAAGTGACTGTCACGGTATCATTAAACCAGCCCTCCGGCTTGTTAATGCTGATTGACACATTCGGTCTTTTATAGGCGCAGAGCTTATAATCTTCCACGCACACCTTGCAGTTGTGGTCATACTCATAGACACCGCATTTGTCCTCGCATATGCATACCGGCTCTATGTCATTGCCCGATACGGTTCCGCCTTCCGCCATCACATCAATGACATTGTTCCCATTCATGGAAAACGCCACTGCGGGCATACAGAATAATACTGCGGATAAAATGAGCGATAACACCGCTCTATAACTTATCTTCATTTTTTTGTTCATGGCTTGCTGCCTCCCTTTCTGTTTGTTGTGTCTGTTTTGACTGTTCCTCCTGCTCTTTCTTCTGGAGCAGACTTAAAATTTCTTCCTCGCTGACTTTATTAAGCAATATCAGACGATCCAGAGAAATCTTATTTTTCTCGATAAACTTCATTTTCTCTGCATCCTCTGCCATCTGTAACTGACTCTCCAAGTCTTTCTGCTTTTCCTGCAACTCTGTAATCTGCTCTCGGACTTTGGACAGCTCTTTTTCAATCCTTTCCTTTGTCACATCTTTTCTCCTTCCATGCCCCAAAAGGGCATTTATTTCTAATTCAATTTTCCCTGCCGCTTCCCAGCGCATTGGTTTCTCCTTAAAGCGTTCCTTCCCCTGCTTCAAAATAGAATAACGGGTTATAATACTCCCCTCCATACAAGCATTCGATATGCAGATGACTCCCGGTGCTGCTCCCCGTGTTCCCCGTTGTTCCTATGGTATCCCCATGCTTCACGGTCTGTCCCGCACTAACACTTAACGTGTCTATGTGGGCATACTTGGTACAATACCCCTTGCTGTCCTCAATCACGACATAATTCCCATAATGGCTGTCATAAGCGGCTGTTGTAACTGTTCCATCCATCGCCGCAAGAACTATTGTTCCTGTCGGCACTGCAATGTCAACACCCCTGTGTAGCTGTTCCGCCCCTGTTAGCGGATTGATGCGGTAACCATAATAGCTGCTCACATAATCGTACCAATACAGGTTAAGCGGCGTGTAAAACTGCTGTATCATACCATGAGTTTCATTGTAAAGCCCATAGATCTCTTTCTGCTCGCTGTTCATGTGTCCGGCAACAACCACGTTTAAGGCTTTTACTGTCAGCGTAACTTCAAGTATGGTTACGGTATATTCTTCTTCCTCCTCATAAGTATAGGTTTCCGTACTTGTAGTACCGTCAGCATTTGTTACTGTCCTTGTGCCTGTCTTGGTTACCGTCCTTGTTCTCGTTTCCTCAGTGGGATTCAAGGTCAGCTCATACATCTCGTCAAAAAGGCTCTCGATTTCACTCTGCACGTCTGCCGCCGTAAATTCCGTATGGACAGCGGAAAGGTAACTGATAAGCGCAAACGGGTCATGACCGATTGCATCAAGGTTATAGCGGTATTCGTCATAGTCTGGATAATCGGTCTCTATGGAATCAATCTCTTTCTGCAATTCCATTTCAAGCTCCGAAAAAGCCAAGTCCGCCGCATCAATCTCTGCCGGAACGCTCATATAGCTCCCTGCCAGCGTGTTACTCATGCCGTCCGAGAACATCGTCCCGAAGGACGATATGGAAGCCATCAGCAAAACAAGCAGGATTGCAAAAGCTCCAACAGTTACAAGGAGCGATGCGTTTTTTGCCGCCATCTCCTGCAATTTTTTCGCAACCGCTGTCGTAAAATTGGCAGACTTCGTAACCGCTTCCTTTGTGTTCTTCACTGCCTGCCCTGCCCGCCTTGCCTTTGCATACTCACGCTTGATACGCTGTTTCTGCAATCTTTTCTGTATCTGTTTTTTTAAGGTCTTTTCCTGCATTTCAGGATTTTCTTCCAAAAACTTCTGATAACGGAAATTGACTTCTTTTTGAAACTGCTTTTTCTCCAGCCTCGCCACTTTCTCACGCTGCCTTTGTCCTTTGCTTTTGTAATGGCGCTTTACAAAACGGTAGGCATCTTCGCCTTTCTGTTCCACCTTGTGTGCGCCTTCCACGGCGGAGTTTTCCTTTTCCACTTCGGCAATCTTGCCATGCGCATAACCAGCAGCCTCCGATTCAGCTCTGTTCGTTACCATTTTTACCAGACTGTCCTCTTTGAAAGGCTTATCCTTAACCACGGCGGTCAGCACATATTTTGCCCTGCCTGCCTTTTCATCAAAAACACGCTCGAAAGCATATTCCTTTGTCTTTGGGAGCTTCTTCCTTGCTGCTTCAGTCTTTTTTCTGGCTTTTTCTGCTTCCCTTTGTAGTCTGTCTAATTTCTTGCTGCCCCGAAACTCCGGTTCTTCGCCCTTTGCAAAAGTAGTGTCCTTTGTCTGGAAATCACGCCCGAAGTCAGAGTTTTTTGTACGTTCCCTGTCCTGATGTTCACGCCTGCGGTATCTGCCCTTTCTCTCGCTTTGGTGGTAAGTATCCCTGCGGCGGTAATCGTCTCTGGACTCCTTGGCTTCTTCCCTCTGTTCCCCTCCGCCCTCCTCTGAAGAGTCATTTTGTTCCTGTGAAAAGCCGTCCTGCGTTTTACTGTCTGCCGATTGTCTTTCCTTTTTTTCCTCCATTATTTTTTAATTTCCCTCCTGCTTCACGCTTTCCTCCGGCTTCGTGTTCATGATCGCATAGGTCTTTGTGTCTGTGGGATACTTGTCAATAAACGGGATGACCACGTTGTCAAACAGGATAAGCCCGCTTCCCGGCTCTGAATTAGTCACATGGGCAAGCTGCTTCTCTGACAGCCCTAACTTGTCGGCAAGTATCGCCTGATCCTTTGCGTTCTGGTTCA
>WFLX010376776.1_pt1 | contig 38177 bp, 25 predicted proteins | sample 4967041 | NCBI WGS metagenome assembly WFLX01 (sample SAMN12857096, study PRJNA449069) | gut metagenome | isolation source: stool from male and female vole | host: Microtus ochrogaster | place: USA:Florida | collected 2017
GCCAAAAATTCCGCGCTCTTTTTTCAGGGGGCGGAGACGCCGTTTCCGCGGTTTCTGAACGCAAACGGCGAACGCTCACCGATTTGCGCACACGGCGGAATCATGCCGTAAAACATATCAATCGTATGATTTTCGCAATTATCGGCCTGGAGGGGGCATCATGGGCGCTCCTCCGCGGGGCGGGCGACCGCCGCCGGGGCCTCGGCCCGCGTTGCGGCTCTGCGGCTCGTTGCCTTTGCCAAAGGTGTTGAATTTGTAGGAGAAGGAGAGCATGAAGTAGCGCGTCAAAGAGTTGTATTGAGTGTTGTCGATCGACGTGGCCGATATGGTTCGCGAAATGTTGGATTTCTGCCCGAGCAGGTCGTAGGCTTTAACCTGAACGACGGCGTTGTCTTTGAGGAAGCGATAGGATATGGAGGCGTTCCACATCCAGGTATCGTCGTTGTAGCCCGCGGCATACCCTCGGAGCGCGGTATAATTAAGGTCGGACTGGAGTATTATGCCCACGGGGGAATACCAAGTTGCGTAGAAGTTGGCTCCGTAGCGATGGGTAGTGGAGGTTTTCAACCCCTCAACCGAGTTGGAGATGTATTGCAGGGAGTAGTTGGGGCGGAGCTCGATTTCAAGGGAATTGGGGCGGAACGCGATCGAGAAGGACTCGTTGAGCGAATGAGAGCGCGCGACATTACGGCGCGTGGCGGCGCGGGTGGCGTTGTAGCCTACCTGGCGGTTGTAGTTGTAGAATATATTATTGGATATGGTGAAAAGTTTGTTGGGCAACGGCTGCGAGAACATATTCATCACGTTGGCGCTCCAGACGCCGTTGACGTTTTCGTAAGTCGTGGTGCGTCCACCGGTAAGCATATCGTAGGTTGTCTTGGAGACGACTGAATTCTGCGAAATGTTGGCTGACACCATTGACATGATAGACCGCTGATGATCCTGGTCGAAGTGCTGCTGGCGGATGACTATGCGATGGGTGAAGGTGGTGGCCAGCGAGGGGTTACCGATCACGATGTTGAGCGGGTTGGAGTAGTCGGCCACAGGCTGCAACCGCGACATCGATGGCTCGCTGGCACGGCTCTGATAATTGGCCTGCAATGACGACTGCTTGGCGAACTTATATCTAAACCGCACAAAGGGGGAGAGATATAAATTGGAGCGGCGCGGTATGTTTTTGGCCGAGTTGATAAGGTTGGTGCTCTGGGAGGAGATAGGCATAAGGGCGACTCCGGCATTGAGGTTGAGCTGCTTAGTCACCTTACGGTAGCCGAGGCGGAACTCCTGGCGGAAGTTGGTGTTACGGAATCGGTTGGAGAGGGTGTCGACGAACTGCGTCAGCTGGTTGTCGATAATCGGCATCGGCACCTGGTAGCCGCTCCCGTCAATGTCGTACAAATAATAGGAGTCGGAGAAACCTACCGGGCGGTCGTAGACGAGCTTGTCGGCGTTGTTCCATTTATAGTTGACCTGATAAGACGCGGTAAGGAAGTTGCCGCGCGAGGGGTCGCCCAGCGGTTCGGTCCATGTCAATCGGCCGTTGACGGTGTTGGCCCAAGTATGATTGTCGATATACTGATCGTAGGAATTAACCGAGTCGTTGAGTTGGTAAAAAAGGTTGTAGGCGTAAGAATCCTCATACTCGCGGACATTGCTCATACGGTAGTCGCCCGAAAAGGAGATGGAGCGGCCTTTGCGGGAGCGGAAATTATGATTGTAGATCAAGCGGCCGCCGAATTCGTACGAAGTGCCGCGCGATGACGACAGGTTTTGCGAGAGGTTCTTGCCGGTCGCGACCGAGAACGCGTCGCTCACCGAGTTGTTTTTATTGAACGAGAAATTAGGACGGAAGTCGACGGTGTTGAACGAGTCGGGCTTCCACTCCATNCGGAAATCGNCCNGCAAGTTATGGCCGCGGTCGCGGGTNTCGGNGAGCGAATTCTGAGTATAGGGGTCGGANTCGAGAAGATACTGNCGATTNCGGCGCATNTTTGTATGCTTGTCGGAATGGGAATACATGACGTCGCCGCCTACGCGGAATATCTCGCCGCGCCCCACATTGAAGTTCACGCCGAAGCTTTGGGAGTCGGTGATACCGTTGTCGCCACCGAAGCGGCGGAAGCGTCCGCTATTGCCGTCGGTGAAGCCCAACTCATTGATATTATTGAAATTGCCGAGGAAGGTCAGTTGATTTTCGTTAAAGAAGCGATTGACCATGAAATTGCCCTTATAGCGGTCGTCGGTGCCATAGCCCATCTCGGCGTTGCCAAACCAACCGTTTTTCATTCCTTTTTTGACGGTAAGGTTAATGACGGTCTCATCATCGCCGTCGTCGACACCGGTCAGGCGGGCGAAATCGCTCTTACGGTCGACTACCTGAAGCTTATCGACCATATTGACAGGGAGATTTTTAGAAGCGACCTTGGGGTCGTCGGCAAAAAACTCCTTGCCGTCGACAAGAATCTTACTCACTGTCTTGCCATGGGCGGTAATAGAGCCATCGGCGCCGACCTCCACTCCGGGAAGACGCTTGAGCAGATCCTCCACAACGGCGTTGGGCTGCGTCTTGTAGGAGTCGACATTGTATTCGACCGTGTCTTCCATCACTTTGATAGGCGTTTTAACGGCAGTGACCACGGTCTCTTTAAGCAAATGAGACGCCTCGAAGAGCTTAATCGGGGGAATAGCGACATCTTTGTCGGCAACAGCCACGTCGGCGAAAGATTTGGAATACCCAACGTAGGAGGCTTCGACAATATATTTTCCGTCGGAGAAACCAGAGAAAAGGAATTGGCCGTCGAGATTCGCGGCACCCCCCTTCACGTATGTGCTGTCGGACTTGAGTATTCTCACCGACGCGTCGGGGAGCGGCTGACCGTCGGCATCGACAATCGATCCGGAGATCGAGAATGCCAAAGCCGAGGCCGCTGAGGCCAAAATGATAGAAGAGAGGATAAGGAGCGGTTTAAAATTCATTGAATTAGAGGTTGAAACGCTGATTAAAAATTTACATTTTCTTTGACCTCCGAATCCCGATTTGGTTTAAGAAAAAAATTTCTAACAAAAGTTAATATAAGTTAGCGCACGGCTACGGTTTTTTTTGATTGTCAACATGAATATATTAAGGGCGCGACTCGATCTGAGCCGCGCCCTTGGGAGGTTAAGTCAGTTGACTGACGGGATTATTCGTTGGATTTCTCAACCATGCCAACTTCGGGATCGACACCCCACTGCTGCATAGAGAGACGCTTGTAGTTGTTGTAACGCCACTGCGCATTTTCCTGAGCTGCGGTGAAGAGCTGCTCAGCCTCAGCGGGATACTGTTTCATAACCGAAGCGTAGCGAACTTCGCCTTTGAGGAAGTCTTTGAACTTGGTCCAGTCGGGAGCCTTGCTGTCGAGAGTGAAGGGGTTCTTGCCTTCTTCCTCAAGAGCGGGGTTGTAGCGCCAGAGGTGCCAATAGCCACATTCAACGGCCTTAGCCTCTTCCTGCTGAGAATGACCCATACCTGCTTTGAGGCCGTGGTTGATACAGGGAGCGTAAGCGATGATGATCGAGGGGCCGTCGTAAGCCTCAGCCTCGCGGATAGCCTTGAGAGTCTGAGCGTTGTCGGCGCCCATAGCTACCTGAGCGGCGTAAACGTAGCCGTAGGTNGNNGCGATNAGGCCGAGGTCTTTCTTNCGGANGCGCTTGCCNGNAGCGGCNAANTTNGCGATNGCGCCNANGGGNGTAGCCTTNGANGNCTGGCCNCCGGTGTTNGANTANACCTCNGTGTCGANNACGANGACGTTGACNTTCTTGCCNGANGCGAGNACGTGGTCNAGACCGCCGAANCCNATGTCGTAAGCGGCGCCGTCGCCGGCGATGATCCACTGCGAACGTTTAGCGATATGGCCTTTGAGAAGGAGGATGTTGTTGCAGATGTCGCAAGCGCAAGCCTCGCAGAGGGGCACGATCTTGTCGGCGATTTCGCGGGTCTTGGCGGCGTCGTCGCGGTTAGCGAGCCATTCGGCCGCAAGAGCCTTGATCTCGTCGTTGCAGGTCTCGCACTTGGTAGCGGCTTCCATGAAGCCTGCGAGACGCTCAACCATCTTCTCGTTGGCTATCTTCATGCCGAGGCCGAATTCAGCGAAGTCCTCGAAGAGCGAGTTGGCCCAAGCGGGACCGTGGCCCTTCTCGTTGGTGGTATAGGGGGTAGAGGGCACTGAGCCGGAGTAGATTGAAGAGCAACCTGTAGCGTTGGCAACCATCTCGTGATCGCCGAAGAGCTGGCTGATGAGTTTGACGTAGGGAGTTTCGCCGCAGCCTGAGCAAGCGCCGGAGAATTCAAAGAGCGGAGTAGCGAACTGAGAGTTCTTAACATTGCTCTGGATGTCAACGAGATGCTGCTTAGAAGCGACTTTGTTAACGCAGTAATCCCATTCTTTCTGAACGTCGAGCTGAGTTTCGAGAGGCTTCATCACGAGAGCCTTGTTGCCTTTGAAGCCGGGGCAAACGTCAACGCAGTTGCCGCAACCGAGACAGTCGAGAACGTCGACAGCCTGAACGAACTTCATGCCGGCGAATTGCTTGCCGATAGCCACCTTGCAGTCGTCGGCAGCGATAGGAGCGGCAGCCATCTCGGCCTCGTCGAGGAGGAAGGNACGGATCGCNNCGTGGGGNCAAANGTAGGCGCACTTGTTACACTGNATACAGTTCTCGGCGATCCNCTCGNGAACNAACNCCGCAACGCNGCGTTTTTCGTAAGCGGCAGTGCCCTGCTCCCAGGTGCCGTCCTCGATACCAACGAAGTCGGAAACCTTGAGAAGGTCGCCGTCCTGAGCGTTGATGGGGCGAACGAGCTTGTTGATGAATTCGGGATCGTCGTTAGCGGCAGCGGCCTCAACCTCGAGGTTGCTCCAAGCGGGATCAACGGTGAGCTGCTTGTACTCGCCGCCGCGGTCAACAGCAGCGTAGTTCTTGTCGACAACGTCCTGACCCTTCTTGCCGTAAGACTTAACGATGAATTTCTTCATCTGCTCAACAGCGAGGTCAACGGGGATTACCTCGGTGATACGGAAGAAGGCGCTCTGGAGGATAGTGTTGGTGCGGTTGCCGAGACCGATTTCCTGAGCGATCTTGGTAGCGTTGATGTAGTAAACCGAGATATTGTGGTCGGCAAAATATTTCTTAACCTTGTTGGGGAGATTCTTAGCGAGCTCCTCGCCTTCCCAGATAGTATTGAGGAGGAAAGTGCCGTTATCGCGGAGGCCGCGGGTCACGTCGTACATGTGGAGGTAAGCCTGAACGTGGCAAGCGACGAAGTTGGGGGTATTCACCAGGTAAGTCGAGCGGATAGGCTCGTCGCCGAAGCGGAGGTGAGAGCAGGTGAAGCCGCCCGATTTCTTAGAGTCGTAAGCGAAGTAAGCCTGGCAATATTTATTGGTGTTCTCGCCGATGATCTTCACCGAGTTCTTGTTAGCGCCCACAGTGCCGTCAGCGCCGAGGCCGTAGAATTTAGCCTCGTAGGTCGACTTGCCGCCGAGAGCCATTTCGGCTTTGGGAGGAAGCGAAGTGAAGGTAACGTCGTCGATTATGCCGATAGTGAAGTGGTCTTTGGGCTGGGGAAGGGCGAGATTCTCGTAAACAGAGATGATCTGAGCGGGAGTGGTGTCCTTCGAAGCGAGACCGTAGCGACCGCCGACGATAAGGGGAGCGTCGGCTTTGCCGTAGAATGCCTCTTTAACGTCGAGGTAGAGGGGCTCGCCGTTAGCGCCGGGCTCTTTGGTGCGGTCGAGCACCGCGATACGCTTAGCGGTGGCGGGGATAGCGGCGAGAAGATGCTTGGTAGAGAAGGGACGGAAGAGGTGGACAGCAACGAGACCAACCTTTTCGCCGTTAGCCACCATATAGTCGATAGCCTCTTCAGCTGCCTGAGTAACGGAGCCCATAGCGATAATCACGCGGTCGGCGTCGGGAGCGCCGTAGTAGTTGAACAAGCCGTATTTGCGGCCGGTGATTTCCGAAATCTTGTTCATGTATTCCTCAACGATCTCGGGAACAGCCTCGTAAGCCTTGTTGCAGGCTTCGCGGTGCTGGAAGAAGACGTCGCCGTTCTCAGCCATGCCGCGAGCTACGGGAGCATCGGGATTGAGGGCGCGGGCGCGGAAACGAGCGAGAGCGTCGTGGTCGAGCAGGGGAGCGAGCTCATCCTGGTCGAGCATCTCGATTTTCTGGATTTCGTGAGAAGTACGGAAACCGTCGAAGAAGTTAACGAAGGGGATTGAGCTCTTGATAGTGGCGAGATGGGCAACGCCGGCAAGATCCATAACCTCCTGAACCGAGCCCTCAGCGAGCATTGCGAAGCCGGTCTGACGCACAGACATAACGTCCTGATGGTCGCCGAAGATAGAGAGGGCGTGAGAAGCGAGTGTACGAGCCGAAACGTGGAAAACGCTGGGGAGCATTTCGCCGGCGATTTTGTACATATTGGGGATCATCAGGAGGAGACCCTGAGAAGCGGTGTAGGTAGTGGTGAGGGCACCGGCCTGAAGCGAACCGTGCACAGCGCCGGCGGCGCCGCCTTCTGATTGCATCTCCTGAACGAGAACAGTCTCGCCGAAGATGTTCTTACGGCCAGCGGCAGCCCACTCGTCGACATATTCAGCCATTGTCGACGACGGGGTAATGGGGTAGATCGCAGCTACTTCGCTGAACATATACGAGATATGGGCAGCAGCCTGATTACCGTCACATGTCAAGAATTTCTTTTCTTTGCTCATAGTTTTGTAATCTATTGTTATGAAAGTGATGTTTGCAGGATTAATCTGTCGGATGGTATTAGTCTCGGTCGGCGCTGCCAGAGCAGAGCCTGTCACTTGCGCGCGCCGCGATTGCAAGGCATCGCCCACGCACAATATTACGGCTGCGAATTTACGTTTTTTTTGCCTACCGACCAAATAAAAGTTCCATACCCGGCCCATTTATTCACGGCTGCGGATTAATTTCCACCAAATCCGCACGTAAACACACCCGCTCCCGCGGCGGGAGATCACTGTTTCAGCTCCACCGGGCGGGGATGATAGCCCGCGACGTTGCGGAAAGCAATCGTGGCTGCCGACGAGGTCACCTCGGACTCGTAGCGCAGATAATATCGCTCAGAGCCGAGGAAATCGAGCGTGAACAGGGCGGAGCCGGCCCTGCAGGAGTAGTCTCCGTCGCGGGCCTGGGTCAAGCGCTCGTAAACGGTGATATTGAAGCCCTTCACCTCGACTTTCGCGCTGACGGTCCCCGAAAGATAGATGTCGGGCAAGCCGCTACGCTTCAGCATCACATTACCCCGCTCGTCGCAGTACACCTCGATAGCGGGGCGGGCATCGGCGGGAGAGGAGGGGTCGGAGGGGATAAGGTCGGCCGCGAGAAGCACCTCGCGCACCGCTCCCCCGCGATGGGGCAAAGCGGCATACGCCACGATAGCCGCGGCCACGATAAATAGTATTATATAAAACTCAGTGGTATGAAAAAAAGCCATGTCTTCAATTATTATACAAGATAGCGATACTCTTCAGCAAATTTAGGTTATTATCGGAAATTTGACTAATTTTGGGGCATGAAAAATATATTAAAGATATTATATGCCGCCATCGCCGGAGTGTCGATCTGCGCTTGCGGCGGGAAATCGGCAGCGGTCACCTCTCCGGAGTCAACCCCTGAGACGGGAACGGCGGAGATAAAATTCAACCCCGACTCAGCCTATCAGTTCATCGCCGACCAAGTAGGATTCGGCCCTCGCACAGTAGGCTCCGCGGCCCACGCCCGCTGCGCCGACTATATCGCGGCCAAGCTAAAAGCCTACGGCGCGGAGGTCATAGAGCAGGACACCACCTTTACCGACCAGTGGGGCAAGCGGCAGCCCGTAAGAAACATCATCGGCCGATTCAACCCGCAAGCCGAGCGGGCGGTAATGCTCCTCGCTCATTACGACACCCGCCCCTGGGCCGATGAAGACCCCGATGAGTCGAAACACTCTACCCCTATCGACGGCGCTAACGACGGGGGCAGCGGCGTGGCCGTGATGCTTGAGATCGCGCGCAACGCCTCGCAGCTCCCGGCGTCGAAAGGCATCGACCTGCTTTTTGTCGACAACGAAGACGCAGGAACACATCAAGACGACTTGTCGTGGTGCATCGGCTCGCAAGCATGGGCAGCCTACCGCCAGCCCGGCGACCGCCCTATCGACTACGCCATCCTCCTCGACATGGTCGGAGGGAAGGACGCAAGCTTTCCCCGCGAATACTTCTCGGAAGTAAACGCCAAAGGGATTAACGACTTGGTGTGGGCCACCGCGCGTCAACTCGGCTACGCCACCCGCTTTCCCGACCGCATAAGCGGAGCTATTAACGACGACCACGTTCCGCTGCTTAAAATCGGCATCCCGGCTATCGACATCATCGAGACCGACCCCGACGGGGGAGGATTCAACCCGACATGGCACACCGTAGCCGACAATCTACAGAACATCGACCCCAACACCCTCAACGCGGTCGGGCGCACCGTTACCGCGGTTTTGATGAAATAAGACTATCGACTCAGTCTTATTTATGCACAAAATGCAAAAATAAGGGGGTTTCAACGCGCTTATTCTTACATTGCCAGTTAGACAACTGATTTACTGATAGTTAACAGCGTAAAATAAGCGGCGCAATGGTTAATTTAACCATCGCGCCGCTCTTATTTTTACATTTTACGCACAAATAAGCACAGTAAACAGACCTTATTTTAACAAAAATGTAGTTTTAAACATGAAAAAATTAGCTATATTTGCGGAAAAATAAATTTTATGGAATCATTCGGTCATCTGCTTGAAAAACAAGTGTACAAAAGATTAGCAATGGACAACCCCTGGTGGACAACATCGGAAGTCGATTGCTACTACACCGATATGCCTCATCGCATCTATCTTGACTCATTTGTCAACGAGGTGACCAACACTTCTCTCAGAAGAGCGGTGGTATTGATGGGGCCCCGCCGTATAGGCAAGACCGTAATGATATTTCATACCATTTCACGATTACTGAAAGCCGGGGTTGACCCGAGGAAAATCATTTACCTGTCGCTTGACACCCCCGTTTTCTCCAACATCGCGCTGGAGCAACTGTTTTTATATGCCAAAAACGCTCTCCACCAACCGGAAAACGCAGGTGGCTACTTCGTGTTTTTTGATGAAATACAATATCTGAAGAATTGGGAAGTACATCTTAAAAGCATGGTCGACAGCTATCGGCACGACAAATTCATAGCCTCTGGATCAGCTGCCGCCGCGCTCAAAATGAAAAGCAACGAGAGCGGCGCAGGCCGATTCACCGACTTCACTCTGCCTCCGCTAACATTTTTAGAATATCTTCGATTCAAAAAACATGATTTGCTCGTCACCCGAGACACAACAAATGGATTTGACACTATAGATATAACCAAACTCAATGCTCTTTTTATTGAATATATCAATTACGGCGGTTATCCCGAAGTAGTATTTTCCGACGCTATAAGGCTTAACCCGGGTCAATACATTAAAAACGACATTATCGATAAGGTTTTACTAAGAGATTTACCGGGGCTTTATGGGATAACCGACGTGCAAGACCTCAACAAACTCTTCGTTCATATCGCCTTCAGGTCGGGATGCGAATTCTCGTTTGAGACGCTATCTACCGAGTCGGGCATCAAGAAAGAAACGCTGAAAAAATATATTCAATATCTCGAAGCCGCTTTCCTGATAAAGGTTGTGTACCGCATCGATCAAAACGCAAAGAGACTACAAAGGCTTACAACATTTAAAATCTATCTGACAAATCCATCGCTCCGATGCGCGCTCTTCACTCCGATAACCGAGGGTGACGACTTCATGGGAAGCATGGTAGAAACAGCGATTTTTTCCCAATGGTTTCAGACCAACGACAATAATCTTTATTACGCCAATTGGCATAATGGGCGCAATAAAGGGGAGGTAGATATGGTTTGGCTTTCGCCCATAACACAGCAACCCACCGATATAGTTGAGATCAAGTGGACAGACAGATATTTCACTAAGTCAGAAACCCTCAAATCGCTGAAGACATTTCTGTCGTTGCATCCCACTATTAAAAAGACTATCGTAACAACAGAGACGGAAAGCGGCGAAACAGATCTTGACGAAGGGCAGCATATACGATTTATCCCCTCGGCTCTATATGCTTACATGATCGACCAAATGGTAATAGACAAAGTCCTTAAGCAATAAGACTATCGGCTCAGTCTTATTTATGCACAAAATGTAAAAATAAGGGGGTTTCAACGCGCTTATTCTTACATTGCCAGTTAGACAACTGATTTACTGATAGTTAATGGTGTAAAATAAGCGGCGCAATGGTTAATTTGACCATCGCGCCGCTCTTATTTTTACATTTTGGGCCGGATTTCGGCTAAATTGTCTTGATCACGCGGGCCGGATTTCCCACAGCTATCGAGCGCGGAGGAATCGATCGGGTCACGACGCTACCGGCTCCAATAGTCGACCCCTCCCCTATCTCTACGCCGGGCAGAATCACGACGCTGCCCCCAATCCAACAGTCGGATCCGATAGTGACAGGCTCGCTCCACTCGCGGCCATCGCGACGCTCATCGGGGTCGGTCGGATGACACGCCGTGTAGATGCTCACGTTGGGGCCGATGAACACGTTATCGCCGATAGCCACTTTAGCCTCATCGAGCACCGTAAGATTAAAGTTGGCGAAGAAGTTGTCGCCTACTGAAATATTACAGCCGTAATCGCAGTGAAAGGGCTGGACTACCTTAACGTTGTCACCGCATTCGCCGAGTATACCGCGGATTGCGTCGTCCATCTCCGAGAGATTTTCGGGCGGGATGTCGTTATACTGCCGGATAAGCGTCTTCACGCGGTTGAGCTCCGCGATCAGGCCGTCGTGCGCGGCGCAGTACACGTTGCCGCTCATCATTTCGCGCCATATAGGCTCGTCTTGAATCATTATTTGAGATTTTTGGTCGGTAATTATTAGTCAGTGAACGAGATACGAGTTCCGCCAGGACGGTCGGAAACGGCGTCGTCAGAGTCGCCATCGTTCATTGCAAGAGGCGATTTGGAAGCGAGGGGCGACTTTTTGCCTGTGCTACGTATTTCCTCAGCGGCGTTTCGCGAGCGGCCGAAAGTGGGGTTTCGCTCAAAGAGTTCAATAGTTGCATCGTCGTTAAGCTGCTCGGGAGTGAGCACAACCTGAGCTTGCGATCCGGGATTGCTCACGATCTTGCCGGCTTTCTCCTTTCCATAAAGGTCCTCGATAAGCTTCAGATTGGTCTCTTCGACTTGCTTTTTCGCTGCTGCCTCGCGGGGGGTCTCAGTCGCTGCCGGAGCGGGGTGCTGTCCCGCCGGCTTCACATTAGGGACGGTCTGAGCTTTGTTGTCGGTAGAAAATCCTGCGGCGAGAAGCGTGATTTTCACTCGGTTGCCGAGCGAATCATCCTTAGCCAAGCCCCAAATCACGTCGACGTCGGGCGAGAGATTTGATATAAAGTTGGTGAGCTCATTAGCCTCGCTCATCACAAACTCCTGCTCTGCTGCAGGGTTGAAATACAGATTGAAAAGAATACGCTTAGAGCTGTAGATGTCGCGGTCTTTGAGCAGCGGGGAGTTGAGCGCATCGTTGATAGCCTTGGTGACGCGGCTCTCGCCTTCGCCATAACCGATGGAAATGATAGCGGCTCCGCCGTCGCGAAGAGTCGTGTCAACGTCGTTGAAGTCGATGTTTATAACATGGTTGTTGTTGGTGATAAGCTCTGAAATGCCGAGCGCGGCGGTGCTCAATGTGTCGTCGGCTTTGCCGAACGCGTTGAGAAATTGCAGGTCGGGGTAGATTTCGGTAAGNCGCCNCGTNNTTNANCANNAGCAAGGCGTCGACATACTTGCTCATCTCGTTCGCGCCGTCGAGAGCCTTACGGATTTTTTTCGGGCCTTCAAAGAAGAAGGGGATAGTCACGATGCCGATAGTAAGCATACCGTGCTCGCGGGCTATACGAGCCACTACGGGGGCAGCGCCTGTGCCGGTGCCTCCGCCCATGCCCGCGGTAATGAACACCATGCGGGTCTGGTCGCTGAAAAGCTTCGCGATCTCGTCGGCGCTATCCTCAGCCTCGCGGCGCGCTTTCTCGGGATTGTTGCCCGCACCGAGACCTGTGCTACCTATCATGAGTTTCTGAGGCACGGGTGAATTGAGCAGAGCCTGCAAGTCGGTGTTGCACACCACGAACGACACATTCTCGATGCCCTGGTTATACATGTGGCGCACGGCGTTGTTACCGCCACCGCCTACGCCTATCACTTTTATAATAACATCTTCGTTGGCGGGAATCTTAAACTCCGATGCCTGTTCGATATCATCTATTGTCATATCTATCTAAATATAAGAGTATGTACGTAAACTAATATTATTCCTCGCTTCCGAAACTGTCGTCGAACTCCGAGTTGAAAATGCGCGATACGCGATCTTTCAGAGCCGAGAATCTGCTTTTGGCCAATCGTTTCGATCGATCGCTGGGCTTGCTCGGGACACGCGGGCGCGACTCGCCGGGAAAATCCTGATCGTCGCCTATAGGCTCGTCGTCGAGAGTGCCCATGCGCGGACGGTCGTCGGTAAAGTCGTCGCCCTCGTTATAGAAATGTTCCTCATCGGGCACAGGCTGCGGAACGGGAGCTACAATAACCTCCGAGAGAGAATCGACCGGATTGTTTTTCGCGGCTTCGAGGAGAAGGGAAATAATGTCGATTGAGTTATCGGCAAGCACAGAAGTGTCGGAGAGACGTATGCTGCGCGGGGCAGTTGCCAGACGCACCTTCATCTTGCTTTGCTCGGCAATCATCTCGCTGAGGCCCTTCAGGCGCGAGCCGCCGCCGGTGACGATGATGCCGGAGGGCAAATCAGAGGGTTGAAGCCCGGCATACTCTATCTGAGCGAGCACGTTGGCGACAATTTCGCTCGCGCGGGCCTCAATATAGCTGCTGATAGCGGGCTGATCGGCGATACGCACATCCTGACCGGCGGGAATAATACCGATAGAGCGCTTGAAGCTCTCAGCCTGGTCTTCGAGGTAGTTGAGCGACATAAGGTCGCGGGTGATATTGCGCGACCCCATCGGGAGAGTGATGAGATATTTCAGCGCGCCCCCCTTGCATATAACGGTAGTAGTGGTTTCGGATCCGAAATCCACAAGCATGCAGCCGAGAGCCTTCTCCTCGCGGCTAAGCACGCAATCGGCTATTGCGAGCGGGGTAACGATAAATCTTACAGGCTCAAGCTTGAGGCGGTCGACAATCACTCGATTGATATTGTTCTTTATACCTGCATTGCCTTCCACGATCTTGTAGCTGGCTGTGACAGAATTAGCTACGCAGCCTATCGGTTTCTGAGTGCTCTCGTGGTTGACGGTGTACTCTATAGGCACAATCTCGTAAATCTCCTTTTCTGAGAAGTGGTTAGCTGCCGCTTTCTCCTTCAGCTCCTTGATAATCTGGGCAGTTATATCGGTCTCCTGCATGAATTTCATGGCAGAGGTTTCAGACGCGGCGGCCACAGAGAATCCGCTGAGCCCTACATACACCTTCTCGATAGTGCGGGGTTGTATCGCCTTGATTTTTTCAAGCTTGTCGAGGATAGTGCCTATTGCCGAAGCCACTTCCTCGATATTGCGCACCTGACCGTAACGCACACTGTCGTTGGCAGGCTCTTCCTGCACGGCAAGCACGTTGACAAGCCCAGTCGAGTCGACGGCGGCGAGAGCGCCGCGGATTTTGGAGCTCCCAATCTCGATTGCTACGATATATTTATCTTCCATATATAGTTGATTTTATTTTTTTAGAGGATTTTAGGGTTTAGGTCGCTTTTGAGGGTCGAATCGGGGGCAATGGTTTCGAGATCGATTTCCTCTTCCAAATCTTCGTTCTCGTACTCATTAATGGCTTTCACGGCCGAGCCGGGACGTATTTTGGCCACAACCTGACCCGAATATTTCACCGATATGACATCATAATAATTCCATCCCTTTATAGGCATTACCTGGCGATAGAATTCAAACAGTCGCTTAAACTTGTCGGCCGCGCCGTCGGGGGTGCCGAAGTTGACCACGTGGCCCGAGATCGAGGGGATTATGATCACGTCGCCCTTACTGTTGATTTTCAGCACGCTCACCAATTCGTTCCAAGAGGGGTNTGCNGCGATTTGCTCCAGCAGCCCGGTGAGTTTCTNGGGAGCAAGCGTCTTCGGGTNGTCGCGCACAATGATGGGCACATCGATTTTATACTTTGCTCCCGACGACAACCGCTTGCCATTCTTATTAATATAATAGGAAGTTCCGGGATCGAAAACCCTCGCGACCGGCACCATAGGCACCACGTCGACCACGATGCGGTCCGACGCCGTTCGATAGCAATTGGCGCTCTCGACATTGGATAGCGAATTGAGCCTATCTTCGATATGCTGAATATTGATTTCGGAGGCTACCTTGCCGGGGAGTCGCTTGGTAAGGTAGTCGAGCTCGGCGTCGATTGCCGACGACGTGACGAAATTCGACATATCGTTTTGCTCGANGCGTATGTCGACCCCCGCGCACGTGGTAGAGGCGGCAACCTTGTCGGCAAAGGGTATGGCGAGAATCAGATACACCGCGAGGAGCACCGACAGCAANCAATATATTACGCCTTTTTTGGTCATTTCAATCCTGTTGTTGTTTAGCGACTTTGGCAATAAGTTGAGGTATCAGCAGATTAATATCGCCGGCACCGGCAATGAGCAGAACTTCGAAATCGGCTTCGGCNAGCGTGTNTACCAACTTATCTTTCTCAACCAAGNGCTTGTCGNTTGCNGATACATCCTTGAGGATGATTTCCGACGTCACTCCTGCTATCGGAAGCTCGCGCGCCGGATAGATGGGTATCAGCACGACTCTATCGGCCAATGAGAGCGCGGCAGCGAAGCCGGGAGCGAAATCGCGGGTACGGGTGTACAAATGGGGCTGGAAGNCTACNGTCAATTTCCTGTCGGGATACAACGCCTTCACCNAAGCAANCGAANCCTTAAGCTCGTCGGGGTGATGGGCGTAATCGTCAATGATCACCTTTCCGCCGNGGACTGTCTCTTTGAGCGCGAACTCGAAGCGGCGTTTCGGTCCCATAAACGAGGCCATGGCCGCGCGCGCGGTATCGGCGCTCACCTGCCCGGTCAAAAGACAAGCCGCTATTGATGCAATCGAGTTCTCGATATTTACCTCTACCGGGACTCCAAGCTCAATATCCTTTATCACGGCAGGCAATTTACCGGCGGCCGACGTGCAGTCGGGTGATATGTGCAGGTCGTAGACTATCGTGCCGTTGCCCCGGCGTATATTCTCGGCATGAAAATCTCCATGGTCGCGGCTATAGGTATAAACCTTGACGCCGGGAGCCGGATTGGGGCGCATCTTCAACCCCTCATGAAGCACGAGATAGCCGTTATCTGCGATGAGCTCGGTAAAGTGTCGAAAACTTTCGAGATAAGCCTCTTCAGTGCCGTATATATCGAGATGATCGGGGTCGGTCGAAGTAATGACCGCTATATAGGGCGAAAGCTGATGAAACGAGCGGTCGAACTCGTCGGCTTCAATCACGCTGTATTCCGAGCCTTCGCATAGCAGAAAATTGCTGTTATAATTGCGGAGAATACCGCCGAGGAAGGCGTTGCAGCCACATTCCGACGTGTATAGTATATGAGCTGCCATCGACGATGTAGTTGTCTTGCCGTGCGTTCCCGCAAAGCAAAGCGACTTGCTGCGGCGGGTCACAAGGCCAAGCACAGCAGCGCGTTTCACTACCTCAAATCCGTTGTCTCTAAACCACGCGAGCTGAGGCATGTCGGCGGGGACGGCCGGAGTATAAACCACGAGCGTCGTGGCCGGGTCGAGAAAATCGGCCGGTATTGCCTCGACATTATGGTCGAAAGTTATGGTTACTCCCTCGTCGCCAAGCGCGGAAGTAAGGTCAGACGGAGTGCGGTCATAGCCGCCGACGCGATGCCCCTCGGCGAGAAAATATCTTTCGAGCGCGGCCATGCCTATGCCTCCAGCGCCTATGAAGTATATATTCTGTTTCATCATTTTTTCACGATTTTGTAGATTTCGTCGACAATAACGTCGTCGGACTTCGGAAGACCCATTTTTTTCGCGTTTTCGCCTAAGCTTTCAAGACGTGCCTTATCCGACAGGAGCTTCAGCACCTCCTCTCCGAGTCGGGTCGGAGCGTCGGCGTCGAGAATCATCACCGCCGCGCCGCGATCGGCAAGCGCCTGGGCGTTTTTGCGTTGATGGTCTTCGGCCACGTTGGGCGACGGAACCAGTATCGAGGGGATACCGATAAGCTGAATCTCAGAGATAGTGCTCGCTCCGGCGCGCGACACCATCAGGTCGGCCGCGCGATAGACGAGATCCATACGGCTGACGAACGCCATCGCTTGCACATCCTTCTTCCCCTCGGCGAGGGGTAGGCAACTGTCGGCGTAATATTTACCGGTCTGCCACAATAGGCTCGCTCCGGCCGCCGTGATCTCATCCATTGCCGCGACTATGGAGTTATTGATAGTCCTCGCGCCGAGCGATCCGCCTACGGCGGCCACCAACGGCTTATCGGGGTCGAAACCGAGCTGACGCTTTGCCTCGCGACGGTCGACATCGCAATTGGCGATAGCCTCTCTGACCGGATTTCCGGTCAAAATAATGCGGTCGGCGGGGAAAAATCTCTCCATGCCCTCGTAGGCCACGCATATCCTGTCGGCGTGATGACCGAGATGCTTGTTTGTGACACCCGCATAAGAATTTTGTTCCTGAATGAGCGTGGGAATATGATATTTCTGAGCCATCATCAGCGTCGGGCCTGAAGCATATCCCCCGACCCCTACCGCCGCGTCGGGCTTGAAATCCTTGATTATCTTAGCAGCTTTGCGGCGGCTTTTGATCAGCTTCAAAAGCACCTTAAAGTTACGCCAAAGGCGTTTGCGGTCAAACCCCGCGATAGGCAAGCCGATAATCTTGTACCCTGCGGCGGGCACTCGCTCCATCTCCATGCGCCCTTCCGCGCCCACGAAGAGAATCTCTGTTGACGGATCGCGACGCTTCAGAGCGTTGGCGATAGAGAGAGCCGGGAATATGTGGCCGCCTGTGCCGCCACCGCTTATGAGGATTTTCATTGAGTTTTAATATTTAGTCACTTTAAAGTGGGCTGTTTTATCTTAATATATAACAGGAATTTATTTTCACGCCTTGAGCTGTGTGGGATTGACCGCCGCGAGGGCTTCGGGCAAATCCTGGGGCGCTTTCTGCGCTTTTTTGCGTCCGGCCATCGAAGCGTAGCGGCTTATACTCAACATTATTCCGAACGCCAACGATGTCACCAGCATAGATGTGCCGCCCTGAGAGATCATCGGCAGCGGCTGGCCGCTGACGGGGAACACTCCGGTAGTGATAGCCATGTGGAAAAGCGCCTGAAAAACTATCATCACGGCCATTCCCATCACAAGCATTGCGGGGAAAGCGCGGTCACACCGGGCCGCGATCGTGCCCGCTCGCCCGAGGAGCGAGAGGTATATCACCAGCAAAAACAAGCCCCCTATCAGGCCTATGTCCTCTACCACGATGGCGAAAATATAGTCGGAGAAAGCGAGCGGCAGGCGCGCCGTTTCGCGCGAGTTGCCGGGCATAACGCCGAAAATGCCTCCATTGGCCTGCGCCATGTAGGAGTACATCTCCTGCCTGTTCTCAGCCACTATTTTCTGCTCCCATTTCGGTATAGAGTCATTGCCGTAACGTTCCATACGGCTAAGCCATGTACTTCTACGGTCAATCGTGGCCGCTTCTCCATTAGAGTCTTTACCGGTCTCCAATATCGCGGCATTTTCAGCCTCCGTTTTTGAGCCCTTTTCTATCTTGTAGTAAAGTCCGGCTCCCCCGATTAACATATAGAACACGAGGACAAGCCCGAATTTTTTCCATTGAATACCCCCGATCAGCATCATCGAGCAGCTTATTATCATGAGCAGCAACGTGTTGGTAAGGCCCTGGGATATTAGCATTCCGCCGAAGAACGCCACGATTAGCGCGCACAGCACCACGCCCTTGGTCTTAACGCCTCCGGCTTCCTGATTGCGCGACATTATGTAGGCCACAATCAGCACCGACGAAATCTTCAGTAACTCAGCCGGTTGCACCGAAAATCCAGGCAACGAGAAACTTCGGCGAGCGCCGTTGATAACATCGCCGGCCACCATAACATACATCATCATCAGCACACTCAATATCACAAATGCGGGCGTAAGTCGTATGATAGCCGTAAGCTTAAGCCTCGACACGCCGATACATATAATGATACCGACCACAAGCATCATAATCTGACGCACAAGAGGGCCGAATATGTTAGCTGAGGTAACCTCGCGACTCGACGCACTGTAAAGCTCCACCACTGAAATGATGCAGAGCATTACGTAAAAACCTACTATATATCGGTCGGCCTTTGGGCGCGAGGTGGTTTCGGGTGCGGAATCTGTCGGTTGAGAGGTTGTCATAACGTTGGTTTGATTGATATATGGAGAGTTTCGGTGGAGCGGATCGGTTATTAAAGCTTGCGCACAGCCTCTTTAAACTGGCATCCGCGGTCTTCATAGCTCTTAAAGAGGTCGAAGCTTGCGCAGCAGGGCGAGAGAAGCACTGTGTCGCCTTCGGTAGCGGCTTCGTGACAAGACTCAACAGCGTCGGCAAGCGAATGAGTATCCGCGACCTCAACGCCGCGTTTACCGAAGAAGTCGATGATTTTGGCGTTATCTTTACCCATGGCCACTATTTTCTTTACTTTGCGGTCGACAAGGTCGGCGATTTCGGTGTAGTCATTGCCTTTGTCCTTACCTCCGAGTATAAGCACCGTGGTTTTGGTTTCGGGCATTGATTCGAGCGCATACCAGCAGGAATTCACATTGGTAGCCTTCGAGTCGTTAATGTAGCGCACGCCATCGACTGTGCGCACGGCCTCAAGCCGATGTTCTACCCCCTCGAAATCGCTGAGCGCGCGCCTGATATCCTCCTTCCTTATGTCGAGCAAGCAAGCCGACAAGCCCGCTGCCATCGAGTTGAAGAGGTTGTGCAAGCCGTTGAGAGCCAGGTCGGCTCGGGGCATTGAGAGCTTGCTGTGAGGGGTGTCGAGAATTAGGCGGTCCTCAGCGTCGACGTAAGCCGCGGTTCCCTCCTCGGAGTGCTCTGCGAAGGGGAAAAGCTGCGCCTCGGTCTTTATCTGCTTGAGTTGCGCTGAAATTACGGGATCATCTTGCCAGAATATGAAAGCGTCGTCGTTGGTGAGATTCTGCAGTATGCGGAATTTCGCGTCGACGTAGTTCTGAAATTTATAGTCATATCTGTCGAGATGATCGGGGGTTATGTTCATTATCACGGCGATATTGGCGTGAAAGCGATACATATTGTCGAGTTGGAACGAACTCAACTCTATGACGTAGACATCATGGTCGTTGTTGGCCACCTGAAGCGCGAGGCTTTGGCCAACGTTACCCGCCAGCCCGACGTTGAGGCCGGCCTGCTTGAGTATATGATACGTGAGCAACGTGGTGGTTGTCTTGCCGTTGGAGCCGGTGATGCAAACCATCTTCGCGTCAGTGTATCTCCCGGCAAACTCAATCTCCGAAACCACGGGGATGTTTTTGCTCAGGATTTTTTTAACGATCGGGGCCTCGAGAGGGATGCCCGGGCTCTTAACAACCTCATCGGCCGAGAGGATGAGGGATTCAGTGTGACCCTCCTGCTCAAATTCTATATCGTATTGGCGCAGCATAGAGGCATATTTCTCCGAGATTTTACCGAAATCGCTAAGAAAAACATCCATGCCGAGTTTTTTTCCGAGGACCGCGGCTCCGACGCCGCTTTCGCCTCCACCGAGAATCACGAGACGCATTGTTGATTACTGATTAATGGTTGTTAAGAGATTGTATTATGAAATTTCTCTGTATTATCTGATTTTGAGCGACACGAAGGTGAGCGCCGCGAATATGATGCAGACGATCCAGAATCGCAGCACGATTTTCGGCTCCGGCACCGGATTGTATGGCTTCTGGAACACGCAATCGACCGATCCGTCGCCCGCCTTCTGGAAATGATGATGTAGCGGCGTCATCTTGAACAGTCGCCGACCCTCATGCTTGGGCGAGCGGCGTTTGGTAAATTTGAAGAACGACACCTGAAGCACCACCGACAAATCCTCGACATAGAAGAGGAGGCACAGAAGAGGCAACAGGAACTCCTTATGGATAAGCAGCGCGAACACAGCGATGATACCGCCTAAGGTAAGCGACCCCGTATCGCCCATAAAAACCTGAGCCGGATAAGAGTTGTACCATAGGAACCCGATCAGCGCGCCGATAAACGACGCCATGAACACTACCATCTCGCCGCTATCGGGTATATACATGATATTGAGGTAGGAGGAATAAACCACCGAGCCTCCCAGATAAGCCATTATGGCAAGCGCGACACCTATAATCGCGGAGCACCCCGTGGTCAGTCCGTCGAGCCCGTCCATAAGATTCGCGCCATTTGAGGTCGCGGTGATTATGAATATGGCCACGATAATAAACAGTATCCACCCGCCTACCGCGGCGTTGTCGCCGAGCCACTGAGTGAGGTCGTCGTAAGAGAAGTTATGCTCTTTGACGAACGGGATTGTTGTCTGATTCGACTTAATGTCTTGCTCCTCATAGATAATCTCTACTACCTCATTGTTGTCGGGAGAGGTAACGGTCACTTCATGATTCTCGCGGANCTTAATATCGNGGCTGAACCNCATTGTCAGGCCCACGATCAAGCNGAGACCANTCTGGCCGATAATCTTGAATTTACCTTTGAGTCCGTCCTTATTGTGCTTACGTATCTTCATGTAGTCGTCGAGAAAGCCGAGGATACCGAGCCAAAGCGTCGACACGATAAGCAAGACCATATATACGTTGTTGAGGTTGCCTNTGAGCAGACAGGGTATCAATATCGAAATGATGATTATGATACCTCCCATAGTAGGGGTGCCTGTCTTCTTCATCTGCCCTTCGAGGCCGAGATTACGCACTATCTCCCCTACCTGCATGATTTGCAGGCGGTTGATTATTTTGCGTCCGATAACCGTAGCTATAAACANCGACAACACCAGAGCAATGACCGAGCGCACTGTGATATAATCCATCAATCGCNCTCCGGGCACATTCNCNTCCTGTAATTTTTCAAAAANGTGGTAAAGCATTTTTAATAACTTAGAGGAAGATTAATGTATCAAAGTTCGGCGAAANCCTCTCTAACCACTTCGCGGTCGTCGNAATGANGCNTCTNGCCGCGTATNTCCTGATAATCCTCATGGCCTTTTCCGGCTACGAGCACCACATCGCCGGGGCCGGCGAGATTGATGGCGGTGCGGATTGCCTCGCGGCGGTCGACGTTGAGAAGGGTTTTGCGGAGCAGGTCGCGGGTATCGAGCCCGGCGCGCATTCCCGCGAGAATCTCCGTCGGTTCCTCAAAGCGCGGATTGTCTGATGTCAGGATAAGGCGGTCGGAGCGGAGAGCGGCCTCGCGGGCCATGATCGGGCGCTTACCCTCGTCGCGGTTACCTCCGGCGCCTACCACGGTGATGATGCTTCCGCTATCGCCGATCACCTCGCGGATAGTTTCGAGCACGTTGATGATGGCGTCGGGAGTATGGGCATAGTCGACAATGGCAGTGACGCCTGTAGGCGAATGGAAGGTCTGGAATCGTCCGGCCACGGGCACAAGCACACTCATTTTCTCAAGCACCGAGTCCATAGGCCAGCCGAGCAATATCGAGGCGCCGAACACTGCCGTCAGGTTATAGGCATTGAATCGGCCGGTGAACAACACGTTGACCTCATGCCCGTTGAAGCTCATGAGAGTACCGTCGAGGTGGCTCTCCACTATGCGGCCATTGAAATCGGCCATAGATCGGAGCGAGTAGGTCTTGCGCGAAGCCTTGGTGTTCTGGAGCATCACCTCCCCCACTTTGTCGTCGATATTGGTTAGGGCGAAGGCATCGGCGGGCAATCCGTCGAAGAATGATTTCTTAGCCTCTAAATATGCCTCGAATGTCTTGTGGTAGTCGAGGTGGTCGCGGGTAAGGTTGGAGAAAATGCCCCCGGCAAATTTCAGGCCTGCAATACGATGCTGCACGGCGGCGTGAGAGCTGACCTCCATCGCGCAGTATGAGCAGCCTTCCTCAACCATCTCGTGAAGAAGGCGGTTGATTGTCAATGGATCGGGAGTGGTTTGATTCGTAGGGATCGGGCGAAGCTCGATATAGTTGCACACCGTGGAGAGCAACCCGGCCTTATATCCGAGCAGACGCGCCATTTCGTAGATAAGCGTGGCGGTGGTTGTCTTGCCGTTGGTGCCGGTGACGCCTACCAGTTTAAGCTTTTGCGAAGGGTTGCCAAACCACTGCGAGGCGAGGAAGCCGAGCGCTATCGAGGTGTTCTCCACAACTATGTAAGTCGTGTCGGGGAAAAGCGTTTCAGGCAAAGTGTCTACTACGATAGCTCCTACCCGCTTGTCGGCGAGCGAAGGTATAAACGAGTGTCCGTCGACATTAACGCCCCTTACGGCCACAAACATTGTGTCGGCCACAGCCTTGCGCGAGTCGCTGACGAGGTCTACGATTTCGCGGTCGGTAGGCCCGACAACTTGAAGCGGCTTAATGGCTTTGATAAGATGATCAAGATTCATTTTCCTGTATTTTATCTATGAAAATGGAATATTCGTTAATTGAGTTGCAGGGATACTGTGCGAGTGCCGGGTATGAGCGACTGCGCGACCACTCGGCCCGAGCCCTTGAATGTGACGTCGTAGCCCGCTCCCTCAAGTTTCACCACGGCCTCGCGGAGTCCGAGCTGCTTGACCGACGGCGGCTGCTTGCCCGACTTCTGGTCGCTGCTCTGCTGCGAGGGGAGCTTATATGGTATCGGCTTCACGTTGGGGCCAAGCTCCTTGGCGAGCGCCGTGTAGTCGGCCGACGCCGCGTTGAGTCGCGGCGACGACTTCGACGCCTTGCTCTCCTCGGCGAAATCAGAGTAGTTGTCGAGAAGACCGCGCGAATACATCTTCAGCGCCACGTTTTTCAGCACCTCGCCAGAGGTCGAGGGCGCGCCAAACATATTCTTGGTCGGGTGGAATGTGAGCACCATGCATGAGTATTTCGGATTGTCCGCGGGGAAGAATCCGCAGAAGGCGAGACGCTTCTTTGAGGTGTCGTAAGAGTGGGTTATGGTGTCGATATGATAGCAAGTGCCTGTCTTGCCGGCTATCTTCACATACTCGTTTTTGAGGCGACGGCCTGTGCCGTGCTTCCCTTGCACCACACCCGAAAGCATCTCGCGGAGTATCTTGGCGTTCTCTTCAGAGCATATCCGCTCGCGGATATAGCTTACCGGGAAAATCGAGTCGACGCCGTCGCGGCTGATGCCTTTGACCAAGCGTGGACGCACGTAGCGGCCCCCGTTGGCGATAGCGTTGTATACCGACAGGGTGTAGAGCGGCGGAATGGCCGTGGAGTAGCCGAAACACATTCGCGACATGTCTATGCGCTTGGGGTGGCGGTTCATGCGTGGACGCTCTTCCTCGGCGATGCCCGAATTCATTTTCTCGAAGAAACCGATTTCCTCGAAGTTCTTTACGAAGCCCTCGGGGTCGTTGTCATAGCCGCGGATGGTGATTTTGGCCATGCCCACGTTGGATGAGTGCTCAATAATTTCGTAGGGGGTAAGGGCCGAGGTGAAGTGGGAGTCGGAGATCGGGCGCCCTCCGGCATAGGCGTATTTTCCGCCGGTCGCGATTTTCTGGTTAAGCGGCGGGCAATACCCTTTTTCGAGAGCGAACATCATCGAGATCGGCTTCACTACCGACCCTGGCTCGTAAGCCACCACCGCGCGGTTGTATGCCTCGATATAGCGGCCCGAGGATTTGTCATACTCCAGATTGGATATGGCCTTGATGTCGCCCGTGGCCACTTCTATCAGCACCGCGCAACCCCACTCCGCGCCGCAGCTGTCGAGAATCGAGTTGAGCTCCCCTTCGAGCAGATCCTGAAGAGTTATGTCGATAGTGGTGGTGACGTCGTAGCCGTCTTTGGCGGGGATGTCTACCCAGTTGCCTATCTTATTGGTCATGGTGACGGCGCGGTAGCGGCCGGGGGTGCCGTAAAGAAGCGAGTCAAGGGCCTTCTCCAGGCCCGAGATGCCATGTATCTCCTTGCACTCCTGCGTTTGGCCTACCTGACCGATGCTTCGGCGCGCCATTGAGCCGAAGGGGCAGCTGCGCTTCATGAACGGAGCCTCGATCATGCCCGACTTGTTTTTGTTCTTTTGGCGCAGGAACGGGAATTGGCGCACGTGCTCCAGATCCTCAAAGGTGATTTTGTCGAGCAGGCGGTAGTAACGCGGCTTTTTCTCCTTGTTGTATTGCTTCATCAGCTCCTCTTTCCATTGCGCCTTGTCGCGCCCTTTCGAGGGGAAATACTCGGCGAGGCATAGGGCGAGCGAGTCGACCGACTGCGCGAAGAGTTTTTTGTTGAACGCTTCGCTGCCGAAGTCGATATGCACGTTGTAAAAGCAGAGATTGGTCACGAGCACACTGCCGTCGCTGGCAAGTATGTCGCCCCGCTCGGGATAGATGGTCTCATCGCGGAGTTTCAACGACTCCATCGCTTTCCGATTCCAGTTCTCGGCGTGAACTACAGTGGTTTTGAACAACTTTATACCGATGCTTCCCGAAAAAATCAGTATCACTACTATAATCAATAGGTAGCGGAACATGATGTGACCCTGATTGTTGACTTTCTGCTTGGACATGGGAGTTTAGAGAGTGAAAATTGTAGCTATTAAGTGTGATTTGTCGCTGTTTCAGAAGCGGGATTCGCGATTTATTTATTTTGTTGATCTAATCTTTGATTTCGAGCTTGTAGGGAGGCTGGTTGCGTATCTCCAGGTCGAGCCCCTGCTCTTTGACGAGTTTCCTCATCGCCATTTCGCGGGTTGAGCTCATGTAGAGACTTCGCTCGCGCACATTCTCCGACTTTACGATCTGGAGTTCTTTTTCGAGTTGCTGTATAGTCTCCATTGCGGTGATACACTGGTAGCGGTTGGTGATATACACCATGACCAGGAGCACGAAAGCGAGAATCGCCCCCCAGTGGCGGCTGAAAAAACGGGTCGACAGCCACCGCGCCCCGACTATACCGTTGGCTTCGCGGTTCTTATTGGCCGATATTTTCTCTTTTTCTTTTGCCACTGTTCCGTATGGTTAATTATTCAGCTTCAGGTCGATTATTATGATTCCACAAGCTCCGCGACGCGCATTTTAGCGCTTCGCGAGCGGGGGTTGGCCGCTATCTCTGCCGCGTCGGGCACGATAGGCTTGGAGGTGAGCAACTTAAACGGCGATAGATTCCGGCCATAGAAGTCTTTGGCCTCTCTGCCCTCAAAGTTACCTGTGCGCATGAAGTTTTTAACGAGGCGGTCCTCCAGCGAGTGGTAGGTGATGATTGCGAGGCGGCCGCCCGGTTTCAAAGCCTTCAGCGAGGCGTCGAGCAGATTGCGCAGCGCGTCGAGCTCGCCGTTGACCTCGATACGCAACGCCTGGAATATCTTCGCGAGGTCGGTTTTGCGGTCGCGCGGGTTGAGCAATTTGTCTACCGCCGCGATGAGCTGCTCGGTGGTGGCTATCGGAGCCGCCGAGCGGGCCTTGACTATCGCTGCCGCTATCTTGCGCGAGTTTTTCATCTCTCCGTAGAGATAAAGTATATCAGCGAGCTGCTCCTCGGTGTAGCGCGCCACAAGGTCGGCGGCCGTGAAACCGCTGTCGCGGTTCATGCGCATATCGAGCGGGCCGTCGAAGCGGAAGGAGAATCCTCGCTCCGGGTCGTCGAAGTGATGAAACGAAACGCCCAGATCGGCCAATATGCCGTCGACCTTCTCCACGCCGTAGAAGCGCAGAAAGTTGCGCATGAAGCGGAAGTTGCCCCTGACTATGGTGAAGCGGGGGTCGGCGAAGGCCCGGCTGACGGCGTCCATATCCTGGTCAAACCCGTAGAGATGGCCGCCGGCCGACAGCGACTCGACGATAGCGCGCGAATGGCCGCCTCCGCCGAAAGTGCAGTCTACATATACGCCCTCCGGCTTGATGTCGAGCATCTTAAGGGCCTGAGGGAGCAATGCCGGGATATGATATGCCAAATTCATTTCATTCACGCTGTAAAATTACTAATAAATCGCGAGAATTTACAAAATTAAATTTGCCAAAATAATACCATGTTGATAAGTTTTTTTCATATTATTTCATCCTCGCATATAACCCACTGATGCGTCGGCATTTAGCATCGACTCGCCAAACCGCGCCGAAAACCGATGCGTTTGCAAATGTAAATTCCCGCCTCAAAGACGACGCTCCCGACTGAACACGACGACCGCTCCCGGCGTTGTATATTGAGACAAAAGCAAAGATTCTACGCTCAACTATTCTACGTTATGACCAGCAACAAATTAAAGGGCAATCTCGCGATGTCCCTTTCCAAAATATTCTCAGGCCTGAATGAGAATGCGCTTAAATACTTGGTACCCACATGGATGTCACCCTTTTCGGGAGCCGTGATCCGATTGGCTTTCGGTGCCTTAGGCTATTGGGTGACAGGCATTTTCACCCGCAAGAAGAGCACACCCGCCTCCGCCCGCCAGAAGCTGATGTTGTTTCTCATGGGCGCCGTCTTAGTGTTCGGCTATATGTTTACTCTGCTTGCCGGCCTTAAGTANACCACCCCTATATCATCGTCGATTTTCATAAGCCTTCAGCCTNTGATAGTATTCATTATCTCGNCCATATTTCNCCGAGAGAAAGTCNCNNGCATGAAAATCATAGGTATACTCGTGGGGCTTGCCGGAGCGTTTATAATAATCTCGACTCAGAAGACGAGCGNGACGGCGAGCAACCCCCTNCTNGGNAATCTGTTTTGCTTNGGTAGCGCGTTCTGCTATTCGCTTTACCTCATCNTCNCAGGCNATTTNCTGAAAAGGCTTGACGTGGTGACGGTTTCTAAGTGGNCGTTCTTGGGCGGTTTGGTTNCGTCNGCGATAACGATTNTCTTCATAGGCTGGGACGCCAAAGTGTTGACGCAAAATCTCTTCTCGACGCCTATGCTTGTGTTGGCGTTCGTGTTGATCTGCCCTACATTCATTAGCTACTTTCTTGTCGCGGTGGGCATTAAGAATCTCAAAATCACTGTCGTTGCGCTCTATTCCAATGTGATTCTCGTTACGGCAACCATTTTCAGCTATATATTCGGGCAGGATATTTTCTCATGGTGGCAGATAGTCGCTATCGTGCTGATAATCATATCCGTTTACTTCATGGAGGTGGCTGAGGCCAAGACGCCGGCTCCGACGCCGGCTACCGGCGGCGCGTCAGAGAGTGATGACAAAGGAAACGCCGTTGTGAGCCACGTTGACAACCCCGGCGGCGATAAGACGACCGATTAAATCAAGGGCCTGGCTTCGCGAACTATGCGACGCGACCACGTAACGGTCGAGCGTCACTTCCTTCTCCGTTTCAAGCAGTTTGAGAAGCAGGCGTTGGCGATCGTCGATCTGCAGCAGCGATCCCCCCTGACCCGAATAATATTCCCAAGCTTTGAGCAGCATCTCCGGAGCGGCCATGTTTTCATCCTTTACCCTGAAGTAAGCTTTCATTGCCCCCCGCTCCTCCTTGACCATAACCGGGGGCCGCAACGCTTTGGGTATCTCCGCTTTAAGCACCACAATATTGGTATCGACCTTATACGCGGTCATTTCTACCTTTACCGCCGGGGCGCAAAACGTCTCGGCGGCTGTCTCTATCATATAGACATCCTCTTCGTTGCGTATCCCGGCAGCCACGCCGTTGTCCTTCACGCCGATAAGGAGTCGGCCACCGTCGTTGTTGGCAAAGGCTGAGATGGAGCGGGCGATTTTGCGCGCGTCCGAAATCTGAAATTTGAAATCCTGGTGCGCGTGCTCCCCCTCCTCTATGAGCCGGAGTATGTATTGCCGCCCGCGTATGGCCTTTAAATCCTTCATGCCGGGGTGATAGCTTTATTCGGAGGTAAGCTCCGCGCGGCCTGTGCGCAACAATGTGAGATAACGGAAGAAAAGCAGGGTGAACATGACGGCCACGCCCCCTCCCGCGGCGATTGAGATGCCCCACGATATACCGAAGCCCTCGGGCGCGAAAAGCAGATAGGTCACGCTTACGGCGGTCATGAATATGGCGGGGAGAAGCGTCACGATATACGCCTTTCCATGGCGGGCCAGGTATACGGTCACGGCCCAGAGGGTAAACACTGCGAGTGTCTGGTTACACCAGGCGAAATAGCGCCAAAGCACTTGAAAGTCGATAAGCATAAGGAAGAAAGAGAGAGCGAATATCGGCAGCGACATCAACACGCGCTTCAGCAGCTTCTTTTGGTCGATTTTGAGCATATCAGCCATCATAAGGCGGGCCGAGCGCAGGGCTGTGTCGCCCGTGGTGATAGGCGCGGCCACTACGCCAAGTATCGCGAGCACCCCGCCGATTGCGCCGAGCCAGCTTACCGATATATCCTTGACGAGATCGGCCGACGATGAGTTGCCGTGCGCGGCCACGTAATCGAAGAGCTGGTCGTAGCCGCCCGTGAAGGCTATGGTAGCCGCGGCCCATATAAGCGCGACGACCCCCTCGGCCACCATCGCGCCGTAGAACACTGGGCGCGCCAGTTTCTCGTTCTTAAGGCAGCGGGCCATCATGGGCGACTGCGTGGCATGGAAGCCAGATATAGCGCCGCACGCTATCGTGACAAACAGCATAGGGAATATCGGATGCGCCTCATCGGCATAGCGCGAATAAAGCCCGTCCTTGAAGCCGTCGGGTATTGTCACGTCGCCGAAAATAAGCACTCCGAGCAGCCCCGCCGCCATAAACAGCAGAGCGAACCCGAAGACCGGGTAGAAATTACCGATGATTTTGTCAATCGGCAGCAGCGTGGCCGCGATATAATATGCGAATATAATGCCTATCCACACCTTCTCGTTCATATAGTCGGGGGTCATTCCGGCCAACAGCTGCGAGGGAGTGATCACGAAGACCGCCCCGACGAGTATCAGCAACGCGACGGAGAATACGCGCATCGTGTTTTTAAGAGGCGCGCCGAGCTCGTGACCCGCGATTTCCGGAAGCGACTGCCCTCCTGAGCGTATCGACATCATGGCCGAGAGAAAGTCGTGCACCCCGCCGGCAAACACTGTCCCCAACGCGATCCACAGAAACGCCGCCGGGCCAAACATTATGCCCATTACCGCGCCGAATATCGGGCCGAGACCCGCGATGTTCAGAAACTGAATGAGAAACACTTTCCACGTCGGCATTGGCATATAGTCGACATCGTCGCGCATCGTATACGCGGGTGTCGCGCGCTTGGAGTCGACTCCAAACACTTTTTCCATCAGCAATCCGTAAATGAAATAGCCGCCCACAAGCACGGCCAACGCTATGATAAATGAGGTCACGAGATATGATTTTAAGTGTCGGTTAACAAAATTTTAACGTGAATTTTGATTTTATATTGCCTTTATAAGATATATATCCGTATCTTTGCATCTATTAATCCACCACCAAGCCTATTAACTCAACAACTCCATAATGAATATCGCAATTATCGTGGCGATGGACAAGGAGCTGCAACTTCTGCTCCCGCTCCTTTCCGAACCGCGCGAAACCGTAATCGACTCCAACACATATCATCTCGGCGACCTCGGCAATCACTCGGTCGTGATCATGAAATCGGGCATCGGCAAAGTCAACGCCGCCATCTCTGCCCTTAACCTTATCAATAATTTCGCCCCCGACCTGGTGATCAACACCGGTGTGGCGGGTGGCACAGGCTCCGACGCCAAGATTTGCGACATAGTCGTCGGGCGGCAGATAGCCTACCACGACGTCTGGTGCGGCCCCGGCACTAAAGAGGGCCAGGCGGCCCACTGCCCCCTTTTCTTCACCTCCGACGAGAGCGTTCTCTCTCTCCCCTGCCTCGACGCCCCCCATATCCATAAAGGGCTCATAGCGTCGGGCGACATTTTCGTGAGCAAAGCCGACGACATAGTCCGCATCAAAGCCATGTATCCCGAGGTCAAGGCTGTCGACATGGAGTCGGCGGCTATTGCTCAGGTTTGCCACCTCACCTCTACTCCCTTCTTCTGCATAAGGGTGGTCAGCGACACTCCCGGCGAAGCCGACAACGCCGCGCAGTACGACGAATTTTGGGAGCGCGCCCCGCGTCAGGCATTCAGCATACTCAAATCCATAATTTTCAGCCTCTGACCCCCGATGGAAAAGATCGACAGCTTCAAAGTCAACCACCTCACGCTCAATCCGGGGGTTTACGTGTCGCGCAGAGACGTCACCCCCTCGGGCGATGTGATCACAACTTTCGATGTGCGTCTGACCGCGCCCAATCGCGAGCCCGCCTGCGACCCCGCCGCCCTCCACGCCATGGAGCACCTCGCGGCCACCTACCTGCGCAACCACCCCCAATGGCGCCAGCGCATTGTCTACTGGGGACCTATGGGGTGCCTCACCGGCAATTATCTCATCGTTGCGGGCGACTACCAGCCGGCCGACATCGTGCCGCTGCTGCTCGAAACATTTCGCTTCATCGCCCGCTACGAAGGCGACATTCCGGGAGCCACGCCCCGCGATTGCGGCAACTACAGCTTCATGAACCTCGCCGAGGCGCGCCGTGTCGCCGACCGCTTTGCCCGGGTGCTCGCCGACATCACCCCCGACCGCACGCGTTATCCCGATTAACACATTCGGCAAAAAAACTAAAAACAATAAGAATTGGTAGTTTAGGGTCTTTATCACTCCTACTAACTACCAATTCTTATGTCAGTTTCAATTTATATTACTGGAGTTGGCTCACTTTGAAATGTACTTGCGACCCTTCTCTATAACAACTCCCGAGTAGGAATCAGATACTTTTCGGCCATATACATCATAGCGCTCACTGTTGCCCTCTACTTGATCCTCAACCACGGCATCTACGCCACTTGATGCAGATATTAGCTCAACAACCTGGCCGGGAGCGGTCGGGATATCATAGAGATATGTGACAGGGAGCTTCGTTTCAGGGACAGCCGAGGGTTTCGCCACAATCGGGGCGGGCATTGCATAAGCGCGAGTAATCTCATTGCCGTTATCTCCCTGCGCCAAGCTCAACGGAGTGCCGTCTACATTTTTCAACGCTACGCCTGAACGTATTCTCATATTTCCGCCGAGCGTAGATAGGATTTTGACAGAAGCAACGCCCCCATCCTTCCACTCCAATTTCTTCACCTCAAAGCCGCCGCGGGCTCGCAAGCCTTCAACCTCGCCGCTCGCCCATGTGTCAGGCAATGCCGGGAGTAGATGAATGAATCCCGCATGACTTTGTAGCAGCATCTCCGCGATTCCGGCACAGCATCCGAAGTTACCGTCAATCTGGAATGGCGCATGAGCATCAAACATGTTGGGATACGTGCCTCCATTGGGATCTTCAATGGTTATATCGGGAGAAACAAGGCGCAACTGGTTTTTGATAATCGATAGAGCATGATTTCCATCGAGCATTCGGGCCCACAGGCATACTTTCCACCCCATTGACCAGCCGCGGGCCGCATCGCCGCGACCTACCAACGACTTATGAACGCCCTGAAAAATCGTCTTATTATCGTAAGGCGAAACTTGGTTGCCCGGATAAGCGCCCCAAAGGTGGGAAAGATGACGATGGCTCGTGTTTTCTCTATCCCAATCCTCCTGCCATTCCTGCACCTGGCCGTACTTACCTATTTTATAGGGAGTGAGTTGCGACTTTAACGCATCAATGCGGGCGGCAAAGTCTGCATCTGTTCCAAGTATACGGGCAGCCTCGGCAGTGTTTTTCAGCACGTCGTACACCATCTGATTGTCCATCGCAACGCCGCCAAAGAGCGAAGCGTTGACTTTCGAACCATCTTCTTTTGTATAAGAGTCGAGCCCCGGATGATTTTCAGGAGAATTGGAAGGGCATACAACCATATAACCCGTGGCGGGATCCTTGATTAAGAAATCCTGGAAGAACTGCGCGCAACCTTTAAGCACTGGGTAGACGCTTGCAAGATAATCTTTGTCGCCCGAGAAGAGATATTTTTCCCAAAGATGAGAACAGAACCATGCGTTGCAGGTAGGCCATACCCCCACGCCACCATTGTCGACCGCACCCGTCGTGCGCCACAGATCGGTGTTATGGTGTAGCACCCAGCCATTCGCCCCATACATTTCGCGAGCTGTTACTGCGCCGGTTTTCGACACATCTTTAACCATATCGATAAACGGATCGTGACATTCTGAGAGATTAGTGACTTCGGCAGGCCAATAATTCATCTCCACATTGATATTTGTGGTGTATTTCGAGTCCCATGCGGGATATTGGCGCGCATTTGGATTCCATATACCCTGCAGATTAGCGGGCTGACTGCCCGGCTGAGACGAGGCGATGAGCAGGTAACGGCCAAATTGGAAATAATTTGCCACAAGACCCGGATCGTTGGCGTTCTTATAGAAGTTTTTGATTCGCTGATCGGTAGGGAGCGATTCGAGTTCTTTATTCTGGCCGAGGTTTAGGTTCACGCGGGCGAATTGCTCTTGATATTTCTTAATGTGTTCGGTCAGAGATGTAGAGTAATCCTGATTTTTTGCTATATAGTCTGTTATATATGCGAGAGCTTTAGCCTCGGCGTCGGCGCTTATGTCGCTGTAATCGACAAAATTTGTCGCAGAGGAGATTATGATGGTCACGCTGTTGGCTCCGCTGACCTCAAGCGAGGGGGTGGCATTGTTTCCCGCAATTATCCCGTGCTGAATCACATTTTTTACCGATTTGGCAACTGACCCCCCATCGTTAATTACCTTGATGAAAGTAAAACAATTGAGTTTATTATCTACATTTTCTGTCTTATCGCGGGCAGGAATAAGAGATGCTTTAATAAGACCGTCGGGGGTGATCTCGTTCACTCCGAGCTTCACCATATTAGTTTTTGCCGGAGCTGCGAAACAAACATTCATATCGACTTTTCCGGGGGCAGAAGCTTCGATGCGCACTATTGTCACATTGTCGGCAAACGAAGTAAACACTTCTCTGGTGTAGGTGACTCCATTGGCGATATAGGAGGTGGTGGCCACGGCGCGATTCATATCGAGGTCGCGGATATAGGCCTGAGCGTCGCGAGCGTCCTCTGAGGCTCCAACCTCTTCGTCGTCAAAGCGGTGGCCCGGAAAACCAATCAGCACGCACCCTGCGGCTTGGTACTGCGCTCCGTGCGAGCCTGTCGACATCCAATTAGGCACGGCCAATTTTTGCGCCTCGCCATATTTCTTGTCGAAAATGAGCTGGCGCACCTGCGACAGCACTCCCTTGGCGGCCTGGTTGTGGTTAGCATTAGGCGATTGTCCCCAGAAAGTGTCTTCGTTGAGCTGGATAGTATCCGTTGCCACGCTTCCGCTTACCATTGCTCCAAGACGTCCGTTGCCCAATGGAAGCGACTCTTCCCATGCCGATGCCGGGCGGTGATACCATAGGCGGTTCTTGCTGTCAGGCACTGGCGAGGGCACTGGTCTCGTGGCAGCCGTGGTAAAGGTTGCCGAGTATGCTTGACCGCACTTGTTGCCTGCAAGATCAAAGAATTGGTTGGCGGCCACTGAAAATGTGTAGGAAGTGGACAATTCGAGCGCATCGTAAGCGAAAGTCGCTTTGTTGCTGTCTATAACAGGAACGAGGTTGACCGACGTTTTCGTTTCATTGTTTATGAGTTTGCCGACCGCACCTTTAGCCGTCGTTATGCTCTCGTTAAATCGCATAACGATTTTTCCGGTCGTTGGCACTTCGGTTTCGCCTTCGGCGGGAGTGATACTCATCAGTTCTGGACCTTGAAAGTCATCCGCAAGTATATTAACGTATTTTAGGTTATAATTACTCGTCTTTGTGGCTGACTGTATCAGCATTCTTACTATAAGACGATCGCAATTGTCGGCGGCAAGCGAATAAGTCGCGTCAACATAGGTGTTCCAATGGCTTCCGGAAACGTAATCGTCAAGAATCTTCCACGTGGTGCCCCCATCAACAGAGTAGACCACCCCAAATTTGGTCGACGAGCTCGATCCGTCGCCGATAGCGAAGTTCAGCTTTACGTTTGTAAGACTTGTTGTCGGCATGTTTACCTCGAAATATTGGTCATGCTTCGTGCCGTCGGTATAATCGGTTTTGGCGGTGAACTTATCCGTCGACGCAGTGTTAAGACGCAGAAGGTAGCTTGGGGTGCTTCCGCTTGTTTTCACTTGCCACTTGCCGTCAGAGGTGCGTAGGCTCACGGCGCAATCATCCGGATTGAGAGCGCAGCTGTTAGGCCTGAAAAAAGGCTGAGTCTGCTTCCAATACACGTTGGGCAGTTCAGCCCATCCATCGGCGTTCGGGGTATAGACCGCTGTTGAACCTGTTTTATCTTCATCGTAACCGGTTGTAAACTCCCAATGAGCTACTACGGCTTGCTCCGCACCCTGAACTGCAAGCGCGCTCAGGGTAGCGGCGGTGAAGAGCGTTAGTAATCTGTTTTTTCTCATGTGTATTAATCTTAATTGGTTTTGCGCGAATTTACTAAGCCCATAACCTCCAAAATGTGAAATTTGGCGCAAACATGATGAAATTCGGCNCATTTTTGATGTGAAAATTGANNCAATCATATGGCGAGCCGNAATTTATCGTAAATTTGAGGCAATTAATTAAGCCATGAGAAATAAAGCTTTCATNTCATTAGTGACTTACATTTCATGCGTCACTTTCTCTTTCGCTGACAATCCCTTTGACCGCAGTTATGACATCTCCAACGGCCTTTCGCACCGCAAGGTCGGAGGCGTGGTGCAAGATCGTAACGGCCTGATATGGATTTCAACATGGAACGGCCTGAATTGCTATGATGGCTACGATTTCCATTGGGTCCGAATATCCTCTACCGATAGCGCTGCCAACGCGACAAACCATATCCGCGACATAATGCTTTCACCTGAAGGCAATATATTCTGCCATACCGATGAAGATATTTTTGAATATGACCTCGGGAATCTCTCTTTTCGCGACATAAGCTCCCATCGTAAAGATTCCCTCGCTAAAATCATGGGACGAAGGTGGGGTGGGCTGACCGACCGTCAATGGAATCAATGGACACTCTCTAAGGATGGCCTTCATAAAAAATCATCACATCACTATCCCGCCACAGTGATACACGGGACGGAGCGTCAGCATCCAAGGGCTATGATTACCGACCGAGAGGGCCGATTATGGATTTCAACCAGTACTGAAAAAGGCATTAATATCTACAATATTGACGGCTCGCTCGCCCGACGCCTTACAANGCCGTATGCTCCTTACGCTATTTTTCAGGCGAGCGACGGTACCGTATGGATCGGTTGTAAACCCGGAACTCTTATGAAAGCCGACGGAGAGAAGGTGTCAGATGACATTATTTACGACATTTCTGAGGATGCGGCCGGCAATATATGGCTCGCCACTTTTGGAAGTGGCGTGAAGGTAATCGGGAAAAAACAAAATGCGAAACCCGTCTCATTGCCCTCCTCCGATGGAATAAGAGTGCGGCGCGTCTTAATCACCCCATCGCAGAATATTATCGCTGCCACCAACTCCGGTCTGTTAATCGGCAAAATCAACTCCGACCGCCCTGAATCAACCCGATTAAGGATGATAAAGCGCCAACCCGGCAATCTCGACGGCTTGGGCAGCAACACCCTTATGGACGTGGCGATCGACAAACGAGGCAACATATACATTGCTACTGAAAGCTCAGGCATAGATATGATTTCTGAAGAGTCTCTTATGGGTGCAACGCCGTCATTTTCCNATCTGACAGCTTCAACNGGAGCGCTTCCTTCTGACAATANTCTCGCAATNGCCGTCNGAGNAGACTCATTGCTTATGGCTGTGGGGGCCGACAACGTGGCTGCGCTCAATCTCAACACATTGAAGGCAGTCAACTTCAACTCATCATTTTGGGTCGACTCATGCCGTTTCGCCGAGTGCGCTCCGTTGGCGCTCCCCGACGGCTCATGGATATTCGGAAGCGAACAGGGAGCATTGAGGGTTTCTTCGTCAAGCCTTTGGTCTACCGGTTATATTCCGCCGATAGTGTTCACTACACTAAGTTTGCCAAAAGGTGAAGCTGATTTTTGCCTGGCGGGGAAAGACCGTCTGAGTCTCGACGCTGACTCGCGCAACATAACTATAAAATATGCGGCGCTCGATTACACCGACAACCGTAATATATTATATCGCACGCGTCTCGACGGATCTGAGTGGACCTCGCAGGGATCTTCACGCGCTGTTACCTTATTCAATCTCGCTCCCGGACAACATTTGCTTGAAGTGCAGTCCACCGATTGCTATGGACGTTGGGTAGACAATATCACAGGTCTTTCTATCACTGTCGCGCCCCTATGGCACGAGACATGGTGGGCCAAAACGNTATTTATCCNTGCATGTGTCGCTACGGCTGCCGCCTCNGCATGGGGNGTGGTTTACGTCAGAAGAGTTAACCGTCAACGGCGCGAGTTCCTTTCCAAATACATGGAACTGCTTGCCGACAAAACTGAGGTCAGCAGCCAAGATTGCCATCCTGAAGCGAATGATGTGGTCGATAATCTCTCTGAATATGACAAAACATTTCTCAACCGCGTCCGCGGATATGTTGACGACAACATCTCCAACCCCAACGCCAACGTCGACGACATGGCCGCCGCTGTGGCAGTAAGCCGCTCAACGCTTAACCGAAGACTGAAATCAAAAATGGGCATCTCGCCGGCCCAACTTCTTATTGAGGCTCGTCTGCAGCGTGCCGCATCGCTCTTGAAATCATCATCCGACATCAGTCTTAATGAACTTGCTGACAAATGCGGATATTCCGACGTGCAGTATTTCCATCGCTCTTTCCGCAAACGCTTCGGAGTGCACCCTTATGATTATAAGCCTTAAACCGAGCAATCGGCACTCGCTTTGTCGCCGGCCCGGGTGCTCGGCGACAAAAGGCAGTGTATCAAACGAATATGGAGCGTGGGGCTTCAGCCCCGCGAAAGAGAATCAGCCGTCGTGCCCCCAACATGTAGCCGCATGCCTTCGGCATGCCAAAGAAAAGAAACGTAAAAGGCAGTGTGGCAAGCGAATATGGAGCGTGCGTCTTTAGGCGCACGAAAGAGAAACAGCCGCCGTGTCCTCGAACAGTAGGGCTGCTTCCATGGAGCAGCCTCCTGATTTACTGAAAGTTAGGCCCCTCACTCAGCCTCCCCCCTAACCCTTTCTTACTGGCCGACGGCTTCAACCATCGTGCCCCTATCATGTAGCCGCATGCCTTCGGCATGCCAAAAAAACGCAAACAGCAGTGTGGCAAGCGAATATGAAGCGTACGTCTTCAGCCCCGCGAAAGAGAATCAGCCGCCGTGCCTCCGAACCGTAGGGCTGCATCCATGGAGCAGCCTCCTGATTTACTGAAAGTTAGGCCCTCCCACTCAGCCTTCCCCCTATCCCTTTCTTACTGGCCGACGGCTTCAGCCGTCACCAATCGCCCATCCCCATACCTTCCCCTTCAAACTGCCGCCGTGCCCCCTAACATGTAGCCGCATGCCTTCGGCATGCCAAAAGAAAAGAAACGCAAAAGGCAGTGTGGCAAACGAATATGGAGCGTGAGGCTTCAGCCCCGCGAAAGAGAAACAGCCGTCGTGCCCCTGACATGTAGCCGCATGCCTTCGGCATGCCAAAAAACGCAAACAGCAGTGTGGCAAACGAATATGGAGCGTGGGGCTTCAGCCCCGCGAAAGAGAATCAGCCGCCGTGCCCCCGAACAGTAGGGCTGCATCCATGGAGCAGCCTCCTGATTTACTGAAAGTTATACCCTCCCACTCAGCCTCCCCCCCTATACCTTTCTTACTGGCCGACGGCTTCAGCCGTCACCAATCGCCCA
>WFLX010086743.1_pt1 | contig 38126 bp, 33 predicted proteins | sample 4967041 | NCBI WGS metagenome assembly WFLX01 (sample SAMN12857096, study PRJNA449069) | gut metagenome | isolation source: stool from male and female vole | host: Microtus ochrogaster | place: USA:Florida | collected 2017
CATGGCTCTCAGCTTTGCACTTGCATATGACATATCAATCAAATCAATGGCCTTATCCGGCAGATTCCTGTCATTGATATAGCGGGCTGACAGCTTCACTGCCGCCCAGACAGCCTCGGAGGTAATAGTGACATGATGATGTTCCTCATACTTGCCCTTAATTCCCTCCAAAATACGGATTGCCTCATCCTCCGTAGGTTCTTCCACATTTACCGGCTGGAAACGTCGCTCCAAAGCCGCATCTTTTTCCACATATTTGCGGTATTCTGCAATGGTGGTGGCTCCAATCAGTTGGATTTCTCCCCTTGCAAGAGAAGGCTTCAAAATATTGGAAGCATCTATGGCGCCCTCGGCTCCACCGGCTCCGATAAGAGTGTGCAGTTCATCCAAAAACAAAATGACATTGCCTGCATCTATCACTTCTTTAATTACCCGTTTAATGCGTTCCTCAAATTCACCGCGGTATTTGCTGCCTGCCACCATGCCCGACAAATCCAGTGTAAGCACCCTTTTGTCCTGTACGGTGCGGGGCACCTCTCCCGCCACAATGCGAAGGGCCAATCCTTCCGCCACGGCAGTTTTTCCCACGCCGGGCTCTCCGATCAGGCAGGGATTATTTTTGGTGCGGCGGCTTAGAATCTGTATCACCCGTCTGATTTCATCCTCCCTGCCAATCACAGGGTCAAGCTTTCCGTCCCTTGCCAACGCCGTCAAATCCCTGCTATATTGGTCCAAAGTAGAATGCTTTCCCTTGCCGCCGGATGACTTTCGTCCCAAATCTTCTTTGTACAAATTAGCATCCTGACCCATAATGGCCAGCGTATCGGCATAAACCTTCTGACAATTGATGCCGATAGTATTCAAAAGCCGGACTGCCACATTCTCCCCTTCTTTAATCAAAGCTAACAGAATATGCTCCGTACCGGTCTGTTCCTGATGAAAGCGTTCCGCCTGCCTGTGAGCTTCCTCCAACACTTTCTTCGCTCTGGGTGAATAGCCTTCCCGCTCGCTGACTGCCACACCTCCCTCAAAGGAAATCAGTTCCCTTATCATCTCCATAACCTGTTCCACCGACACCTTGTTATCGGTCAATACCTTGGCGGCAACACCCGACTCTTCTTTCAAAAGTCCCACCAGAATATGCTCTGTGCCGATATATCCCTGTTTCAGGCTTTTTGCGCACCTTTCCGCCTGTTTTAGCGCGGCCTGTGCCTTCTGCGTGAAATGCGGCTGCATCTTCAAAATCCTCCATAATCTATATATTCTTCATATATCTCGTCTACCAGCTCATGTATCTCCTCTTTTGTAATATTTTTACAGGTTCCCTTTGCAAGTATGACCTGTAATTCCTTCTTTAATTCTTCTAAAGTCTGCATTCTGTCAATATCGATGGCAATTACTGCGCCCCTTCGCCTGTCAACCTTTACATAACCCTCCTGGCGCAACACCGTATACGCTTTATTTACCGTATGCATATTGATTCCTATGGTATCCGCCAATGAACGCACGCTGGGAAGGGAATCCCCCTCCCTGAATTGGGAAGTGGCGATTCCTCTGATAATCTGGTTGCAGAGCTGCAAATATAACGCTTCATCGCTGTTAAAATCTATTTCAATGATCATCTGCTGCCTCATTCTATTGCATTTAACCTATTCTTCATCCTCATCCCAACGCAAAAATTCAAATTCCTCTTCCTCATCATCCATAAAGTTTTTGGATTTCCATCCGGCCTTCTGGCTGCCGCCCTGATTACCCGGCTGAGGGCTGCGTTCCTGTGGTCTGACCGGTCCCCGCGGTTCGGATGCCTCTGAAAGATTCTGTACAGACCTTGGTCCCTGACCGGGTCTCTGACCTTGTCCTTGTACAGGTCTCTGACCCTGCCCCTGTACAGGTCTCTGACCCTGCCCCTGTACAGGTCTCTGACCCTGCCCCTGTACAGGTCTCTGGCCTTGTCCCTGTCCGGGTCTCGAACCCTGACCCTGTCTAGGTCTCTGGCCTTGTCCCTGTCCAGGTCTCTGGCCTTGTCCTTGTCCAGATCTCTGGCCTTGTCCTTGTGCTGGTCTTCCCTGTGGTCTGTCCGCACTTCTCCTTCGGACATTCTCTCTTTCCGCTTCTGCAAAATATGCAGCTTCATCCATCTCTCTCAGCTTAAAAATCAAAATCGTAATAACTGCTGCCAAGGCAATGGCTAACAGTACCAGAATCACTATCACTATCTTAAGATTATTTGCCGTTTTGGTGGCGCTGTTATATGCTTTCTGGTTATCTGATACAGTCTTAAACATATCTGCAATATTGTATCTCTTAGGAGTTAAGTGATCATCGCTGTATTGGCCAAGGCTGTCTATCAGCCACCATCCATCGCCGTCCTCCTGTACATTCCATGCCTTCGGCTCCTCCGGTTGTTCTGGTGTTACCGGTTCCGGTGCCTCGGGTGCAGGCTCCGTACTTCCGGACTCTGTAGGGTTGATGTCCTCCACATAATCAGAGCGGATGAAACCAACCACTTCCGTCCCGTCCACGGTATAGTTCACACGCCACCATTTATAATTGTCTGAATCAGTGGCCCATCCTGTGACAGTAAGGGCAAGCCCCGCCTCAACCCTGGCAAGAATCGGAGCGCTGGTGGAAGCATCGCTTCTCACTCTCACTGCCTTCAATACGGTAGCGCTGGTGGGATTGACTTCCGTTACCACCGCCTTAGGCGCTGTGCTTACATTCTGAGCCGTTGGAGGCGCTGTTGTCTGATTTACAGTGCCCGTAGTTGTAGTTGTCGTAGTCTCCGTAGTCGTAGGAGGCGTGCTGCCATCTGTAATACTCACAAGATTGGAACGGATAAATCCCAGCTGTTCGGAATCTACAAACACCTGATACCACACTGCCCCATCAGAGCCCTTGGTCTGCGCTTTAATGGATACCGTGTCATCCTTTTTGACACCGGCTAAAACTTCACTGTTGGGATCTGCGCTCTTTCTGATATTGGCACTGTTGGCTGTGACCTTCGCCGGACTCTCCGCCAGACTTACCATGGAAAATAAATCCACGCTCAGCCCCAATCCTGCTGCCAATATCAGAGAAAACATTCCCAGCATCAGTTTTTGGCAAAAATGTATTTTTCTTGTTTGCTTCATTTGTATACCTCCGAATTCCTTTTCGTATTTAGTGCTTCCGCATAAAGCGCCTCTGACCTTCCTCGCCTTCCTGCTGACGGCCATAAACCTTCATATCTTTATGTAACAGAGCTCTCTGTTGTTCTTCTATCTTCCGGTGCGCTTTCACTGCACATTCCGGACAATATTTTCCGCTCTTTAGCACCTTGCCGCACATCTCACAGTGAAGAACCGCCCGGGATCCTTCTGCCACCTCAATGCGGTCTTCCTTTAACATCCGCATAATATTCTTCTGGGACACTCCGGTCCCCTTTTCCACATCTGCCGCGGTGGCTCCCTTATGTCCCTCTATGTAAAGTCTCACCTTTCCATAGTCATCATAAGCCACTGCCCCACAGTCTTNACAGTGATACTCACCCANGCCCACAAATATCATGACGCCGCCGCACTCCACACAAGTAGTTGGAACATTATAATAATTCAATAAACTATCCATCCTGATGCTCCTCCTCTTCTTTATATGCTACTAAGCCTCATCTATCGCTTTTCCAATGTCATGTCGCATATATTTGTTGTCAAACTGTATCCACTGTGTGGCAGCATAGGCATTTGCCCTTGCTTCCTTCAAATCTTTTCCCTTAGCGGTAATGCCCAGAACCCGGCCTCCGTTTGTGACGATTCCCTGTTCGGTAAGCTTGGTTCCTGCATGGAAACAGTAATAACCATCATTTTGTTCAAAATGCTCCAGCCCTTCAATCACAAAACCCTTCTCATAAGAAACGGGATAGCCGTCACTTGCCAGCACCACACAGACTGCCGCATTATCCTCAAACTCTAATTGGATTTTGTCCAGAGTGCCCTCCACGCAGGCTTCCATCACCTCAAGAATATCATTCTTCATACGGGGAAGCACTACCTGAGCCTCCGGATCTCCAAATCTTGCATTGTATTCCAGCACCTTAGGGCCTGATTGGGTAATCATCAATCCAAAGAAAATGACTCCCTTGAAAGGTCTGCCCTCCGCCGCCATGGCATCNACNGTNGCCTGNNAAATATNTTNTTTNCANAANNCGTCCACTTCNTNNGTNTANAAAGGNNTNGGNGAAAAGNTNCCCATNCCNCCNGTATTAAGCCCCTGATCNCCGTCCTTTGCACGCTTATGGTCCTGAGCGGAAGTCATGATTTGAATAGTCTTGCCATCCACAAAGGATAATACGCTGACCTCCCTGCCTTCCATAAACTCCTCAATCACCATTCTGCTTCCGGCGTCCCCAAACTTCTTGTCCGTCATGATGGTGCGCACTCCTTCGAGGGCCTCTTCTTTTGTATTGCAAATCAACACACCCTTGCCGAGAGCCAGACCGTCCGCCTTAAGCACAATGGGAAAGGATGCGTTCTCCTCCAGATACCGAATGGCATCCTCCGCATTATCAAAATTCTCGTAGGCCGCTGTGGGAATCCCATATTTCTTCATCAAATCCTTGGAAAATGCCTTGCTTCCTTCCAGAATTGCCGCATTCTTGCGGGGTCCGAACACTTTCAGCCCTTCCGCTTCCATAACGTCCACAAGTCCGCCTACCAGAGGGTCATCCATTCCTACAATAGTAAAGTCAATAGCCTGCTCCTTTGCAAAAGCTGTCAGTTTATCAAATTCCATAGCGCCGATTGGCACGCACTCTGCTATCTGGCCAATTCCCGCATTGCCCGGAGCGCAGTAAATTTTATCCACTTTGGGACTCTTTGCCACGCTAACGGCAATGGCATGCTCTCTTCCTCCGCTTCCCACGATTAAAACCTTCATTGATCGATTACCTCTCTTTATTTCTGTTACTTTTTATCCGTTCTTACTTCACTGTCACTTTACCGTCCGCCACAGATATTCTTCCGTTTGCGATATCGTCTATAGCCTTGGGAAGCAGAATCCACTCCGCCTGCTCCATCACGCGTCTCTGCAGTATTTCTGGCGTATCGCCTTCCTCCACATNCACTGCCTTCTGGGCAATGATGGGACCTTCANCCANTCCCTCGGTGACAAAANGAACGGTGGCGCCTGTTACCTNCACGCCNCGCTCCAAAGCCTTTTCATGAACCTTCAGTCCATAANATCCNNCACCACAGAAAGATNGAATCAGGGAGGGATNGATNTTGATGATTCGCCNNCTGTATTTTACCACCATTTCCTTNGGAATTGCCACCAAAAATCCGGCCAGCACAATCAANTCCGGCGCAAATTCATCCACTTTCTCCAAAAAAGCCTTATGAAACGCTTCCCTGTCTGCAAAATCCTTGGGGGAAACGCTGACTGCAGGAACTCCAGCCACCCTTGCCCTATCAAGGCTCTTTACCGTTTTGTTGTTGGAAATCACTGCTGCAAGCTCTGTATTGGTGATTCTTCCTGCTGCGATTCCATCAATAATCGCCTGTAAATTCGTACCTCCGCCGGATACCAAGACTAATACTCTTAACATAACTTCACACCCTTTTCTCCGGTCTCGCAGCTGCCCACCAGATAAGCGGTCTCTCCTGCAGCCTTAAGCGCCTCCATGGTTTTATCCGCATCCTCCGGGGATACGGCAAGCACCATGCCAAGTCCCATATTATATGTATTATACATCATCTGCTCTTCAATCTTTCCTGTTTGCTGCAACAGTTTAAAAATAGCCGGCACTTCATAGCTGTCCTTTTTCACTACTGCGCAGATGCCTTCCGGCAGCATTCTGGGAATATTTTCATAGAATCCGCCGCCGGTAATATGGCTGCATCCTTTTATAATAACACCTGTATTTTTAACAGTTGCCAATGCCTTTACATAGATTTTGGTAGGCGTAAGCAACGCCTCCCCCAAGGTGGTTCCCAGCTCTTCGTAATAGGTATCGAGGCTTTCCTTGGTCATATCAAACACCTTGCGCACAAGGGAAAAACCATTAGAATGTACGCCGGAAGAAGCAATGCCTATCAATGCATCCCCCGCCTTGATATTTTCTCCGGTAANCAAGTCCTTCTTGTCTGCCACTCCCACTGCAAAGCCTGCCAGATCATACTCCTCCTCCGGCATCAGTCCGGGATGCTCCGCCGTCTCACCGCCTACCAAAGCAGCCCCCGCCTGTTTACACCCTTCGGCAACACCCTTTACAATGGCGGCTATTTTCTCCGGATAATTCTTGCCGCATGCAATATAATCCAAGAAAAACAATGGTTCGCCTCCCGCACATGCCACATCATTGATGCACATTGCCACGCAGTCAATACCGATGGTGTCATGCTTATCCATGAGGAAAGCTAACTTCAGCTTGGTTCCCACGCCGTCCGTCCCGGACAAAAGCACGGGTTCTTCCATATTTTTGAAGGCTTCCATGGAAAATGCCCCAGAAAAGCCTCCCAAGCCCCCCATCACCTCGGGGCGCACTGTCTCTTTCACATATTTTTTCATNAGTTCCACTGACTGATAGCCTGCCTCTATATCCNCTCCGNCCTTCTTATAATCCATAATNTTTTCTCCTGTGGTCTATATGTTTTTATTTCGTTATGTATTTCATCGTGTTTCCTTGAANTAGTTGAATTATGTTTTAACTTTTAGCCTAGTATTCCTTATATCCTACTTCCTGAAGCCTTGCATCCTTGGCCTCCACCTGCTCCTTGAGCTTCNCACTGTAAGCTTTTNACTTCTGCNAGAGTTCCTCATCCGACACGGCCAGAATCTTTNCTGCCAAAAGCCCTGCGTTGGCGCCGCCGTTGATGGCAACGGTTGCCACGGGAATACCGGAAGGCATCTGTACAATGGAGTACAGGGAATCCCTGCCCCCAAGGGAAGTGGTGTGCATGGGTATGCCTATGACGGGCAGCGGAAAAATCGCTGCGCACATTCCGGGCAGATGTGCCGCCATGCCTGCCCCTGCAATGATTACTTTAAGTCCCTTTTCTTCTGCGCTCTTTGCATATTCAAAAAATGTATCCGGTTCTCTGTGGGCGCTGATAATCCTCATCTCATACGAGATGCCCAATTCTTCCAGAATATCTGCTGCCTTTTTCATAACCGGCATATCAGAATCGCTTCCCATTACAATGCCTACTTTAGCCATGATGTCCTCCTTGATGAAATATTATCCTACCTTCTAGTTTACTAAAATTAGGGGTAGGATGCAACCTTTATCTTGGAATCTTTATGAATTTTTAAGAGTGGCAAATGCCTGATTTAATTCTTCCGTACCGGGCAGTACAAATCGTCCGCCTGCTATAATGGGAATCCGCTCTCCGCCTTCTTTTACGGCCGTCAATTCCCCTAATTCATCATAGGGGATGGTGATATCCGTATGGCAGTTAAAATACGCCTTTGCAGGATCAGTACCGCGAAGTCTGGAGCGTTCGTTGTCCTTGGCCACAATTTCTTTTCCGTCAGGATTGTAGACACGTACTTCTTCCCCATGGGAATAACAGGTGTCACCCACGGCAAAATGAGGACCTGTTTTTTCCGCAATCAGAATGGGAAACTTTNCTTNCACNCCGNANTTTTTTGCCGTCACATAGGCCGTGGTGTTGGTGCCTATGGCAAATTCCCCCATGGGCAGCGTCTCGTGGCGAAACAGCACATTTTCTTTTATAAAACTTCGGTTATCTTCTTCTTTTTCAAAGTTATGGCAGTTATAGTCCTGCACCATACCGTCCTTAAAAGTAAGCTTCAGGTTTTTGTACTCCAAACCGTTTAAATAAACATGGCTTACCTGCAAAACACCCTCCGTGCCTGTAAGCACGGGAGAGGTAAACACTTCTCCCACTGGAATATTGACATCAGCCACGCAGTTTTCAAAAATCGTTTCTTTTTCAGGATTTTTTAATGGATAAAGCTGCACCCTAAGGTCTGTCTCGTTGCCGCCGCATCCTTTAATTTCACAGTATTTTGCCGTATTCAGGGCATCTATGAGAGTCTGCTGTATCTGCTGGTATTTTTTATAATCCAGCGTATTTAAGCGGATAATTTCCTGAAAAAACTCCCGAAAACAGGCATCCGTCTGCTCCGGCAAAGCTTCCTTAATCTCCGGCAGGGGAAAAGCGATAATCGTGAAGCTTCTCTCCTCCTCTATAATATAATTGCGCTGCTGTTCGCCTGCCTTGGAGCGGTATTCCACCCAGAGACTGTTCTGCTCTTTGGACATTTTGATGCTTTCCGGCTTATTCACCGGCTCAAAACCACGTTCTCCAAAGGTCTCCACCACAGCAGGTCCCGCATACCCTCTTGCCTGCTCTTTATAATCCTCAAAAGCAGTATGCATTACTTCCAGCTTCCGGTTGCAATAGTTTTTGTCCAGAAAAAGCGCTTTGTCATCCTTGTGGTCAAACTCATACTGTCTGTTNNGGGCGCTTGTGCAAANACCGCTTTTAANCAAGGAAGGATTGTAAAGCTGGCTTACCGCCGCTCTGTAACATACGGGTTTAAGTCCCATTTTTCGGAAATTGTCCACTGCACGCCTCATCATGGGTTCAAAACCAATATGATAGCGGATATCCACCACACTTTTCTTGGACAAATCCTTATTGCCCACCTCAAATCCGATACGGTATCCCTCTGTATAGGTATCCGCCATGGCCGCAAGGGTATCCTGAGGCAGATTCATCAGAAATTCTGCCATGGCAAGCTCATTTTCTCCCACATACTCCCCATAGGCAAACAAGTACCTTAAATCTGCAAAGTCACTGTTTTCAATAATCTCTACGGCGAAATTATTTTCAGGGTCCACCAATTCCTTCACCCGCATCTCTGCCGCCATATCCGCATAGTCGCTTACAAACCAATAAAAAATCTTTCGGATATCCTCATAGGCAGGCAGCGAAGCATACTCCCGTCCTTCATAGACAAAGACCGTATAGATTTCCATGAAAAGCTCCGCCCTTATGACCATCTCCTCCAGACGGTCCTCATAGACAAAACCGATCAGGCTCCTCATCTCCGCATATATGGCAGATAAAAGCGCCCCAAAAGTTTCGCCCATTCTTGCCACGGCAAAGGCAGGATTGGCAAAGCTTTCCTCATAATGTGAGGGCAAAATATCTGTATACAACACATGGTTTCTTGTCTTTAACTCTTCAAGGGAGGCCTTCTTTAGCCCGCCCTGCTTTAAAAAGCTGCGGTTTTCCTCTATCAGGAGCACAAATTCCGCCACGCATCTAAAATAATCCGCCATGTCTGTCATGGGGGAACCTTCCCAAGATTCCTGCAAAATTTCTCTCATGCGCCCAAGGATCAACTGCCATCTTTCTTCCAACNGTTTATCCGTTCCTTGNTTCTGGCTGTCATTATCCANCATTTACCCTTCCCGCCTTTTCTAGNTTCTCTTTTCTCTNTGTNTGCATCATTCATTTCTGCCTGTGCGTTTCGCCCTTCACGTTTCTACACATATACCCCCATATACAGGATCAGTCCTACTGCTCCCAATGCTATCAGATTAAGCAGAATTCCCAAACAGGGAAACAAACGGTAATAATCCTTTTCCTGCACGGTAATCACACCCAAGATAAAACCCACCAGAGAATAAATGGCAGCAAGCAATCCTGTTATGCCATAACCCACCGTGGCTGCCCCGCCATGTCTGTATGTCAGATATATGACTATGCTCAGAGAAGCTGTACTTATGATACCCAAAATGGTGGACATAATCGCTTTTTGCGAATGCCTTTTATTGGTAAAAATATAATTTCTTTTCTTCATATCTGGTCTCTACTCTTCCAATCCCCATTAAACTGTGAAAAAGGCATTCCCCTTCGGAAATGCCTTTTGCTTTCTCAATCAGAATAAAATTTTGGATTTATTTGCCAAAAGCTTTGCTCCGCTGATAATTAAAAGCACTCCTGCTGCCACACCCACTACCAGAGCAACCACGCCAACCGTGATATTTAAAGCTCCTGCACCACTCATGGTTTTATACACTTTTTGTTCCATATCTGACCTCTTTCCGTGCCCTTTGGCAACCTAAACTTATAATTGTCATATCGTATAACAGTTCAGCCATGCAGGCGTTACATCTGCTCCGCTCCATAGGTTTCATAGTATGCATCTATCTCCGCCTTCAAAGAATCATCAATATAAATCTGTCCCTTGTAAGGTTTGTTATACAGATGCTCAATCACTTCTTTCATCGTAACAATGGCATTTGCATCAAATCCGTACTTTTCCTTGATTTCGTCCAGAGCGCTCACCTTGCCTTCAAGGCCCTTCTCCATGCGATTCAAAGATACCATCAGTCCTTTGATTTCCACCTTTGCCTGAGAAGTAAGAATGGGAAAAGTCTCCTCAATGGACTTGCCAGAGGTGGTCACATCCTCAATAATCACTACTTTGTCGCCGTCCTTCAGCTTACTGCCCAAAAGAATCCCCACATCTCCATGGTCTTTGATTTCTTTGCGGTTGGAGCAATAACGAATCTCCTTTCCGTACAATTCGCTATAAGCAATGGTCGTAGCCACGCTCAAGGGAATCCCTTTATAAGCCGGGCCGAAAAGCACATCAAAATCATCCCCATAATTGTCATGGATTGCCTTTGCGTAATATTCACCCAGCTTCTTTAACTGTGCGCCAGTCACATAGGCGCCTGCATTCATAAAAAAGGGGGATTTCCGTCCGCTCTTTAAGGTAAATTCTCCAAACTTAAGGACATTGCAGTCCACCATGAACTCGATAAATTCCTGCTTGTAGCCTTCCATAAATCCGCATATTCTCCTTCTCAATATTTGTTTGATTTTACCATATTTACCCTATATATTCAACCAAATTTTTTTGAAAAAACACAGCCGTCGTTACTCTAACTCGCTTATCTCATGATATAAATCCGCATATCTTCCGTTTTGGCATAATAACTCCTCATGGGTTCCGCGTTCCATAATCCTCCCATGTTCCAGCACCATAATGGCATTTGCCTTTCTCACTGTGGAAAGACGATGGGCGATGACAAAAGTAGTTCTGTTTTCCATAAGCGCATCCATACCTTGTTCAATATGCTTTTCGGTTCTGGTATCCACCGAGCTGGTTGCCTCATCAAGAATCAGTATGGGCGCATGGCTGATGGCGGCGCGTGCAATTCCCAAGAGCTGCCTCTGTCCCTGAGAAAGATTTGCGCCATCATTTTCAAGAACCGTATGATATCCTTTTGGCAGTTGAAGAATAAAAGAATGTGCCGATGCGGTCATCGCCGCTTCCACTACCTCATCGTCCGTTGCATCCAGCCTGCCGTATCNGATATTTTCCATGACNGTCCCCGTAAACAAATGCGTATCCTGCAAAACCATGGCAATGTTGGAGCGCAGAAACCTCCGCTCTATTTTTTCGATAGGAATGCCGTCAATTGTAATTCTTCCCTTTTCGATGTCATAAAAGCGTGAAAGCAGATTCGTAACGGTAGTCTTTCCAGCGCCCGTAGAGCCCACAAAAGCAATTTTCTGCCCCGCCTTTGCATAAAGAGAAATATCTTGCAGTACGGGAACTCCCGGAACATAACCAAAGCATACTTTGTCAAGCACCACATTCCCTTTGATTTCCGACATATCCACGGTATCTGCATCCGGCTTTTCAGATGGCATATTTAACAGATGAAATACCCTTTCCGCACCGGCAAGTGCTGCAAACACGGTATTCATCTGCATGGAAATCTCGTTGATGGGCTGGTTAAATTTGCGGGTATAATTTAAGGAAATCGTCAGTCCGCCCACATCAAATCCCCTCGTAATCACTAAGATTCCGCCAATACAAGCAGTCAGGGCATAATTTAAATTACAGAGCTGGTGTGTAATCGGTCCCATAATACTTGAACGAAACTGCGCTTTAATCTGCGCCTCCACCAACTCATCATTGATATAATCAAATTCTTCCATGGCAGTCTGTTCGTGATTAAACACCTTTACCACTTTCTGACCGGAAATCATTTCCTCCGAAAACCCGCCCATCATACCAAGGGCCTGCTGTTGTGCCGCATATGCGTTTCTTCCGTTTTTGATAATCGTTTTACTGATAAGTGCAAGTATCGGCGCCATAATAAGGGTGATTGCCCCCAGCAAAAGATTAGTATAAAGCATGAGAAGAACCGTTCCCACAATCGTGATGGCTCCGGATATCATCTGAATAAGGGTTGTATTTAACATCTCCCCCACCACATCCACATCATTGGTAAAGCGACTCATAATATCCCCTACCGGATGAGTGTCAAAAAAGCTCACAGGCATTTCCTGAAGCTTATCCATCAATTGGCGGCGCATTTTCTTTAAAGACTGCTGGGATACCGTCAGCATAATGCGCTGCTGCAGCCATTGGGTTAAAACAGAAATTCCATAGACTACCGCCATAAAGATAAGCCCGCCTGTAAGAGCAGCAATCCTCCCCGTCAAATCCATTTCCTCAGGGTCATAATAAAGAAATCGATTCATAATAGGACGAAGCATATATGCTGCCATAAGCGCAGTAACTGCATGTATAATCACACAAATCATAGCAGTGACCAATAAAATACGTTCACCGGAAAGATAACGCAGCAGACTTTTTATGGTTTGTCCCATATTCTGAGGTTTTCCCTTGGCGCTCATGGCTGCGCCCATATTTCTTCTACTACCGACAGTTATTACCTTTTTATCACCTGAGGATGAAACTGAGGCGGCATATTTTTTTCTGAGACGTTCCTGTCTTGCGCTGTCCATAATCAGTCATCCTCCTTTTCTTCCCTATCTTTCTGTGACCAATATATTTCGGCGTACACCGGGCAGGAATCCATCAACTCATCATGTCTGCCGCATCCCACAATCTCACCATGATCAATGACAATTATTTTATCGGCATCCATCACAGAATTAATCCTCTGCGCAATAATCAGCTTGGTAATGCCGGTCAATTTTTCACGGAGGGCACGGCGTATGGAAGCATCCGTAGCCATGTCCACTGCGCTGGTGGAATCATCCAGAATCAATATTTTGGGCTTTTTCAGCAAAGCTCTTGCAATACAGAGGCGCTGTTTCTGCCCGCCGGACAGATTTGCGCCGCCATGTTCAAGCTCTGTAGCATAACCGTCCTTAAAGGAGCGGATAAAACCGTCTGCCTGGGCAATTTTTGCCGCTTCCACGATTTCCTCATCCGTAGCATTTTCATTGCCCCATCTTAAATTTTCTGCAACCGTCCCGGAAAACAGTGTATTATTCTGCAGTACCATGGAGATTCTTTCCCTCAGATGATAAAGCGGCCACTCCTTTATCAAACGTCCGTCAATAAAAATTTCTCCCTCGTCCGCATCATAAAGGCGCGGGATCAGGGAAACCAGCGTAGTTTTTCCACTGCCTGTAGAACCTATGATACCTACAAATTCTCCCGGCAGAATTTCAAGATTAATATTGTTAAGCACTTTTTCCGAATTATCTTTGAAATAGCGGAAAGATACTTTTTTAAACTCGATTTTCCCCTGCTTCGCAGAAGCATTCTTCGCAGAAGCATTCTCCACAGCGGCATCCATATCCCTTGCTCCGTCATCATTTAATTTCACTTCTGCATACAAAACCGCCTGAATACGTTTGTCGGAAGCCGCTGCCCTAGTTCCCTGCAGCACAATGTTTGCAANGAAATNCAAGGCGTTTAAAATCTGTGTGAGATATGTAANAAATGCAGTCANTGTGCCAAGCTCCANNTCGCCCACCATAATCTGCCTGCCTGCGAACCAGACCACAAGAAGCGTCGTCACATTAATCGCCAAAGCCGAAAGCGGCTGTATTAACATCATCATTTTAAGTGCAGCAATGCTCTTGTCAACCAATTCGTCATTGACGGCGGAAAACTTTTCTTTTTCGTATTCTTCTCGGACAAAGGACTTAATCACCCGAATATTTGTGGCATTTTCCCGCACATTGATATTCAGTTTATCAATCTGCTCCTGCATTTTCGTATAACGGGGTGAAGCGGTGAGAATTATAAGTGCAATGACTGCCGCAAGAATCGGAATCACAACAAGAATAATCCATGCAATAGACCGATTCAAGGTAAATGACATGACGACTGCACCCACAAGCATAACGGGACTGCGAAACATCCCTCTAAGCAGCGACTGCGTAAAATTTTGTATCTGCGCCACATCATTGGTGATGCGGGTTATCAGTGAACCCGGAGTAAAATCATCAATATTTGAAAAAGAAAATTCTTGAATTTTATGAAAGGTATCCCGGCGGATGCCGCCTGCAAGTCTGGCGGCGCCGCGGATTGCAAAATTAGCGCCTAACACACCTGTAATCAGCATTCCAATGGCAATAACCGCCATGTAAATGCCATGTTTAACAATATATAAAATGTCACCGTTTGCAGCTCCCACATTAATGATATCGGCGCTGAGATAAGGTAAAATAAATTCGCCGCTGGCCTCCATAACCATGAAAAGCGGACCAAGAACAAAACAGTACCAATACTTCTTTACATAAGGTATATATTTCTTCATTGTCAAAACATCCTTTACTTTTCGGGGCACAATGCCTGTGCCAGAGCCTCTATCTGGGCAAGGGATGCCTCGTTCAATGTAGATTTAACTGTGACTGTAGGCTCCAGAATCGCAATTTCCTTCATTCCTGAGAGCGTTTCCTTCATGTGCTTTCCCGCCATGGGCGCCCAGCTTCCATTTTCTATGATGCCAACAATGCGCTTCTGATAATTCTTTGATTTCAAATGAGCAAGATAACTCTCCATACAAGGGAATAATCCGCCATCATAGGTAACAGATGCAAGCACCAGCCTGTCATAGCAAAAAGCATCTGCCACCGCCTCCGCCATGTCATCTCTGGCCAAGTCAGATACTTTCACCTTTTTCACGCCTTTTTCCCTAAGAATCTCCGCCAGCTTTTCGGCAGCGGTCCGGGTATTTCCATAAATAGAAGCATATGCTATGAAAATGCCCGATTCTTCCGGCTCATAGCTGCTCCATATTCCGTATAAGTCAATATAATATTTCAGGGGGCCAATTTTAAAGGGAGAGACAGATTCCCCGGTTTCCTTCAAAATCGGTCCGTGCAGCGGACATATAATTTGAATGTCCAAAGCCGCCGCTTTTTTTAACAACGTCTGAACCTGCGCCCCATATTTCCCCACAATATTAATATAATATCTTCTCGCCTCACAGACCCAATCTTCTTCCACATCCAATGCGCCGAATTTGCCAAAGGCGTCTGCGGAAAATAAAATTTTCTCCGTTTTCTCATAAGTCACCATGACTTCCGGCCAATGTACCATGGGCGCCATCACAAAAGTCAAAACATGCTTTCCAAGAGGCAGCTCTCCTCCTTCTGTTGCAGTTATACTCCTATCCTGCATATCCATGGAAAAAAACTGAGGCATCATACTCAGAGCTTTGGCGCTTGCCACAATCTGCGCATTCGGATACTTCTCCATAAAACATTGGATGCTTCCCGCATGATCAGGCTCCATGTGGGACACAATGAGATAATCCGGCTGTCTGCCTGAAAGCGCCTGTTCCAGATTGTCAAGCCATTCCTCCTTCGCCCTGATATCAACACTGTCCATCACGGCAGTCTTTTCGTCCATAATAACATAAGAATTATAGGAAACCCCCTTGGGAACGACATACTGACTTTCAAATAAATCAATGGTCTTATCATCGACGCCCACATATTGGATGGTCTCCGTAACAGCTACATTTCTCATAAACTCCTCATTTCTGCCCAAAGGGCCTGATCTTGGATATTAAAATGTGGATTTTATTTTAACCACATATGTATCTGATAATCAATCAGGCGCTTCCTGCTTCCTTCGTCTTCCAATATACTTGAGCCGTTATTAAATAATTTGATTACCGCATGATTGGTCAAAATAGAGTTGATGCTGAGGGCAGCCGCCTTAAAGTTCATATCCCGCACTTCTCCCTCCGCTGCTTTACNNCGGAATATCTCCTCTATATGCAGTNCTNCNAAGCCAAATATNTCTGTCAGGCNCTCATGCTTCACGTATTTTCGCACTTCAGCCTCNCATAGAATGACACGCATAATATCCAGATGTGTCNTNACAGTCTCCATAAAACTCAAATACACTACTTCCAGAAAATCTGCCAGAGGCATCTTGACACAGTCGTTCATCCCCAGAAGGCCACTTAAGGATCCGGAAACTTCTTTAATACTATTCTCCACGGCAGCCTCAAAAATCTCTTTCTTACCCTTGGGAAAATAATGGTATAACAAACTATCCGACAAATTCACATTGCGGGTGATCATTTTTACAGTGGTTCCTTTATATCCGTTTTCCGCAAAAAGCTTAACCGCCGAGTCTAGCAGTTTCTTTCTGGTATCCTCTGTATATTCCTCCAAATGAACATCTTTCGCTCTCGCTTTTTTCTCCATTTTTCTCCATTTCCGCACTTTTTGTTCTGGTGCTGCACATCATGCATATGATAAGTTTAGACAAGCCCTGTCGACTTTATGCTTCCAAATTTTAACCTGAAGATCTCATAACTAGAATGTCATATTTGAATATTTCGTTTGAATATTCACCTAATTTATTATAACATTTAGAAAATATAATGGCAACTGCTTTTGGAAAATAGCAGTAAAGTTCCTTTTATGCACTATGCAAACAACAAAAAATCTGTTAAAATATTAAGGAAACAGAGAGTGAACTTTTACGAATTACAAAGAAAATCATATAAAGACGGAGGTACTGTCATGTTAAACCAAAAATTAGAGGACATCATCAAGATTCTGCCCCTCATACAGCAGTTGTATACCGAGGGTGCATATGTCACGGTAGTGGACAAAGATTGTGTACTTCAAGGATTTTCTCTGCCAAGCGGAGTCACTCCCATGATGCAGATAGGGGAAACTTTTGTAGACCCTACGGGAGTCCTGAATGAAGTTCTCCGAACTGGAGTTACAAAGCACAACCGCCTTCCGGCCAATGAAAATGGAGAGATTTTTGACGGTATGCTGGTTCCCATTAAAGACGGTACCACTGTGGTAGGATGCATTACCTGCACCTATTCTGCAGCTATGAAAGCAGAAACCGAGAGATTTGCCATTCAGTTTCAGGAGTCCGTAGCTAGTATCAATCAGTCCATCCGAACCGTGGTACAGGGAATTGAAAATCTGTTCGAGATACTGACTGCCATGGATAACATGACTTCCAATGTGGAAGGGGATGTTCATAATGCCGTTGATGTGGTAAATAAGATTACGGCTAATGCTTCCCGCTCCAATATTCTGGCGTTAAACGCCTCTATTGAAGCGGCCCGCAGCGGCGAACACGGCAAAGGGTTTGCCGTAGTTGCCACTGAAATGGGAAAGCTTGCCCATGACAGTGGAAGTTCCGCATCTGCCATTAAAGCTACCCTAAATACCATTACAGAGCATCTTGTGTCCATTAACTCTTCTATCAAGAATTCCAATGATGTGGCAAAGGAACATCTGGAAAACATCAATTCCATCCAGAAGGTTTTGGAGGATTTGAATGCTTTTGCAGAACGACTTCAGCAGGATCTCAACAAGTAAGAGCCCCTGCAATGTCTTCTCTCATAGCGATTACCGCTGCTCTGGAGGCATCCGCATAATTTTCTGCGCCATATGCGGCATACTGTTCTTGCTGATATGCTGCAATAATGCCTCTGGAGGAGTTTACAATGGCTCCCAGCCCGTCTTTATCAAAGAAATGCACCAAATCTGCACCTTTTCCGCCCTGCGCTCCATACCCCGGCACCAAAATAAAGGCCTTCGGCATAATCTTTCGCAGCGCTTTTCCCTGTTCAGGATAAGTTGCGCCTACCACTGCGCCCACATAGCTATAAGAATCCCCCATGCACTGAGCTCCCCATTCTGCCACCGCTTCGCCCACGATTTCATATAAAGGTTTTTGGTCCTGCACCTTGCGATCCTGAAATTCTCCGCTGGAAGGGTTGGAGGTCTTTACCAGCACAAAAATTCCCTTCTTTTCTTCCTTACAGACCTTGATAAAGGGATTCACTCCATCAGAGCCCAAATAGGGATTTACCGTCACAAAATCTTCGTCAAAACCATAAAAAGAATTGCTTCCCACTTGCACTTTACCCAGATGACCCACTGCATAGGCCTCGGAGGTGGAACCGATATCCCCTCTCTTGATATCGCCAATCACTATCAAGCCTTTCTCTTTGCAGTAGTCCACCGTTTTCTTAAAGGTCACAAGCCCAGGAATGCCAAACTGCTCATACATGGCAATCTGGGGCTTCACTGCAGGCACCAAATCATAAATGGCATCCACGATTCCTTTATTGAACTGCCAGATAGCTTCCGCCGCACCTTCCAGAGTCTCGCCGTACTCCGCAAATGCGGCTTTCTTGATATGCTCCGGCACAAATTTCATCATGGGATCTAAACCCACCACAATGGGAGCGTTGGTTTTCTGTATCTTCTCCACTAATCTGTTAATCATTTCCCGTAAATCCTTTCTTTATTTATTGCTTTTTAGCGTGTTGACAAAAATTTCATTTCCCGCTGCGCCACTTCATCATCGGGATAAGATTTTAAATAATTCTCCAAAAGAACCGCCGCCTTCTGATACTCTCCCAGATATTCATAGGTCATGATTTCATTAAAAGATAAAACCTGTATCATTCCGCTGTTTGGAATCTGCATTCCCGCCTGAAAGGCTTCCAGCGCCTTTTGGTAATCCTGCTTTGCTATTTCGCAGAGCCCCAGCTGATTGTACATTTCCGCATTCTTGTCATCCTTTGCAATATAGCTGTTGTACACATTTGCAGCATAATTGTATTCACCTGAGGCCTCATATGATTTCCCCAGATACAAATAACATCCGGCTCCGCCTTTATTCTTAGCTTCCTCCAACTCCAGCGCTGCTTTCTGATACTCGCCCATGTAATAATACATCCGCCCTCTGTCATAGGCAGTAAGGGATTTATCTTCACTTTCCAAGGCTGTCTGCAAATATTCCATGCCAACGCTCTTGTATCCGTAACGCTCTAACACCTGATAGACCTGCACCAATCTATCATAATTCTTAGGTTCCATGGCCAAAACCTTGTCAAGATCCTCCTTGCCGTTCTCATAGCTGCCCTGAGCCAGCCTGATGCTTCCCCTCAGAAAACGGGCATCTTTCTCATTGCTTTTCATTGCCAGAATCGCATCATAAACAGCTTCCGCCTCCGCATACTGCCCGTTTTTTGTGTAAGCCGCCGCCATATAATAATTCAGGTCATAATCCATGGACTCCACAAAACCGCTGCTGTCAGACAGCGCTTCCTTAAAACATTCAATTGCCTGTGCATAGTCTGTAAGTCCCATATAGGCAATGCCTCTTCCTCTTGCAATCAGGCGGGCATTTTCTCCCTGGGCTGCCGCTGCCTCAAAACAGGAAAGTGCCTCCTGATACTCCAGATTTTGCACCAGCTGCATTCCTTCTTCGGTTTTTGCATTACTGCTTCCGCAGCCTGTCAGCATCCCTGAAAGGAACAGGCAGACTGCCGCGCATAAATATGCTTTTCTTCCGTAAAATTTCATCCATGATACCTCTTTTGCTTTGTAATCCGAAACAGCTGTCTCTATGCTTCAAGCTGTGATGTGCAATGAGGACATCTTGTTGCCTCAATGGAAATCTCGCTCTTACAGAAAGGACATTTCTTAGTGGTGGGCGCTGCAGGCTCCTCTTTCTTTTTAAACTTATCCCCTACACCGTTAATAACCTTTATCAGGCAAAAGATGACCAGCGCTGTAATCAAAAAATTGATAACTGCCGTAAGGAAGTTGCCATAGGACAGCACCGGCGCATTTTCGCCGCTTCCCAGCTTAAATTTCAGACTGCTGAAATCAGTTCCGCCAAAAATTCCCAAAATAGGCGTCAGAATATCTTCATTTAACGAGGTAACGATAGAAGTAAAAGCGCCGCCCACGATAACACCCACGGCCATATCCATTACATTGCCCCGCATGATAAATTTCTTGAATTCGCCGATAAATCCGTTCTTTTTTCCCATGGTACATCCTCCGTCATCCGGTTTTTTATTTTTTGATATAGCAAAAACTTTCCACATATTATAGTAACACAACACTTTCCCAATCTCAATAGCATCCGGCAGAACTTTTTAAGAATTGCAAGTTTCCCCACAATCTTATATACTATAGGTAAGGTGAGAGGAATTTCTAAATCTCACCCTGATAGGAGAGAACTTAATGAAGCAGGCAANCGAANACCGAAAACATATGCAGAATATTACGGAGGATATCCGACAGGGCAGCTTTAAACGGGCGTATCTTCTCTGCGGGGAAGAGCGCTATCTGCGAAAGCAATATACAAAACGCCTGCAAAACGCTATGTGCAATGAAGGCGACACTATGAATACCCATTTTTATGATGGAAAGAACCTTCCCATAGGTGAAATCATTGATCTGGCAGAAACCATGCCCTTTCTTGCTGAGAGACGGGTTATCTTTATCAGCAACAGCGAACNTTTTAAATCAGGCGGCGAGCAGCTGGCGGAGTATCTCTCCTCACCCAATGAGTCCACCTATTTTATCTTTACGGAAGAAGTTGTGGACAAGCGCTGTAAACTGTACAAAGCTGTACAGTCAAAGGGATATGCGGCGGAATTTACCGAGCAGGACGAGGACACCCTAAAACTCTGGATTGCCCAGATTTTAAAGCAGGAAAACAAGAAAATCACAGAGAATACCGCACAGCTTTTTCTGGAAAGAACCGGAACGGACATGGAAAATATTCAGATGGAATTGGAAAAGCTCATTTGTTACTGCATGGACAGGGATGTAATTACCTCCGAAGATGTGGACGCCGTCTGTACCACCCGGATTAACAATCACATTTTCAGCATGATAGATGCCATTGCAGATAAGCAGCAAAAGAAAGCTCTGATGCTTTATTATGACCTGCTTGCCCTGAGGGAGCCCCCCATGCGAATTCTGATTTTGATTGCAAGGCAATTCAATCAGCTTCTCCAGATAAAGGAATTGCAGCAAAGCGGGTATGACAGTAGAACCATCGGGGAAAAAACAAAGCTTGCCCCCTTTATCGTGAAAAAATGCGCCGCACAAGCCGGGCGTTTCAAAGCCTCAGATTTAAAAAAAGCCCTTGTGCAATGTGTGGAAATGGAAGAAGCCATCAAAAGCGGCCGGTTGAATGACAATATCAGCGTAGAACTGCTTATTTTGTCCATTGTCTAATTGTCGTGGGTATCAGTTCAGATAGCAATAACCGGTCACACCCCTTTTGTCAAATTCCAAAGTGACGGCTCCCCGCTTTTCTGTTCTAAGTATACTGCTCCCTGCTTTTTCCAGCCGCTCTAACAACTCTTTATGGGGATGTCCATACCTGTTGCCCCGTCCGCAGGAAATCACAGTCAAATCCGGCATGACCCACTTTAAAAATTCTTCTGAAGTGGAGTTCTTAGAGCCGTGATGAGCTGCTTTTAATATGGTAATATTATGGATTTCCTTTTCCTGTAACTCCTTTAGCAGCCGCTTTTCTCCCTCTTTTTCCACATCTCCCGTCAACAACAGAGTATTTTCTCCAANATCCACATAAAAGCATTGGGATGCCGCATTCCCCTCCATGGCAGAATCCTCCGCCGGATGCAGGCATGTCATGGTAATTCCGCCTGTCTTTAAGCTGTCTCCTTGATAAAGACAAATGGCAGAAATCGGCTTTTTGCCCAAAGAAGCCGCATTTATCAGATTTTCAAAGCCCAAAATCCTATCCTTTTGTTTTCCTTCACCACCTTCATCTATTGCAGGCGACAGATAAAGTTTTCCTATGGTAAATCCCCACTGCTCCCTGTTGGCCATAAGTTCCTCCAGCCCATTGCAATGATCCTCATCGGAATGGGATACAAAGATGCCGTCAATATGGCTGATTCCGTGGTATTTTAAAAACGGCTTCAGCACATATTTACCCACCTGACTGCGGCTGCTGCTTCCACAGTCAAAAAGATAGGTTTTGCCCTCCCGGGTTCTCAGGCAGATACAATCTCCCTGTCCCACATCCAAAAATGTCACTCTATTCTTATAGTCAAAATTTAGCGTTAAAATCAACATTAAAACGATGACCAGAACAGTCAATACAGCTTTCTTATGGGAAATATCACGTTTTTTTGCTTCCATGACTCCCAATGCACCCAAGAGAAGCAAATAATACAAAATAACCAGCCAAACCTTGGGCTGTCCCGGATTCCACAAAGAAAAGGGCAGCCTGTCAAAAAGCCTGCATAATCCCTCATATCCTTGTAAAATCAAGCAATCCACGGTTCCCAGAACACCCAATCCCGGCACCATCATAGCGACTAAACCGGTCAATATCACTAGTGTCATAAACGGAATCACCAATAGATTTAAGGCTGCAGAGTAGGTGGGAACCTCAAAATAGAACCAGAGCTGTATGGGAATTGTCATCATAGAAATGGACAGGCACGCCAATATTGACCGATACAGTCTATCTCCAAATTTTGCCAGAAGGTATCTGACAGTACCTCCCTGATTTTTTCTTTGAGCTTTGCCGCCCTCTTTCTCTTTTTCCAAAAAGACCGGATAACACACACCGATTCCAAAAATAGCGCCAAAGGACAACAAAAATCCGCTATGACTCAGATATAGGGGATTCTGCCACACCATTATCACTGCTAACAGGGCAGCCGCTGTCAGCATATCATAGGTGCGTCCCACTGCTTCGGCTGCCATGCGAATCAAATACATTCCCACCGCCCGGCAGGTAGACACCCCGAATCCTGTCATCACCCCGTATAACAGCAATATGCAGCCGCCGCAGACCGCCGCAAGATAAGGCGGCGCATTCACCCTGCGCAGCAACCCATAGATGCCCATTCCGACAATCGTAATATGAAGCCCTGAAATGCTTAAAATATGCACAATTCCGTTTCGCTGGTACAATTCCTTTATCTCCTGATCCAGCCCCTTTTTTTCACCCAAAAGCATGGTAGCCATAATGGAAGCTTCCTTCTCCGAAAAAATCCGAAAAAGCCTTTTCCGCCAATGTACCTTCAGCCCATACAAAATTTCTTTCCATTCGGAATAAGACGAACTTTTCGCAAGCAGTTTCGCATCTGTCAGTTTCCAGCCGATTTTCAAAGTCTTATAATACTTTGCGGCATCAAATTCACCTGGATTGGTGGCCTTATTAAAATTGCGAAGTGTTCCCTTCATCGTCACCCGGCTTCCCAATAAAAGCTCTTCCGGCGAAAATCCTTCTGCCTGCCCCATAATATGATAAGTAAGTGGTATAGTCTGCTGATAAGCAATACTTGATTGTTCAGAATTTGTTGATTGTAAAGAATTATCAATTCCTATAAAACATGAATTCAAATAAAAATAATCAATATCTTTTTGGTATACCCTGCCTGTAATAATCACTTCCTCGCCATCCTGCAGCAAAAAGCTATCCGGACCGCTGTACGCAGCCTCCCCCCATATCCACTGCTTAAACGCCGCGATTATAACCAGACAAAGGCAGACCCACATCAAAGGTCTTCTCATTTGTCTCCTCGTCTTTCCCAGAGTTTAAAATTTAAGGTTGCAATTTTGTCACATAGTCCAGATTTCTCTCAAAGGTATTGGTACTGAAAAAGTCCGTGGGCACCTCCCCGTTTACCAGAATCTGCACTTTGTTGACATTACTCAATTCAGTCAAAGAATCCACGATAGAATATACAGCCACCTCCACGGACACATTATTAGTCACATTGAGAAATCCGGAATCCAGATTCACATAACAGATTCCGTCCTTTGTCATGATGCTGATAAGCTTTGTATCCGGATTGATAGTAGGGTATAAACCTGAAGACTGGCTGCTGGGCCCTGCTATCAACTCTTCCACCACAAAGCGCTCCAGCGGTGTGTTTGTGGAATAATGCTTCTCCCGATAGGAGGCTATCAGTTTATCCCCCGTTTCGTTTGCAAAATAAAGTTTCTGTCTCACTAATTCATAGGTATTAATCTCGTTTCCGTCATTGTTGATAAACTGCTTGGCACTCATCCATCCCACCAGCTCGCCGGCATTATCATAAAGCTGCTGCCCCTCTACGGTAAGTCCCACATAACGGATTTCTTCAATCTGGGTCAGTGTGCGCACAATAGCCGCCCGCACCAATACCTCTGTGGTGGCAGGCATATCGCTGTATGCCTTATCCAGATCCAGCACTACTCTCCCATCCTCCATATACATGTCTAACACACGAAATCCCATCCCCAGCGGCACCTTATAATCCGGTCTCTCCGGCTGGGTGGACAGACAATCTATCAGTTCCTGCAGCTGTTCCTCCGCATTTCTTCCCTTGAGAACATATTCGTGATTCTCCACCTTTGTCTCAGAATTACTGATATAATAAACGGACACTTTATTTTCACTACTGTTTTCTTTTTTACCACAGCCAATGAACCCCATGACACATAAAATCATCAGGCCGAGCAAAAACAGAAATTGCCTGTACATCCTCTTCATAAGCCACTCCCTTATATCATATCTATTGCGCAATATAGTTTAAGGCAATCTTTACGGTAAAGCAGGAGCCCTCCCCTTCTGTGCTGGTCACCGTAATGGAGCCCCTGTGCATCAAAACCGCACTCTTGGTAATAGCAAGTCCTAGTCCCGTACCACCTATTTTTCTTGAATGAGATTTGTCCACCCTGTAAAAACGCTCATAGATATATGCCAGAGCATCCTCCGGAATCCCGATTCCGGAATCGCTGACCTCCAGCGTAAAAAACTGATGGTCGGCATCCAGCACCACCTTTACCCATCCGTGCTCCTTATTGTATTTAATGGCATTCTCCACCAGATTGCTGATAATCATGGTCATCTTCACTTCATCCACTTCCGCCACCACGGGACGGACGCTCTCAAACACCACTTCCACGTCTTTCCTGCGGGCGATAGGGCGCAGCCTCTTTAAAATCAGCTCTGTCAGTTCGTTAATATCCAAAGATACAATATTCAGCGCCTGCACCTTCTTATCCATCTTTACTAACGCCAGCAAATCCGTGATAATCTGGTTTTCCCTGTCAATCTCCGATACAATGTCCTCCATAAACTCCCGATACAGCTCCGCCGGAACTCCCTCTTGCGCCAGCAGGGAATCCGCCAGAACCTTCATGGAAGTCATTGGAGTTTTCAGCTCATGAGACACATTTGCCACAAATTCCTGTCTGGAATCATCCAAGGTTTTCATACGTTTTAGCAGTTGGTTGAATGCNTCCACAATATGCTCTGTCTCCGCATAGTCAGACACAGAAATACTCTCGTCGCTGTAACCGGCCTTTACCTTATTAATAGCGTCTGTAACGCGGTTGAAAGGTCGGGTCAGTGCCACGGACAGAACCATCGCCAATCCAAAAATGACGATAATCATAATAGTCTCCAAAATCAGGGAGTTTCTGTTCAGCAGATTCATGGTGCCAACAATACTTTCATTGGAAATGCTTGTCAGCATAACTCCTGTAACTACCCCCGCATTATCTGCTCCATCCCCGTTATTGGATGTACTTATAATGGGAGTAGTCATCTCAATATAGCCATGCTCTGGATCATAGTGGGAAATATTCTCCCCCTGAAAGCATTTGATAACCTCCTCGGAAATAATGGTTTTTCCCTCACTGATGCCATATGTATCTTTAATGATTTTAAAATTACTGTTGATAATCATCACACGGCCTTCATACAGATTGGAAAGCATCTCCAACTCTGCATTGATAACCGCCTTTGAATTTCGATATGCCTGCTCGTCCGAACGATAATTCGTCAGATAATTATTGTTCACCAAATGATTTGCAATAATCTTTAACTGATTCTGTACTGTGGTCGCACGCTGATTCACCGCGCGGCTTTCATAATTATTCACAATGCCATAACGCATCAAAATGCTGGGAATAATGCCTACGGTCAGCATTATCACGAAAATACGGGCGCGCAAACTTCTAAGCAACACCAGACTTCTTAGCTTTTGCTTTATTATTTCAATCATTTCAACCTTCCCATCAACTGTTTAAAAAATAATAACCAACGCCCCACTTGGTATGCACATACTTAGGCTCACTAGGACTTGCTTCAATCTTTTCCCGAAGTCTTCTGATATGTACATCCACAGTCCTCACATCCCCGGGATAATCCGCACCCCAAACCAGCTTTAAAAGGCTCTCCCTGCCGTACACCTTGTTGGGATTGCTCATCAAAAGCTCAAGCACCTCAAATTCCTTGGCAGTCAGACCAATCTCCTTACCGGATATGTAAGCTCTCCTTCCTTCACAATCCAAACGAAGTTCTCCGCTCTCAAGAACCTTTGACTCTGCCTCGACGGTCTTCTTTGGCTCTGTTCTGCGCATAATAGCCTTNNTNCGCGCCTTNACCTCCAGAATNTTNAANGGNTTGGTAATNTANTCGTCTGCGCCGTATTCNAGNCCCANNATCTTNTCCATGTCATCCCCTTTTGCCGTGAGCATGACAATGGGAACATTAGAAAACTCTCTAATCTGCTGGCAGACCTCAAATCCGGTAAGCTTTGGCAGCATAACATCCAACAAAATAATGTCATAGTGATAGTTTCTTGCATAAGCTAATGCCTCTTCTCCGTCATAGGCACAATCCACTTCCATGTCATCCTGCTCCAGACTGAAACGGATTCCCTTTACAATCAACTGCTCATCATCCACTACTAAGGCTCTCTTGGCTGCCATCTCTTCATCCTCCTGCTATTTTATTGTAATGCTATCACAAATTTTTTTATAAGCGTTTTCTTTGATACCCGGCACATTCATGATATCTTCCTTAGCCTGAAAGGGGCCGTTTTCTTCCCTATAGGCAACAATATCCCTTGCCCTTGCCTCCCCGATTCCGGAAAGAGTGCATAAGACATCCACTCCTGCCGTATTGATATTTACAAGCTTCGCCCCCTTTTCCTGCGCTGTTAAATAGGGCTCTTCCGTCACGCTGGGAAAGTACAATTTCTCGCCGTCCGTTACCTTTGCCGCCAGATTCACATAAGAAGTCTCTGCGTCCTCTGCAAAGCCTCCCGCCGCCTGCAACGCATCAGCTGCCCTGCTTTCTTCCGGCAGTTCCACTACCCCCGGCGAGACAACGGCTCCACATACATACACGGAAATCATTTTGGGTTCTGCAGTTTCTGTGAAATCCTTTACCAGCGTTTCTGTTTTTTCCTCTTTTACAGGAATTTCAATTGCTGCATCCCGCACGCCACAACCAAGTAAGGCATACAGCACCCCTAGAAGGAGAACTCCTGCCTTCCCAAAAAAGATTTGCTTTTCTTTCATCATAGTCCCTCTTTTCCGGCAATCTGCACTTGCCTTTGATAAGAGGGCTGCCTCCTATGCTGTATATTTAATTGTAAGATAAATATCAAGAATTTACAAGGGACTTTTATCTATTTCCATTTAAAAATAATAATTCCAATTATAGCAGCTGCCATACCGATCACCTTTCGCCATTCAAAGGGCTGCTTCTCCACTCCAAACCATCCCAGAAGCTCTATGACATATGCCACAAGAATCTGAGACACCACTATCAGCATAGCCGCCTTTGCAGGACCTAGCGCATCCATGCTCTTTATCACGGTATATGTGATAAAAGCCCCGATTGCGCCCCCAAGCAGCATATATTTGGGTTCTACGCTCATAACCTTTGTAAGAGAACTTCTGTCCGCTACCGCCCATGCTCCCAGACAGACCAAAAGCGCCGTAAACTGCACAAAAGCGCTTGCTGACCAGATGCTGGATGACTTTGTCACCTGTGTGTTAAATACTCCCTGTATGCTCATAAGCGCCCCTGAAATCAGGGCAATCAAAAAACCAATCATGGGATACCACCTTTCTGAGAATCTGTTGTTAGAATCTTACTCATATCGGTATCATATCCCACAATTGGTTATTTATTCTTAGAAATCCTGACAAGTAAAATAAAACTTAAATTTTGAAGAAGGAAACGCTTTCATCCAGCTGTTGCACTACCGTCTTCAGCTCAGTTGCCTGAGAACTTACTTCCTCTATATTGGCTCNCAGCTCCTCAGCGGAAGCATTAGCCTCCTCTGCNCAGGCTGCATTTTCTTCGGAAATACCGGNCNANNNCGNAACGGANTCCNGAATTCCNACTNTTGTTTTTCTCGATGACAGCTACCAGCTCCGTAATCTTGTTGATTGCGTCCACTGCATTGGAAATATTGCCTTCCACATCGTCAAAGCTGCGGCTTACGCTCTTAAGCGCACCAGACTCCTGACCTACTGCATCCTGAATCTTACCTGCAATCTTGGTACATTCCTCGGTCTTGGAAGTAATCTTCTCGATAATGGTCTGAATCTCCTGTGCGGAAGAATTGGACTGCTCTGCCAGCTTCTGGATTTCGCTTGCCACCACCGCAAAGCCCCTTCCTGCTTCTCCTGCTCTTGCCGCCTCAATGCTTGCATTTAAGGACAAGAGATTGGTCTGGGTGGAAATATCCATAATCATCTGTGCTGCGGTGGTAATCTGTTTAACTGCATCGCTGACTTCGGAAATACTTGTGATAACATTATCTGCGCTTTCCGTGGTGTAACTGTTTGCTTTGATCAACTCGTTCAAATCCGTCTTTGCTGCTCCGCTCACCTCGGCAACCTTGGTATTCACTTCCTTGGTGGACTGAGAGCTGTCAGAAATCTCGGTGATATTGTTGGAAATCTGATCCATATCCACGGCTTCTTTTTCTACGGAACCCGCCATGCTCTGTGCACCATATGCCAACTCTTCCATAGTGGTGCTCAAATCCTTCACTGCGCTTGTACAGTTGTTAAGGGACTCATCAATGCTTTGTACAGAAGTCTCCACTGTCTTGGAACAGTTCAAAATCACATTTACTACTTCAGACAACTGATTCTTAAGATTCTCTGCTGCGGCTGCTACCTCATACACTTCCCTGATAATATTTTTATTCTGCATCTTAAAGTTCAGATTACCCTGAGACAGCTTCACGGTATCATCACGAAGCTCCTTAATATGCTTTGACAGCGCTCCTCCGATAATAAATGCTATAATAGCAATCACTACCAGAATAACAAGGCTGCAAATCAAAATGTAGGTGAAAAATTCAGCGGTTGCCTCGGTCAGATCAGAACTAGGCTTACCAGTAAAGCACATGGCAACTACCTCGCCGCCCTGCACAATGGGAATATAAAATCCGTAATAGTCCTTTCCGCCAATGGTAATATTTCTGGCAAAATAGGTCTCTCCCTGCTCCAAAACAACTTTTTTCACCTCATCAGAACATGAAGTTCCAATCATACGGTCACCGTTCTGGTCTTTTATCGTTGTCATGTAACGGGTATCTCCATAAAACAAAGTACACTCCACCTGAGTCTTTGACTGAATAGTATCCACAATATCATAACTCTTTGAGAGATTTGTTACACCCTTGTAGAGAACACCATCAAGCAGCATATAATCCCCCTGATCCGTAACCGTAAAGGTTTCCATTAATGTGTAACCGGTAGCCTCCAAGGTTGCTTTGATTTCATTTTCTGCCGTGGATTTCATATAACTGCTGGACAGAAGGACACTGAAGACAGCAAGAACGGTCGCTGGTATCAAGCATAACATAATAAAAATTGTGATAATACTGATTTTTTTCTTCATACATTTTCTCCTATGATGCATATTTAACTTTTAGCGATTGGGGAAAATCTGCTGTATCAGACATACTTCTTAATAGTCATTATCCCCCGAAACGACTGTGTCTGTATCATTATACACTATTGCTGTCGCAATTTAAAGAGTAATTTTTATTATTTAGGTATTTTTTTAATAAATATTTTATAATTTGTCGAAAAATACACGAAAAAATCAGGACTTCCAAAATCTTAAGAAGTCCTGATCTCCATGCTTGATGTATAGTAAGCAGCGCTTAATGCTCCATATCAACCACAATATGGCGGGGCTGTCCCGTAATCATGATAGGTGTCAGTTCTGCCTGAATCAGAGGTCTGATATAATCCACAAGCTGTTTGCTTACATTGGTTCCATTATCGGTAATCCACTCTAACGGAACCTTCTTTTCGATATTGGCAATCTTATGCACATCATAAAGGTCTGTGGTGCAGATATAAGGGTCAGAAGATACTCTCTTTAAGATAACCATCATTCCCGTCTCGCCGTCAAAGGCTGCCTTCACTGCAGAGCCGCCAACCTGATATGCCTCTGTGATATCCACGCGGGAGGTCAGATGTCCGGCACATCTTTGCAGAGTTGAAAGCTCGATAGCTCTGGATTTGCAGCCGAACTTCTCACTGCAAAGGGTTGCAAGGTATCTGGCTGTACCGCTCAACTGCTTATGACCAAAGGAGTCAACATACTCTGTATGGTCTGTCAACTCAAATACATATTTGCCTTCAGCGGTGATAATACCCTCGGAAACCGCAACTACGATGGAGTTCTTTTTCTCCAGCAAATCGCCCACTCTTCTGATAAAATCGTCCACATTGAAGGGAAGCTCAGGCAGATAAATCATATCCACGCCTTCGCAGTCCTCGCTCTTTGCAAGAGCTGCCGCACCAGTGAGCCAGCCGGCATTACGACCCATAACCTCAATGACAGTTACCTGCTTGATATCATATACCAGACCGTCCCTGATAATCTCCTTGGTAGCGGATGCAATGTACTTTGCTGCACTTNCAAATCNGGGNGTGTGANNTGTCACTGCCAAGTCGNTGTNNATGGTCTTGGGNACGCCCNTGAANCGAATGGAACTTCCGATTNCATTTGCATAATCAGCAAGCTTTTTAATGGTNTCCATGGAATCGTTTCCGCCAATATAAAAGNATGCGGTAATCTCATATTTCTTCAGAAGTTCAAAAATCTTGTCGTATAATTCCTTGTTGCTTTCTGCTTCCGGCAGCTTATATCTGCAGGAACCCAAGAATGCGGAAGGAGTTCTCTTAAGCAGCTCCAAATCCAAATCCGTGCGAATCTGTTCACTCATATCAACGATGTTCTCTTCCAGAAAACCCTTGATACCATGTCTCATGCCATATACTTTATCGGCACCGAGATCCTTTGCGGTCTTAAATACCCCCGCAAGACTGGAATTGATGACAGCTGTAGGTCCGCCAGACTGTCCAACGATAACATTTTTAGCCATATATACCTCCCAATGAATAAATTTTGCAGGACAAGTTTAGTATAACATATTAGGGCAGTTTGCACAATATTTTAAAACGAATTTGAAAAAAATTTAGAAAAAATTGGGAAAACATTCTATACCTGAACCAGCTCATATTCCCTTGAGCCATATCCCAATGCTGCCGCCGCTTCTATGGTATGCACTCCGTTCATGGACTCAATGCGCTCCACCAAATGGTCCCTGCCGGGGTCATCGGAGGCATACACCAGATCCAAACATGCCTGATCGATGGCTATGGGGTCTAAGGATGCCAATATGCCGATATCCTTCATACAGGGATCCTCTGCAACCGCGCAACAGTCGCAATCCACGGACATATTTTTCATAACATTGATATACACGATATTTCCCTTAAAATAATCCACTACAGACATTGCCGCATCCGCCATGGACTCCAGAAAGGAATCATGGTCGGAATCCCAAAATTTATCGGTATCCCCTGCGCCGTGGATATACGCCTTGCCCATGGAAGATGCCACACCAATGGAAAGCTGCTTTAAAGCTCCGCCGTAGCCTCCCATGGGATGCCCCTTAAAATGAGAAAGCACAAGCATGGAATCATAATTTTGCATATTTTTGCCCACATAATTTTTCTGAATCACCTTTCCGGCAGGAATAGAAAGCTCCAAATCCGGCCCTTCACCGTCCAGCAAATCCACTTGAAAATACTTACTCCATCCATGCTTTTCCAAAGTCTCCAGATGCTTCTTTGTGGTGTTTCTGCCGCCGTCATAAGCAGTGTTACACTCCGCTACCGTTCCCTTTACATACTCCACCACAGGTTGCCAGAATTCCGGTTTTAAGAAATTCTGGTTGCCGGGCTCGCCGGAGTGCAGTTTTACCGCCACCTTGCCGGGCAGTTCTTTCCCTGTCAACTTGTACAGTTCCACCACCTTCTCCGGTGTAATGTCTCTGGTAAAAAATACTTTTGCCGCCATGTCGCAACCTCCTGTAAATTTATTTTATTATTGTATACGGATTTTATCAAAAATGCAATCCCTTTCGCCTCTGATAGTATTATTGTGAAAGAGCCGTTAGTCTGGGCAGCACCCTCCAATCAATCCTATTTTCTTCCCCATCCATTCCCTCTGTAATACCAAGGCTTTTTCTGTTTTTTTCCACAAGCTCCCATGCTTTATCATCCGAGAGAATATCCGCCCCCAGAGAACTTTCCCTTTTCTGAATACACTCAAGAGCAGCCTGTCTCTCCGCCTCTGTGATATCAGCGCCATCTATATCATACGAATAAACAGTTTCGCCGCTTATGGAGTATGTCTTAGACTCTAATTGATATCTTCTTTTGTCATTTATATCCAAAAACTCCCATTCTGAGCCTCCGACCCACATATGACATTGAAAGCTTTCATGGTAAACTCCGTCTGCTTTGATGATTCCTTCCCACTCATGACCGCTGAAAGCCCCATCGCTTCCAAAACCGCACACATATCCATTTTTATACAAATCCGTGCTGCTCCTTGACCAAGCATCAACAGCATATACCATGAAAATTTTTCCGTCTTTATAGTCAAACACCATTGTGCATGTGCTGTCATCACATGTCCCCTCTATACCCAAACCATATGCGCGCAGTGCAAGCTGTTTTTTACCATCGCTTCCACAGTCAATCAACGCATACTGCACAGCCCAAATGCCATTGTCCCCATATGTTTCCTTGATAATCTCATCAATCAGGTCCTCAAAATAAAAGCCCTGTCCATCTTTATCCTTTACCTCAGGGTCGGTGGCAGTTATTCCTATATAAGAAGTTTCAGCATAAATATTATCATCTATATTCGCTGCAATCTTTCCGGTAAAAAAATCTTCGTATGCCTTTACCTCCTCGCCTGTTTCATTTTCATCAAAAATATTGGTATAGTCAAATTTACTTTTTTGAATCTTTCCAAAAGATATATGCCGCTTTCCCTCATTGTCCTCCACATACCAGGCTTTCACATATGCCTCCCCTNTTTCATTCNAATCAAACAAAAACACNGCACTTCCCAATACCACGTCACCAAGGTATATATATTCATATCCGGCAAGAAGCACCTCTCCCTGATACTCTTCCAGCGCAAGCTTATAATAACCACTCCTGCTCCAACCATATATCTCCTTCTGCTCTCCTACTTTTAATGCGACTTTTTCTGCAAGCCTCATATTGCGCACTTCATATACTCCCTCTTCTAACCCCTTTGCTACCCAAAGTTCTTCACCATAATCGTCTTTTGAGTACAGTCCATAGGGAAGTTCCATACGCTTTATTCCTTTATCCTTAGGCTTTACCACGAACTTTACACAGTCAATCTTCGTTCCCCCCACACAAAAGACAACCTCTATATTTTGGTCATGGTCTATGTCAGCTCCAAAATCGCCAAAAATATCACCGGATTTATAACAGCAGTACTCATCACGCATGTCATAAAGACTTTTACCGTTCATAAAAAGGTAAATGCAGCCGTCTGCATAAACATCACCTTTCTCATCGTACACCACACACACAATCATGTCTGTCTGACCATTTTGATCGTAATCATTTAGCGCCAAACCTGTCAACTGTCTGTTTTCCTCTTTTAATATTTTACTGTCCTTAATTTCTTGGTACAGTACCTGCAATTCTTCCTCGGATATATCATAATCGCAATCGTTTAATACCTTGTCGCGAAATTCATCCCAAGACAAGCTTATCTGTTCTTCTGCCTCTGTCATGTCAGAAGCAAAAATTGTTGCTGTATTTGTCATATCACCTTCTGCTATATCCGCACGATTGCCACATCCTAAGACCGCTATCATTAAAAAGCCGATACAAAGCAGTACCATAATTTTTGTTTTCATTTGAATGATTCCTCCATTTATCTATTTCTAAAGAACCGGCAGCACCCTCCAATCAATCTTATTTTCTTCCCCATCCATTCCCTCTGTAATGCCAAGGTTTTTTCTGTTTTTTTCCACAAACTCCCATGCTTTATCATCCGTGAAAAATTCCACTCCCAGATGTTCTTCATTTTTGCGGACATAGTCAAGGACAAGCTGTCTGTCCTCTGCTGTGACATCCTCATCTTCCCATATCCAATAAGCATAAATTGTCTTATCATTGATGGAATATTCCATAAAGCATGCCGGGCTGACCCTATCCCAAAAGTCATAAATGGAAGTCATTTCGTAGAAACCGCTGCCGTTCTCCTGATGGCACTTATAGCTTTCACGATAAACTCCGTCCGCACCGATGATTCCCTCCCATGTATAATGACAAGCAGCTCCTCCGCTTCCGCCTCCGAATACATATCCATTCTGATAAAGTTCCTCTTCACTCCTTGCCCATGAGTCAGCGGCGTATACCATGGAAACCTTCCCATTCTTATAATCAAACACCATGGTAAGATCACTGCTATCATTCCACGAATATATGCTCAAATCGTCGGCACGCAGCGCAAGCTGCTTTTTACCGTCATTTCCACAGTCAATCAGCGCATATTCCATATTCCCTGTATAAATGATATCCCTGTCCTGCATGGTTTCATTTGCAATCTCATTGATAAGTTTCTGAATATCAAATCCTTCACCTGCCTTGTCCATCACTTCCGAATCGGTGGCAGAGATTCCCCGATAAGAAAGATCCCTGTATATCTTATCATCAATATGCGCCGTCAGATTCCCGGTAAGGAACGCTTCATATGCCCTTACCTCTTCGCTGTTTTGTGTTTCGCCAAACAGGGGGGCTGTAATCTTGGCGGAGGGCAGATATATTTTCCCATCCCAATCTTCCACATACCAATCCTTTACATAAGCTGCACCGTTTTCATCCCAATCAAACAAAAACACAGCACTTCCCAATCCGTCTGCTATACTTCCGGCATAAATATATTCACACCCTGCGAGAAACTTTCCGTCCGTATGATATGCCATAAAAAAGCCATAATATCCCCTGCAGTTTGCACCGCTGCGATCCCTTTCCTCTTCCTCTTCCACCTTCAAAACCACCGTTTCGTCAAGGTAGGGACAATATACATGATACTCTCCTTTTTCCCCATCCCTTGTCACCTGAATCTGCAGACCCCAATCGTCCCTTTCTTCCGGAAAATCATTGGGAATCTCCATGCGCTCTATCTGCCCGTCCTTATATTTCAGCACAAATTTCTGGCAGTCTCCCGCACCGCCATTGCCCGTTCCCTGCACGCAGAAGACAATCTCTGTGTTCCCGTCATGGTCAACATCCTCCCCAAAATCGCCAAAAATCCATCCATGATAATAGCAGCAGCAATCGTCATAGATATAATACGGTTCCTCCTCATTCATAAAAAGATACAGGCAGCCGTCCTTATAATCGTCACTATCCTCTGTGTCTTTGTACAGACACACAAGCATGTCCCTCTCGCCGTTCCCATCATAATCATCGAACACCATACCCGTAAGGCGCATACTTTCTTCGTCAAGTATTTTGCTGTCCATAAGTTTTTGGTACATTTCCTGCGCTTCTTCCCTGGGTATCTCATAGGAAGTTACTGCCCTGTTGAAACATTTGAAAATCCGGTCATAATCCTCTAATTCCCCATGGCAGACCTCTCCCAACGATAATCCAATCGTTTCATCTGCCAATGCGTTTATCAGACTCCTTTCCTCTCTTGTGCAGCCGCCCAATGTCACTGCTAATATGCTTATGCAAAAAAGAACTGCTATTTTCACGTAACTCTCCTCCCTGATTCACTAGGTTGTCTCTAAAATAAGCTCCTTCCACAAAATCTTATTTTCGCGGAGATCTTCACGGAAATCTTCAACGCTATCTATTGCATCCGTAATTCCCAGCTTCTTTCTGTTTTCTTCCACAATCTCCCACGCTTTATCACCTGTGAGAAATTCCACTCCCATCTGTTCTTCATTTGCGTGGATACAATCAAAGATAGTCTGTCTTTCCTCCTCCGTAACATCTTCCTTCCATATTTCATAGGCATAAATGGTTTTATCACTCATGGAATATCTATACCAAGCTACTGAATCCATGCCATCAAACTCAGGCCAACCGCAGGGCATTTCGTACAAGGTAGAGTAAGACTCTACAAGACAATTAAAATTTTCATGATAAACTCCATCTGTCCCGATGATTCCTTCCCATGTGCCATTGGTGCTGGCTCCACTGCTTCCATGTCCAAACACATATCCGTCCTGATAGACATTATTCCTTTTTCTGGACCATGTATCAATGGCATATATCAGGGAAACCTTTCCCTCCTTATAATCAAACACCATGGTAAGGTCGCTCTCATCGCCTGACAGTTCTATGCTCAAACCATACATACGCAGTGCCAGCTGCTTTCTGCCGTCATTTCCGCAATCAATCAGCGCATACTGTATACTCCAGACGCCCTTTCCATAGCCCCTGATAAGCTCATCAGTCAAAGCCTCAAAGGAAATCCCCTTTCCGTCTTTATCCATCGTCTTAAGATTTTTGGTGGCTTCATAAGAAGCATCCATGTATATATGCTCATCAATATGACCTGTAATCTTTCCGGTCACAAAGTCATTATACGCTCTTAGTTCCTCACTGTTTTCATTTTCATCAAGTATATCCCGGACAGCAAAGGTGCCTTTTTGAATCATACCAAAGGGCTCATACCGCTTTTTATCTCCGTCCTCCACATACCAGTCTTTGATATATAGGTCTCCCTTTTCATCCCAATCAAACAAAAACACGGCATCTCCCACTTTGCTTTCACCAATATAAATAGACTGATATGCGGTAAGATACTCCTCTCCCTGATATTCTGTCATTGCAAGCATCTCATAAGAACCGCCATAGTCTCTGAGCTCCGTAATGCTCTCATCCTCCACTTTTAGAGTCACTTTTTCGTTAAAATATCTGCAATAGATATCATACATTCCCTCTTCCAAATTCTCATCCCTGCTTATTCTGACATCACAGCCACGTTCAGAAATCGTATTACTTGGAAGCAGAATCCGTCTTCCCTTACTCCCATACTTTATCACGAATGTCTGGCTGTCCTCTTTATCCATTCCCCTCACACAAAAGACAATTTCCGTATTTCCGTCATGGTCGATATCCGCTCCAAAGTCACCCACAATATCCCCCTTATAGTAACAGCAAAAATCATCGCGTATCAAGCAGGGGGCTTCCTCATTCATAAAAAGATAAAGACCGCCATTCTGATAATAATTCTTATTTGCTGCATCTAGGTACAGGCACACAAGCATGTCCCTCTGACCATTCCCATCGTAATCATTGAAAACCATTCCTGTAAGAAATCTGTTGGGTCTGTCAAGTATTTCGCTGTCCATAAGCTTTTGAAGCATTGCCTGCGCTTCTTCCTTGGGTATGCCATAGGAAGTTACTGCCCTGTTGAAACATTTAAATATCCGGTCATAATCCTCTAATGCCCAATCACAGACCTCTCCCAGCGATAATCCAATTGCTTCATCGCTTAAGCCGCATATCAGACTCCATTCCTCATTTGCTCCTATGCCTTTATTTGCTATTTTTCTGTCCTCGGTTCCAACACTAGCGACGCTTCCCGCCGCCATATCTCCAAGGCTTTTGCAGCCGCCCAATGTCACTGCTAATATACTTATGCAAAAAAGAACTGCCATTTTCGTTTGCATTTGTGTTTTCACGGAACTCTCCTCCTCTGTCCATATCTCAGAATTTTCTGTCATTATGCCTATTATAAAACAACACTGCATCATTTTTGCATCTTTCTTCTCGGTTTTTGAATCAAAAAGCCCCAGAGGCCGCGACTCTGAGGCTTTTGCTGCTAAAAATTATACCTTCTTACCTCATATACGCTGCATCATTTCTTGAAAGCAAATATAAGCAATATTCGTTCATACTGATACCTTCCTT